>Ga0209344_10000426_pt1 | contig 76054 bp, 63 predicted proteins | sample Cruoilmetagenom6_FD_187293 | JGI IMG/M metagenome (GOLD analysis project Ga0209344, IMG submission 187293) | Oil polluted marine microbial communities from Coal Oil Point, Santa Barbara, California, USA - Santa Barbara Oil Seep Sample 6 (SPAdes)... | ecosystem: Environmental > Aquatic > Marine... | reverse complement strand
GTAAGGGGGCTGGGGGCCGCCGTTGGGGCGCGCTAGGTTGTGGGGGTCCCTGTTTGGGGTCCCCGCGCGGGCGGGCTGGGACGCTGTCCCTTGTGCGGGTTGTGGGGAGCTGGGGCTTGTCAGAGGTCTTGCAATGGGGAGGGTTTGCCGTTGACGAAGTGGCGCAGGGAGTCTCGCCAGTCGGGCATTTCGATCTTGTGGGTGGCGAGTTTGCCTGTGGCAAGGGCCGAATAGACAGGACGGGGGGCGGGACGTGTGTCTTCGCCCACGGTGACGAGGTCGGGGTCGGCGTCGAGGCAGGTCACAATTTCTCGCAGGAGAGCCGGGCGCTCGACTGCGGGAGGATTGGTCACATGGTAGAGGCCGTGGGGGATGTCCCGATCGAGCAGCAGCGCGATGACCTCGCAGAGGTCCGCGGCAATGGTCGGGCAGGCGTGGCCCCCTTGCGGAAGCCGTACGGCGCCTTGGCTGATTTGTTTGCGCACATGGTCGAGGAAGCGTTCTCCTACAACCCAGGAGGTGCGCAGGACATACGCCTGTGACTGCAGGGCGAGGACGGCTTCTTCTCCCATCAGCTTTGAGTGTCCGTACACGTTGACGGGGTGGGCAGGAAGGTCCTCGTGCAGAGGGGTGGCTTCGAGAGGCATGCCGGATGGCAGCGTGCCGTGTACGAAGTCGCTGGATATCGTGACATACTGCGCGCCCACTTCTCGGGCTGCTTGGCCAAGTTGCAGGGGGCCGCGCATGTTTCCTTCGTATGCCCATATCGGGTCTGTTTCGCAACGATCGACGGCGTTTGCTGCCGCGCAGTTCACGACAGCATCTGTTGTTGGCGTCTCACGAAGCACGCCAAGTGCTGTCGCGTCGTCTGTGATGTCAAGCTCGGCATGGGAAAGCGCCTTCACGGTATGGCCGCGTTGTTTCAGGCTTGCAGTAAGGGGCGCGGTGAGCTGGCTTCCCGCTCCGGTGATGAGCACGTGCATGGTTTCTCTCGTCTGGGTCGCATGCCTTTGGGGCGGGCTGCTTGTTTAGGCCGGTGTTTCGTCGCGGTGTTGTTGGTTTATTTCGCTGAGACGATCAATACGGGGATCCGAGGAGAGGACAGGCAGGCTGTCAAGGCAGTCGCGCATTTCTGTTGCGACTTCCTCGGCCATTTTTGCAACATCGGTCCCGATGCCTGCGCCCATGTCGATCGGCAAACCAGGGGAGTGCTCATTGCGCATTATGTAAGAACGTGGGCGTCCCATATATTCTCGGTGGTTGATCTTGGCGTGCACCGTGTCGGAGACGGCCTCTGCAAGACCCCTCACGGTCACGTTATTATCGCAGAGGTTGTAAAGGTGCGCTCCTTCGGGAAAGTCGTGCGTCGCGCAGTTGTAGTAGGCGCGTACTGCACGTGAAAGGCGGAGCATGGGGCGGTTGTTGTCGCCTGTGCCGTTGACGTGCACGGTTCCTTCGCGCAGTGCCGATAAGGTCATGGCGTTCAACACAAGATCGAGGCGAGGGTTGGGACCGAGGCCGCAGAGGGTTCCTTTGCGCAGTGCAATGCGCTGCGGGAGGCGTGCCCCGCGTACGATGCGTTCTCCGCAAGCTTTTGAGCGCCCGTAGGCGGAGACAGGCATTGGGGCGGTGTCGAGAGTTGCAGGAGTGCCGCTTGTGCCCTCAAAAATGGAGGCAGATGAGGCGAAAATGAAGCGAGATACTCCCGCGGCCTCGCAATGCTCGACAAGACGGCGCGTGCCTTCGACATTGGCGTCCCAAATAATGTCGTCGGCGTCTGTCCATTCGGGGGCGAAAGAGACCCCGGCAAGATGAACGATTGCGTCGATTCCTGTGAAAATCATGGGGTCAAGGTCGCGGATATCAGCTTGCAGAGTAGAGGGACCGGGTCGCATGTCGATACCTGTGACGTCATGACCGGAATCGCTCAGCATTTGCACGAGTGGTTGGCCGATGTACCCTGCCGAACCTGTGACCATAATCTTCATTGAGAGCCTTTCGCGTGATCTTCCTGCTGAGCGAGTTGTGTGGGGGCTGTGCGCTGTTGCGGGTTCTGTCTTGGCGTTGGGAATGCAGGGGACAGATGGGCCGAGAAGGGGAGCGCGTCCTTTGTGAGGCATCAGGATGGAGAATGGTTTCGTCTTGGAAACCAGGAAAACCTCCCATTTTCCTGGCACATCAGGCAAAATATTGAATTATTAGGAAATAATACTTTTTAGGAAGGCCAGTGGGGCTGTGCGAGGCACTTTTTGGCACAGCCGGCAAGACAATGCACACAAGGTCCTGAAGGACAACCTGAGGGGGAAGAAATCGAAGTTGGGGCGAGGGAGATGGGCCAGGGTCGAGGCGTCTGGATGAAGAAATCAGGTCGAGGTCAACGTGCAGGTCACGATCAGGGGCGAGACAAGAGTTGAGGTCAAGGCAGAGAGAGGTGGCGTTACGGGTTCGCATCTTCCCTCTGTGATGGGAGGATCAGGGTGAAAAAATTTGATGTCGCAGTGATTGGAGCGGGGATTATTGGCCTGTCTACTGCGATGCAGACATTGCAGCAGTTTCGCGGGACGCGTCTTGTGGTGCTTGACAAGGAAAACTCTCTGGCAGCCCACCAAACGGGAAGAAACTCAGGTGTTCTTCACTCTGGTATCTACTATGCGCCAGGCAGTTTGAAAGCTCGTTTTGCCGTGGCCGGTCGGACTGCTCTTGTGGAGTTTGCCGAAAAACACAGTATTCCCCATGCGATTTGCGGGAAAGTTGTTGTCGCATGCACCGATGAGGAAATTGGGCGGGCGTGTCAACTTGCCGAGCGAGGCGAAGCAAACAGGGTTCCCGCGAGGCTTCTGCCGATTGAGGGCATTCAAGAGATCGAACCCAATGTGTGCGGCGTTGCGGGGCTGCATGTGCCTTCTACCGGCATCATTGATTATGTGCGTGTCTGCGAAGTGATGGCAGACGAGATCACAAAGGCAGGCGGGGAGATTCTCCTGGGCCATTCTCTGGAGGGTATCCATTCAAAACCAGATGAAATTGTACTTAGGGTTGGAGAGGAAGAAATTTCCTGCCGCTACCTTGTGAACTGCGCCGGACTGTATTCTGATCGAATCGCCCACATGAGTGAAACTGCTTTGTCCGATGTGAAGATCGTGCCCTTCCGGGGTGAGTACTACACGCTTGTGGCAGAGCAGAAAAACCTTGTGCGTAACCTGGTATACCCCGTTCCCAACCCTTCTTTCCCTTTTCTTGGAGTGCATTTTACCCGGCTTGTGCATGGCGGTATGGAGGTTGGCCCGAATGCCGTGCCGGCTTTCGCGCGCGAAGGGTATCGCTGGCGAGACATTGTGCTGCGAGATATCACAGAGACCCTACTCTGGCCTGGTTTCCGGAAACTGGCTTCTTCGTATTGGAAGACTGGCCTGGGAGAGATCCGCCGTTCAGTGAGCAAACACGCGTTTGTGCATGCCTTGCAGCGCATTGTGCCTGCCGTGCGTGCCCGTGACCTGGTGCGTGCTCCCGCAGGTGTGCGTGCCCAGGCCTTGACGGCAACCGGCGTTCTCGTCGACGATTTTACGGTAATGAGTGATGACCACATGGTGCACGTGGTGAACGCCCCTTCTCCTGCGGCGACGGCAAGCCTCCCCATCGGGGCCCATATTGCGGGCATACTGGGCGAACGCATGGCCCTTGGTTGATTCCGCCGGGCGCCTGTGGCCCTGTCCCGTGCCTTGTAGCGGGGGGTCCCGGCCTCGTGGTCTGTCCTGTGGGCTTGTGTAGGGCCGGCCGTAGCGGTCCCGTGCCCTGTCTCCCGTGTGGGGGCTGTGGTGGTCCGTGGATTTGTGGCGCCCTGTGGCCTTGTGGCGGGGTCTTTCGTGCCTTTTGCGGTGGCCCGTGGTATATGGATTCGGGAATACACGTATCCGACGTGTATTCCCGGTAAAAGGACGTGGTGAGAAGAACGGCGAACAAGGCATTATGTCTGTTCTGTCTGAGCGGGGGGACCCGCCTGCCATTGAAGATCGGGGTGCCGGGACTGCTGTGTTGGTGACTGCGTTCGGCTCTGGGAGTCCGAAGGCAAAGTCCACCACATGGTTGCGTGCCCAAGCCTTTGCCGAGGAGCTTGAAACGCAGGGTGTGCGCCTTGGCGTGAGTGGCACGGTGCCGCCTTTTGTGTATCCGTGGGGGTGGGAAGGCGGCTGGTCTTCCGTCCTGAAACGCATTGGCGGGATCAGTGTTGGCGCGGTGAAACGTCTTGTGCAGGCGGCCTTGCTGCCTTATCGGTACGATGTGCATTTGGCTTTGCGGGATGTCTTTTTGTTTACAGGGCCTCCTGTCTTTGAGAAGCTCTTTGCCCGTCGTGCTCCCTTTTTTGTCTTTGAGATTGACGACGCTATTTGGGAGCCGCCACCGGACGGAAAAACACCTCCCCTTTGGACGCCTGAGCGCGTGATTACGGCAGCGCGTCTTGCGGATCGCATGATCGTGGGGAACGAGTACCTGGCCACGTGGGCGCGAGCATATTGTGACGATGTGCGGATTATTCCGACTGTGCCGGATGACGCGATTATTCCCCGGCAAGAGGAGCGTGCTCCCGGACCCTGCCGGATCGGCTGGTACGGGCAGATGGGGGGGTTTCATTTTGTTGTGCCGTTCTTGCCTGCTCTCGCTGCCGTGAGCGAAAAGACTGGCGCCCAATTGCACTTGCTTTCGCATCCCGACATTGCGTCCTATTGTGAATATCCGGTGACGCCTCAGGTTGTGCCTTGGGATCCGGCCACAGAGGGAAGCGAGCTAAGCCGCTTTGATGTCGGCATCATGCCTATGCCTGACACTGTGTGGACACGAGGAAAATGTTCCAACAAGATCATTCACTATATGGCGGCAGGTCTGCCGGTGGTCGCCTCGCCATACGGGATGAACAGCGAAGTTGTGCGCCACGGTGAGACGGGTTTTTGGGCGGAGACACCAGAAGAGTGGACTGAGGCGCTGCTGCGTCTTGCCGAAGATCCGCAATTGCGGACACAGATGGGGAAAGCCGGACGGGCTTTGTACGAGGAACGCTACAGCCATGAGGCTGTTTTGCCACACTACCGTGAGGCAATCACGCCTCCTGCGGGCATAGGGCGGCGCCGCTTTTTTCGTGGGAAACGACGCTCGGCTTGAGGCGTTTTTTTAGGAAGATGGCCATCTGGGAGATGGCGGCCGGTCCTCGCGTTCTTTGAGAAGAAAGGCCGTAAGGTTTTCTGCTCGTTTTTCCCAAGAGTTTTCTGCGGCAAAAGCCATGCGGTTTTTCTTTTGTGCGGTGCTTGCGGTGTGTGTTGTGCCTGCTTTTCCTGCGAGCGCGTCGGTCAACGGTTGGTTCCAGTCACCGTCTTCTGTCACAAGGGAGACATGCTCTTGCAAGGAAACGAGGGCTGCAAAGCGGTTTGCGACAACGGGCAGCCCTATGGCGAGGTACTCCATGATCTTTAAGGGGTTCGAGGCTTGATTGAAGTCCGACCATGTGTAGGGCGACCATGCGGCGTCACAGTGCGCAAGGTAGGTGCCGAGCTGTTCTCGCGGCTTTGGGCCGAGGAGATGCACATTGGGGATGCGGCGTAGTTGGGCTGTGGGGTCTCCTGCCCCAGCGAAAGACGTGCCTCCGACAAAGACGAATTGCCATTGTGAATGGTTTGCTGCCGTTTTCTCGATCAGGGCAAGGTCGAGTCGATCTGTGAGGTTGCCCAAAAAGAGCAGGCGAGGGTCGGGGATGCAGGCAAGATCCAGAGGAACCACGAGATTACTGCTGCGCAGTAGCGTTTCTGTATCGACTCCTTGTGGGAGAAGTAGCACCGGTAACTCGTAGGAGACAGATTCTGCGACGAGTGGCTCTGATACGGCAATTGCAACGTCTGCTGTACTGAGCAGACGTTCCCGGTTGCTGATTCCGATTTCCTCAGGGTTTGCGAGCCGATCAGTCAGGTGCGCGGCCCATAAGGCAGTGGGAAAGGCCGACTGCAGCCTCCAGGCACGGGGCAGCCCGGCTATCACCATGTCGGGTGCGGGGACTCCATCGCTGTTGTGCCAATCGAGCTTTTTCAGAAAGGAACGGGTTTGGCGTGCGAGCAGGCGTGCGTTCCATTTTACGAGCTTGGGATGTTCTTGTGGTGGTATGCCGAGAGGCGCGAGCACCGCGAGGTCGGTAGAGAGATGCTGTTTTCGTTTGAGCAGTTGGGCGGCGCGGCTTGGGGAGCGGAGCACCGAGGCCGGGCTCACCGGTGCTTCGACAAAGAGCACGCGGGCTTTTTTTGTGATGGCTTGAGCGAGGTGCTGTTTGGAGTACCACACGCCATTCCAGAGGACGTCAGTGTAAAAAACGATGATGGGTCGCTTGGTGTCCGGGGTATTCCCGGTACGATCCGAAAGGCCGAGTGCCTCCGTATAGTCGGGGAGGATGTTCTCCCAGAGGAAACGCTCCGGGGGGTTTGTTGCGAGTAAGGCTTGTTTTTCGGCGAGCTTCCAGGCGGGACTCAGGACGCGTGTCACTGTCTCTGATAAAGATCGTGGGTCTTTTGCAATGGAGACTTCTCCTGTGATGCCACAGTCCACATCGGCAGGTAGCCCGCCCGCGTTTGTCACGACAACAGGACGGGCGTGCGCGTATGCCATATGTGTAATGCCGGATTGGCTTGCCTCCCGGTGTGGAAGTACGACGAGGTCAGCGGCAGCGAAGTAAGTGCTTGTCCTCTCCAGGGGCAAATAGCCGGGGCAGAGTCGTACGATGCTGTCGATACCTAGTTCGGTGATGCGTTGTGCGAGTTGTTCGGCATCTTGGGGTTGACATCCCCCCGCGAGCATGATTTTCATATCGGGAGAAGTGTGGCGGAGGCGGGCAGTGGCCACGAGTAGGTCATCTATCCCTTTGTAGGGTTTGAGGTAGCCAAAGCAGAGGAGCACTTTGGCAGTGCCGGGAAGACCCAGAATACGGCGTGCTGCTGCCTGGGAAAGATCAGTGCGCGCAAGGTCACGGAAGTCCCCGTGTGGAATGATGCGGGTTTTGGCGTCGGCCTCTGCAACAAAAAAGAGAAGACGGTCACGTTCTGACTTTGAGAGGGTGATGATCTCGTCGACTTGCCGGTACACCCTGCGGGCATACCGAGGAAAACACTCGCGGCTTTCGTGTGGAGTGGTGTCGTGGGCAGTCCAGACAACGCGTGTCCGGAGTATGCGAAGGGCGCTGATGATCCAAGGATCAAGACGACCGCACTGGGTGCTTTGAAAGAGAACCGTGCTTGGGCGTAGGCGGAGCGCGAGCCAAAGGGTGGTGCACGCGTTGCGGAACTCCGTCAGATGCACGCTCATACGGCTGCGGTGGGCGAGTGTGCGCAGGCGATCATGCTTGGTATAGGCAGCTTTCACCTGGGGAAGTGTTTCTCGTTCTGGCGTGAGAAGATGGACGGAAGCTGCCTTTGCCGCGGACAAGTGGGAGCACAGCAGGTGTGTGTACTGGGCCACCCCTCCGGATCCTGTACGTTCAACGACGAGCAATAATGGGGGGAGAGCAGTATCCGGCGGCGTGGAACCCTGCGTGCTGTGCTCGTGGGATGCAGTCATGCGAGTCGCAATTTCGTGTGAGGTGCGGGATGAGGGATGCGCCGTGTGCCGTGAATCTCCGCCCTTTTGCACGGGGGGATTTGTGAGACAGCAGTCTCCCCTGGATTTTTTTGGTTATGGGAAGCTTCGGTGGTTTTCTCGCTGCATCTTATCGGGACTTGGTCATTCGTGGGGACTGTTGGGCTTTGACATGGTTTTTCCCGGGTATGCGTGATGTTGGTATCCCTGTGCGCGCGACAGGAACACAGCTTCAGGAAAACTCCGAGATTGTTTCTTTTACTGCCCAGTGGCTTCTGCTTGATTTTGTTGGGATGTTTGTTGGGATGAGGGGCTGTGGAAGGGGTTGTTTCCCAACCCTGTTTTTTCTTGTGAGGGGCATCTCGGGGGCATGCGTCTGGAACGAGACACCTGAAAGGACGCTTTTTTCTAGAAAAAGTTGTACAGCAAGGAAGAGGGGGGCGCTCCAGGTTTTTTTGCGAGAGCGAAAGACCCGATTTTGCTTTTTCATTTTTTATGAAAAAGCGGAAATTTACTGCTTGTAAGATTTGGTATCCCCTCTAGAAAGTACATATCCATGCGAGTAGGAATTGATTCCGGAGGAACTTTTACCGACATTGCCGGATGGGACGAGGAGGGGAGATTACATGTTGCGAAAATCCCTTCGACGCCTCATGATCCAGCGGCAGCAACTGTTGCGGGTTTCCACCGTGTCGCCGGAAGAGGCGAGGTAACCGAGCTTCGACACGGGACAACAGTGCCCACAAACACGCTGCTTGAACGGGCCGGGGCGCGCACTGTTCTTGTTGCGACCGAAGGGTTTCGCGATGTGCTTGAAATCGCGCGGCAGCGGCGCCCAGACCTTTACGACACTTCTGTAAACCGTGTTCCTGCTCTTGTGCCGCGTGAGCGCCGTTTCGAGGTCGCCGAGCGTATGGACCATACGGGTGAAGTGCTGCGCCCACTCTGTGTAGGAGACATGTTCTCCCAGGTCAAGGCGGCAAATCCCGAGTCGATTGCGATTTGTTGTTTGCATGCATACGCCAATGACGCGCATGAACGCGAAATTGAGGAACTGCTTGTGGGGGCAGGAGACTGGCATGTGGTGCGCTCGAGCGAGGTTGCACCGGAGTTGCGCGAGTTTGAGCGCATGTCGACCACCGTTTTGCACGCCTATCTGGGCCCGGGAACGTCAGCTTATTTGCACCGTCTCGCGACCACGCCAGGACTGCCGGAACGTGTGATGGTGATGCGGTCCGCTGGTGGACTGTCCTCTGTGTCCGACCTTGCGCTGCGTCCTGCTGACGCTTTGTTGTCGGGGCCGGCGGCAGGGGCGCTTGCGGCCGCGGCTGTTGCCGAGGCTGCCGGCCGGCCGCAGGCTGTGAGCTTTGACATGGGCGGGACTTCCACTGATGTGTGTTTGATTGAAGCAGGCCGTCCTGCCCTGCGGACGAGGACAGAAGTTGGCGGCTACCCATGCTTGTCGCCTGCGCTGGCAGTGCACACGGTAGGGGCGGGAGGCGGCAGCATTGCCTCGTTTGACGCGGGAGGGGCTTTGCAGGTGGGGCCGGCCTCGGCGGGCGCGCTGCCTGGTCCTGCGTGTTATGGACGCGGAGGAACCTTCCCCACCGTCACCGACGCGAACCTGGTATTGGGACGGCTGCGTGTCCTTGCCGGGGGTGAGATGAAGCTCGATCGCAAGGCTGCTTTTCGCGCGATTGACTCTTTGGGAGAAGGAGCGGCAGATGCTGTTGTCTCGGTCGTAGAGGCAACAATGGACCGGGCCTTACGCGCGGTCACTGTACAAAAAGGAGTGTTCCCGAGTGATCTCGCCCTCGTGGCTTTTGGTGGGGCTGGAGGATTGCATGCGGCCTCTCTCGCGCGTTCTCTTGGTGCCAAGGTTGTGATTGTGCCACCAATGGCAGGAGTGCTCTCTGCAGTGGGTTTGCTTGCGGCGCCGGTGCAAGCGGACAGGTCGCAAACCTGTGTGGGAGACCTTGCTGCTTTTGACTGGAACCTGATGATTCCCCTGGCAGATGCCGTGACAAAAGAGGTGAGTTGGGCGGCGGGAAGTGAGCAGTGCGAAGTTTTTTGGTCTGTGGATTGCCGTTATAAGGGGCAGAGCTATGAGCTTGGAATCCCTGTGCGAAAAGAGGACAGCCCCGAGGTGTTGGTGGCACGTTTTCATGCTGCGCACGAGCGCTTGAACGGCTACCGGCGAGACGGGGCCCCCGTGCAGATGGTGACCTTGCGGGCGCGGGCCGAAGTGGTATCCCCCGTGGATGTTCCCAGTATTTTGCGGGCGGGACAGAAAGCGAACGTCACGCGAGCGTTAGGCCCGCCTCTTCCTGTGGCCACAGACACCGGGCCTCCCTGGCTTGATCGTGCGCTTCTTCAGGTTGGGCACACTTTGCGTGGTCCGCTGCTTGTCTGTGAGGCGGAGAGCACCACTTATGTGCCAAACGATTTTCAGGTGTGCTTGGATGAACTTGGCAACCTGATTTTGGAGGAGCGATGAGCGTCGACGAGGGGCCTGCTGCGGCAGCTGGTGAGAGGCGTGACGCGCAACAAGGTGCTTGGCTGGAAGTCTGGCAAAACCGTTTTGCCGGGGTGTGCGATGAGATGGGAGGGGCGCTCCGCCGGGCGGCCTATTCGCCCAACATCAAAGAGCGTGAAGACTTTTCGTGTGCCCTCTTTGCATCGAATGGCGAACTGGTCGCGCAGGCAGAGCATATTCCCGTGCATCTGGGCTCGATGGGCACGGCAGTCGCGGCGGCGCTGGCTGCGTACCCAGAAATCGAACCTGGGGACCAGGTGTTGGTGAACGACCCTTTTCAGGGGGGAACCCATCTCAACGACATTACGTTTGTGGCGAGTTTGCAGGATGATGACGGGAACCTTCTGGGGTATGTGGCGAACCGTGCACATCATGCGGATGTGGGTGGTGCGACGCCCGGCAGTCTTTCGGCGGAGGCGCTCGACGCAATCGCGGAGGGACTCACGATTCCCCCTGTGCGAGCGGTGAGGGCTGGAGAGTGGGATGTCGATATTCGCCGTCTCTTGCTTGCGAATACGCGGACTCCTTTGGAACGTGAGGGAGACCTTGACGCGCAATGGGGAGCGAACCGTCTTGCCGCGCTGCGTGTGAAAGAAGTGACGCGTCGGGCGGGAACAGCAGAGACGCCGGCTGCGATGCGGGCTCTTTGTGACCATGGGGAACGGCGTCTGCGGGCAGTTCTTCCGCCTGAGGATTGTGGGCCTTTTCGGGCAGAGGACTGGCTGGAGCCTGTGGATGGCGATCTTGTGGCGATACGCGTGGCGGTGTATTTCAATGAAAATGGCATGACGGCTGATTTTTCCGGGTCGGGGAAGGCGCAGCGGGGCACGCCGAGTGCGGTGGAAGCGGTCACGCGTGCCTGTGTGGAATTTGTGGCACGCAGTGTCTTTGATCCAGCTTTACCGCAGAATGGAGGTATTTCCCGTTTGTTGCGGGTAATTGCTCCTGTGGGCAGTGTGGTGGGGGCACAGTTCCCAACTCCTGTGGGAGCGGGAAACGTGGAGGTGAGTCAGCGTGTAGTGGACGTCTTGCTTTCCGCGCTTGCCGAAGCATTCCCCGGTCAGATTCCCGCTGCTTCCCAAGGGACAATGAACAATGTGCTGATTGGTGGGCAAGGTCCGGGAAATGTGCCTTTTGTGTATTACGAGACGATTGCTGGAGGGCAAGGGGCGCGACCGGGGCAGGCTGGGCAATCGGGTATTCACACCGGTATGACGAATACTGCAAACACTCCGGTTGAGGCGCTTGAAGGAGAATTTCCACTACGAGTGTTGAGCTACAAGCTTCGGGAAGGCACGGGGGGCGCGGGGCAGTGGGCGGGGGGAGATGGAGTGGAACGTGCAATAGAAGTGCTTGCTCCGGTCACGCTCTCTCTCTTGTGCGAGCGGCGACGTGTCGCTCCTGGAGGGCGTGCGGGGGGCGAGGATGGACGGTGCGGAGAAGATTTTCTCGTCAGATCGGGGCGAGAAGAGTGCGTACCGAGTAAGGGCGTCTTCGCCTTAAAATCGGGCGATATCGTCATAATCCGCACTCCTGGCGGGGGCGGACTGGGGTGACACTCCTGTCAATAACTGGAAGTGAAAGATTTTTTTCTGTTTTTTTCGGGCATAGTGGAGCGCGTGGTTCCCTCTCTCTACGTGCTTTTATTTTTCGCAAAAAATGGAATTTCTTTTTTGTTCTTTTGCAAAAATGCTGGTGAGAACGTGTTTTTTTATTTTCACGAGAAATGATGGATTTTTATTTTTCGCGCTGAGGGAAGGCAAAAAGGTGGGAGATTCGGTCTCGCGGAGCGACTGGAGCGTCTCCGCAGAATCAGCCAAACTGCTCGCGTCGCCCAGAGGGGATAGACTGACTACTAGTGCAGTGTCGCCGCTAGGGGGACGGAATGTCACGAGTGGAGCAAAAAGCAGCATCGCCGACCCGTCCGATCGAGGACGATGAACTCCTCACTCCAGCCGAGGTTGCGCGACTTTTCCGGGTAAATCCGAAAACGGTTACCCGTTGGGCCCGGTCGGGAAAGATACAGGCAATCAGGACGCTTGGCGGTCACCGCCGCTTTCGGGCGTCCGATATTCGCAGTTTTCTCGAACAGGAATCCTAAGGCTGAAGTCGTGTGACGCCTTGAGACGACGAGAGCGCGAGCGCTCTGTCGCTTGTTGCCAAGAAACGTGTGTTTTTGGGTAGCAAGAGAAAAGCGTGGAGGGCTGTCAGGCTCAAAAGCCGGCAGCCCTCTTGCTGTTCATGCCGTTCATTACGGACTCCTTGTCCCAGTTTTTCTGTACGACTTTCTTTTTTGATTTTGCTACTTGCTGTTTCTTGCGGAACACCTTCTTTTTTGCACATTTGTCTGAGAGGCCGGAACTTCTCTCCATCTGGTTATTTGTCAGTATTTTGCCGACATTCACTTGTTTTTACAAACTTCCTTGATACTGTTTCCTGCATGAGTGGGTACCGAATAGGCGTCGTGGCAGGGACTCTCTCGCGGAAATATCGTCATGATTCACCCTGAGGTGGCTTGGGTGGACAACCACGTTCCTGCGCATTCGTCTGTGGTAATGGTCTTAGGCCAGGAATGATGCCGACTGTCGCCGTCCCCTGAGGAATGTTACGAACTGTGCCCAGTACTGCGAACTATGTGCCAGTACAGGGAAAAACTGTGACAAGAAAAGTAGGATGGCCTTGAAAAAAGCGGCAATTTTTTCTCTTGTTGCGCTTGTGATTGCACTTGCGACCTCCGGGTGCGGGGCGAGCAGGAAGACGGGATCTTCTGTCAGGATTGACATCCTCGCGGCAGCCTCTCTCACGGATGTCTTCTCAGAAATAGCTGTGGCCTTCGAGGCAGAGTATCCACACGTGGAAACACGCTTGATTTTTGCAGGCTCGCCAACCCTTTCCCGTCAAGTGCAAAGTGGTGCGCAGGCCGACTTGTTTGCTTCAGCAAATAGGGTGCACATGACGACTCTGCAAGAGGGCGGGCATATTGTTGGGGATCCGCAGGTATTTGCAGTGAATCAGATGACAATTGTTGTGAGGCCGGGAAATCCCACGGGAGTGACCGGTTTGGCGGATCTCTCAGGCTCCCATGATTTTCTTGCCTTTTGTGCGGCTGAGGTGCCCTGTGGCGTGTATACGAGAGATATTTTTGTGAAAGCAGGTCTCGCATTCCCAAACGCAAGCGCGGAGGCCAACGTGAAGGCAACGCTCAATAAAGTGGCTTTCGGGGCAGCAGATGCCGCGATTGTGTATGTGACGGACGCACGTGCGCTTTCTTCTGACCTGACAGAGATTCCTCTTCCTCCCGATCTGAATATTCTGGCGGAATATCCAATAGGGGTGCTCGCTGAGAGTGTGCATCCTGAAGCCGCGGCTGCTTTTGTGGACTTTACTCTGGGAGAAACTGCTCATGGGATCCTGAAAAAGCACGGGTTTTTGCTTCCGTGAAACAGCGTCTCTTTTCTGTGCGTCAGCAGCTTTTGCCTGGCGGTACGCGATTTCCCTCTGGTTTTCGTGTTCCCCTTTTGGTGGGCAGTGCTGCGGTCATGGGAGCACTCTTCTTCTTTCTCCCCCTGCTGGGACTTGTGGTGCAGGTTCCCTGGGAACATGTGTGGGAGGAAGCGACTGCTCCTGAGATTCGCACCGCTTTGCGGCTCTCTCTTGTCACGTCGCTGTCTGCCACAGCTTTTTCCTTTCTTTTTGGCGTGCCACTTGCCTGGGTGCAAGCCCGCGGCTCCTTTCGTGGCCGTTCCCTGCTCCGCGGTCTCACTACTTTTCCGATTGTGTTCCCCCCGGTTGTGGGAGGAGTCGCGCTTCTTTCAGCTTTTGGGCGGAATGGGCTGGTAGGGGAATGGATCTATGAAATATTCGATATCAGACTGTCGTTCACGCTCGCAGGGGCCGTGCTATCTGCCACTTTTGTCTCTATGCCCTTTATGGTGACCACGATGGAGGGAGCCTTCCGCTCACTCGACACGCGGTGCGAGGAAGCCGCGCGGACGCTTGGCGCCTCACCTTGGACCGTTTTTTGGCGCGTCACCTTGCCTATGGTGCGGCCTTCTCTTGTTGCAGGGGGAGTTCTCGTATGGGGTCGGGCATTGGGGGAATTCGGGGCCACCATCACTTTCGCGGGGAATTTTCCTGGGAGAACCCAGACCTTGCCTCTCACTGTGTTTCTCGCACTACAGAGCCGCCCGGAGACCGCCCTGGTGCTCAGCTTCTTTCTCTTGCTTATTTCTTTTGCGGTCATGATCGGTTTGCGGCGGCGCTTTCTCGAAGTGTTGTGAGAAGTGTTGTGAAAGGGATGTGTCGCTCCATCTCGTTTGCGCGAGCTGCACAAGGGGCCGGCTCAGCGGTCGGGTTTGAGAGAAGGGGCTATCCTTGTGACCTTGGATTCACCCAATTGTTGGAAAAAAAGATCCGTGAGGCGATAGAAACGGCTGTCGGCAGGGGGAAACACGAGAACAGCTTCGTCAGCATGTTCGCTCAGCCAGCGGTCGCGTGCCGCGAAGGCAGATGCCGTGTCTTGTTTGTTTGTGGGAGCGCCGGAACGCAAAACGATCTGGGCTTGTGCTCCGGCAAGCAACTCGCGAAAACGCTGCTGGGAAGAAGCAGGCCAGGGGGCATCAATGTCGGGAAAAGCGAGAACGGCGAGAAAGGGAACGTCTGCAATGAGCGCCGCTTCTGCGGCGAGTTGTTCTGCGCCGAGTGAGAGCCCTGTCAGAATGACAAGATCTTTTTGTAGGGCCTTCTTCTCCTGCAGAATCTCGACGAGGTCTTTGCGCACCTGATCGGCTGTGGGGTTTGGGCCATAGCCCCCAAGCTCAGGGGGGCGGGCCCCTGTGACAGCGAGGGCGTACTCTTTCACGAGGGGGTGTGTTTTTTTCGCGGGGGGCGGGCCGGCTGAACGAGACTTTTGTGGTTGGTGTTTTTCGGTTTTTTGTTTTGGGGTCCGAAGTGACGATGCGATGTCAGCCGGCACTGCTGTGCCCCGTCTGTTTTCTTGACGCCGACCGGCTTGAACAGCCAAAGCATCTGCAAGATGATTCATGGGGTCTTGGGCGTGTGCCTTTACCCATTGGAAGGTAATTGCCTCACGGGACCGCAAAATCTCCACGAACGGCATCCAGAGATCTTGGTTGGCAACCGGCTGCTTTTTACTGTTTTGCCATCCGCGTGCAATCCAACCTTTCCACCACTGTTTTTGCACACAGTCGACAACATATTTCGAGTCACTCATGATTTTGACAGGTCCGGGATGGGAGCGGAGCGCGTCAAGGGCTGCGGTCACCTCCATACGCTGATTGGTGGTGTGTTTTTCGGCCCCACTCGCGTAAGGACCATTGGGAACGACCCATGCCCATCCTCCTGGTCCTGGATTTCCGCTGCAGGCACCGTCTGTGTAGATGACAGTGACGGCAGTAATGTTGTTTTTCCTGTTTTGCACAGCGACACCTTAAAGGAGAAAGGCTCATGGTGTCGACTGGTCTGTTTCTCGCACTTGTCGTTCATGGGAGAAAGAGCGCAAGTCTCCGGCTATTTCCTGACAGAAGCGTGGAGGAAGGGGTGTCGTTGGCGCAATGCGCTTTGTGAGATATCGCTGTAAAGGGGCACGAAGGCCCGTATGGTGTGTGGATTCTGGTGTCCGGTGTCTGCGGGTGTTAGCCGGGTGGGTTTGTTGGAGGAGTGGTCCCGGTGGGGGTGTCCGGCGTGTTCTGCTGCGCAGAACTCGTTTCTTTATTCCACCATTCAGTCTGGTTTCGTCCGCGGTTTTTCGCCATATAAAGTGCTTTATCGGCTTCTTCCATGAGGCGTTCCGCGGCAAGTTCGGATTGTATCGCGATGTTTTCACATGTGGAGCCGCCGAATGATGCAGTGCAACGGACTTCCTGGTGCGGAGAGACAAATCGTATGGAAGCGATGACTTGTCGAACGCGTTCTGCGACTTTGCGGCCTTTCTTCTCATCTGTTTCGGGCATGAGAATGCACATTTCTTCTCCGCCGAGGCGGGCGCACACATTGGTTTTTCTGGAGACGCGCTGGAGCTGGCTGCCTATTTGCCGCAACACCTCGTCTCCAAAGGTGTGCCCGTACCTATCGTTCAGACGTTTGAAATGGTCGAGGTCGATCATGAGAAAAGAGAGGGGTCGTCCGTTGCGGACGGCGCGATTTATTTCTTCTTCGAGGCACTCGGCAAATTTACGTCGGTTTGCGAGACCAGTCAGAGTGTCATGATGGGCAAGCCGTTCCAGGCGGGCGTTCGCGACCTTTAAGCTTGCTTCGATGCGCTCTTTTTCGAGAATACTTTCTTCGAGTTGTTGCGCGAGCTCTTCATACGATGTGTTTTGGTCGACCAGAGCTTTGTTGACTTCTGCGAGAATGTTTTCGAGCGAAGGTTGTTCTCCGAGATTGATGCCGAACAGGTCGCCGGCCTCTGTGAGTTCCTCTTTTACTTCTCGGAGAAAAGTCAGGATTTCGTCTTGGTTGAGTTTGTAGGCTGTTTCGAGCACGGAACAGGCCTCTGCGAATGCTCCTCGATGGTCATGTGCGGTGAAAGTGGCCGCCAGGATTTCTGTTTCGGCAACCATTTTTGCGATTTCTCGAAGTTTTGCATTGAGCTCGGGTGCAGAGCGGTCATGGTGGAAGACGATGGGGAGGATGAGGCTTTCCGGCATTCCCCACTGTGTATTCAGGATGGTAATTACTTGGTCGTGCGTTGTTCCGAACCGTTCTTGTTCAATGATGCGACGGGCCTCGGGTCGTTCGGAGCGAAAATTTTTCCATTCGTGTGTGGCAGAGGGGTCCGTATTGAACAAGATGGTGAGCCCCAAATCGAGCAGTACGCCAATGGTAAAGGCTTCATTTGGGTCGATGACGGGATGTAGCTCTGCGAATTTGCGGAAGATGGTGGCACGGCGGAAGGAATCTTGCCAATAAAGTGTCACGTCTTGTGGATGTAACGAAGTTTTTGTCACGCTTTCTCGTGCGGCATGGCAGATGGCGAGGTTGCGCATTGAACGTGTTCCGAGCATGGTAATTGCCTGCTCTGGACTGCTGACTTCTGTGCTCAGTCCATACGAAGAAGAGTTCACCAAACGCAATATCATCGCGTTGAACGAGGGGATGGCAGCGATCATTTTCCCTAGCTCTGGGGCAGAGATATTTGGGTCGTTCGCTGCTTGTGTGATCCGCAGGATCGCGGCTGGGGGGGATGGGAAGTGGGCCTGCTGGACCATCGCTTCTATCTCGAGCGGCATTCCCCGGTCCCTTGTTCCATTGCCGGTTTCTCCCTCTATAGCTGTGTGATATACAACTGTTTACTCTTTGAGAGAAAGATCTTGAATGTGTAGATCGCCACAAGTGGCATTCTTGCCTTCTTTTTACAGAGTTCGGTCTTTAAGGGAAAGACCTTGAGTATCCAGAAGAAGTCTGTAGCACGCATGATGAGGGGAGGGAAGGGCAGCCGCAAAAAATCGGGCAGTCATGGCCCGTTTTGTAGCTGGTCGCGGTGTTGTTATATCGCAAGCGCGTTTGCCGCGATAATCATGTGCGCGAGATATTGTTCGATTGCGTGGACATTCACTGTGGGGGGAACGAGTCCTGGTCCACAGGGAATTGACTGTACGCCGATTCCGTTTATTTCTAGTTGTTCAGCTTGGCAGGCGACATTCAAGAGAGGCCGATGGGCTTTCATGGGAACCGCGCTGGTTTTTCCACTGAAGCAGGCCTCGAAAATCATTTGTAGGTCTGAGGATCGAATCGACTTATTCCTGGGCAGTGGCTCTGGGGCAGAGCAAAGTACGACTGGATCCAAGACGCAGGCGCCTCCTGTGGGCCCAGCGACGATCACAAGGTGATGTGTGAGGCGAGGACGTTGAAAAAGCCGGTGTTTTGGTACATGGATTTCTTGGCGGCCTGTGACAGTGAAGGTGACATTGCCCTTTTTCCCCTGTACGGCGCCAAATGCCCGTGCTGAGCGGAGCTTGGGGGGTGCCATGAATGTAGCGTGTAGATTGTCAGAGAGATCCCGCAATGCGAGATTGGTCATTTCGTACACATGGGCGATTCCTGTGTCTTTTTTTGACAGGGTATGTGCTCGTTTAAGTGCTGTGGCAAAGGCTGCTGTGAACGTAAGGACCAGAATAACTATTGCGCTCATCAGTGTTTTGCTGCAATGCCGCGAATATTCAAGCCTTTGTTTCTGTCGGTGTGGATAAGTAGTGGCTTGAGAGGTCTTTGGTAGATAGAAGGGACATCGAATTTCTTTTGGGAATCAGCCTGTTTTTTCGGGTTTTTTTCTGGGAAAGAGGGTTTTGCAAGCCTATTTTGTGATAGATCATTACTTCTGCAGGCATCACGTACTGCATTTGTTATTTGTCCTGGCAGCGGGTCTTGTTTGTGTTCTGCATCATTCTTGACTCTGGAACTGTGTACTGTGTTCTTGATGAAGGTTTGGGGCCTTTTTTCGTGAGAATGACAACAGGAGTTGAGATGGAACGAAAGACCAAAGTGGCCATTGGCGTGGCAGGAGTAGTGATTGTTGCACTTGCCGTCGTCGTGTATTTCGCTTGGATTAAGGAGGACGATTCCCCTGCGGAAGCGTCGCTCTCAACGAATGATCCGGCTTCCCTGGAAAGTGCCCCAACCGTCGACTCTCTTGAAGGATCCTGGGTTATTTTGTCTGGGGATTCTTTTGTGGGTTACCGCGTGGGCGAGACGATTGCACAAATAGGGACGCGCAGTGAGGCGGTTGGGCGGTCCACAGCAGTACTCGGGTCGATGGAAATCGAAGAGGGTGTGATCACTGCTGTCGAAGTACAAGTCGATATGACGAAACTGAAAAGTGATGATGATCGACGCGATAAGCATTTGCGGGATAAAGGTCTGGAGACGAATACCTTTCCTGAGGGGTCTTTTATACTTAGTGCACCTTTCAAAGTAGAAGCGCTGCCTACTGAAGGTGAGGTTATCTCCGGTGAAGCTGTGGGGAAATTGACGCTGCATGGAGTGACACAAGAGGTGACGATCCCCCTCGAAGGTCAGTTCTTGGGAAAATCAATTGAGATTGTCGGTTCCCTCACGATCGACATGACGGAATATGGCATCGACCCTCCTTCGACCCTCGGTCTGGTGTCCGTGGAAGACGAAGGCACAATTGAACTTCAACTTTTCTTTGTTCCGGCAGATGAGGGTGCGAGCACTTCTGCGTCGGACGGGGATACGGAATACAGCACCCCCTGACCTGCTCTTTATCCATTTATGGTGAGATTCTTGGAGGGAGATTGTAAGGAAAGGGTAAAGAGCTGAACAGGTATCTTTTTCCCCTGTTCTCCCCATGCTATTTGTGCCGGGCCGAGAATCTGTCCGGTACAAATAGTGTTTTTCTGCAGTTCGATGGGCGCCGTATGGTTTCTTGGTGTTAGCATTCTTGTGGGATTTGGTGGGCTTCCATAATGGGCGCGTATAACATCTGGACATGGCGACCTGCTATTTTTCTAGGGGCGTACGTGGGGGGACGCCTATGTGAGCAGCAATTGTTCTTGACGGAGGACTGATGGGCTACGCACTTCAAGCGTTGGTGACTGCTGATGCTACTGTGCAGAATGCTGATTCCATGCCCCCCGGTATTGAATGGCGAGAACTCGAGTGTGGCTTTGTGATGCTGCCAATGACAGAAGACCTTCTTACGTTCTTACGAGGGGAAGAGGAAGAAACGCGTGAGTTTCCTCTTGAGGGCTTCTGGAAATTGAGTCCGCAGGCATATCAGCTGGCGTTGTCTCTCTCGGCAAAAGGCCCCGTGGCCTATATGGAAGCGGAGTTTTTTGGTGGAGTTGGCGGACAGTCGGGAGTCGTCTGGAATGCGCAGAATATTATTTTAGGACCCATCCATACGACTGATGGCGATGACTCGAAAAATGTGACCGCAATAAACCAGGTGCTACGGGCTGTTGGAGTTGAGAGAGAAGCCGAACAAGATGAGTTTGTTCTCATGCGTCTCGATCGCCATGCCAACACGCAAGATTGGGCAGATGAAGACCCGGAATATCCAAGTGATGAACCCTGGTAAGGGATGCTTGTTGGTGCCGGCCTGCGGATGAATCCCCTTTGGGGGTTCTCATCGCCTAGCCAGGTTGCGCGAACTTTTCGGCTGCCTGCGCGAGAAAAAAGTCGGCCGGGGAAATGCCGCCGGTATCGTGCGTGACAAGGTCGATAATGACCCGGTTATAAACATTTTTCCATTCGGGGTGATGGTCATGTTTTTCGGCAAGGATGGCAAGTCGGGTCATAAAGCCAAAGGCCTCCGCGAAATCCGCAAAAATCAGCTCTCTATGGAGCTTGCCTTGACGCACCTGCCAGGCAGGAAGAGACTTCAGTTGTTCTTGGATTTCTCTTTTGGACAAGACATGACGGTCAATGCTGGTCATACTTCCTCCAGAGCAAGAATTTTCTGCCCCCTTTTTCTCAGAGAAGTGCGGCGAGCCTTTTACTGATGACCGCGAGGCGGTGCAGCCTCTTCTCCAAGACGATTTCCTGTGTTTTTCCGCTTGTTGTCATGATAGGTGTTATCGCTGTTGGCGGGGCTGTTTCGAGCTTATTGCAGGAGAACCAGCCGAGGTCAAGAGACTCTTGACTTCTTTTGGCCTCTGCATCAGGAGGTGCGATCACGAGAAACGCACAATCGTAGTGCAGATGCGGAGTTTTTCCAGGAGGAGAGACTCGGTGAATGTCGAGATCGATCGGCGATGGGTGGATGGCGAGTTCTTTGATGCCACTCTCTTCTTGTGCTTCTCGTAAGGATTCTCCTGGGAGGTTGCCCGATTCACAGTGTCCCCCAAATTGCAGCCATAGATGGAGTTTGCGGTGGTGATGGAGCAGAAAACGATTGCGTGATGGATCGAGCAGAAAAGCTGACGCGGTGATATGTCCTGGGATGCAGGTGCGATTGAGGGCATCGGGGTGTGTGCGGCAGAAGTCCAGCGTGTCGGCTTGAAATTGCATGCTTTGCTTGTCGGGAGGAACGAAGGACTCGATGATGCGTGTGGCGTGTGGAAGTGAGCCTGAGGGAAGTAAGGCGGCGTTGTCGAAGCGCAATAGGCGCAGGTTATTTTCAGACATTCGGTGATTTTAGAAGTTTTTTCTTTTGTGGGATTTTTCTCTGCGGATTTTCCCATGAGATTGTGTGGAGAGGGTTTTTGCTCGCGAGGATGTGTGTTGACTTCCTGTACGGGAGAAAATGTCAGGTGAAGAATCTTTGTTTTTTGTTTTGAGGCAGTATGTGGCCTATGTGAAATGTTGTGTGTTGTAAGGGACGAGGAGCGGTGTGAAGACCTCTGAAATGAGTGCACTTATTGCGGTAATTGTCACATTATTGGGAGGTATCCTGGCTTCTGTGGTTACCCGGCGTCTGGTATGGCCGTTATTGCAGCGGATCGTGCGTCGTACGCCGACCTTATGGGACAATGTTCTCAATGATGAGAAGCTTGCCCGGTATGTTTGCCTGGCCGTTGCCTTTGGCGTATTCGTTGTGGGAGTAGGAACTTTTCCCACAACAGGCGTGTGGAGTTTGTCGGATGAAGCAGCGGACATTGTCCAGCGTGTGATCTGGGTATTTTTTCTTGTCTTTCAAGCGCTCGTCTTGAGCCGTTTACTGACAGCTTTCCATGATGTGTATGCCACTCTGGAGGTGGCGGAATCCCGTCCTTTGAAGGGATATCTGCAGCTCGTAAAGATCTTTATTTTTATTATTATTGGTGTAGTGATCGTTGCGGTCATAACCGGCCAGCCAGTTGGATACTACGTTACTGGTTTAGGTGCGATGACTGCGGTTTTATTGTTGATTTTCCAGGACACTATTTTAAGTCTTGTTGCTTCTCTCCAACTGACGCAGAATGACATGGTGCGCGTGGGAGATTGGATCCAGGTACCGAATTGTGGAGTTGATGGGACTGTAGTGGACCTGGCTCTTCACACAATGAAGGTCCGTAACTGGGATAACTCTACTGCCACTATTCCCACGCATCAGCTGGTCTCAGAGTCTTTTCTGAACTGGCGCGGTATGACGGATGCGGGTTTGCGACGCATCAAACGGTCCCTTTTTATTGACGCGACAAGGGTACGTTTTCTTACAGAAGAAGAGGTCGAAAAATTTCGTAGTTTTCCGGGATTGTCCGACTATATCCAAGAAAAAAAAGCCGCTTACATGCAAGAGGAGAAAGAAGGAGTTCTCCCGGATAGGGGGATACGAAAGCATTTTGATATTACAAATCTCGGGATTTTGCGAGCCTATATTGAGGCTTATCTGCGCGAGCTTTCTGTTATTGAATCAGAGAATGCGACGCTTCTCGTTCGACATCTTTCTCCGACTTCTCAGGGGATACCCATTGAAGTTTATGCTTTCTTTTCCAGTACAGAATGGGTTCCCTACGAAAATGCTGTGTCAGATATATTCGACCACCTGATTGCGACGCTTCCCCTCTTTGACCTAAGGCTTTTCCAAGAGCCAACCGGTTTCGATTTTCGTTCTGATACAGATACTCCTCTGTAAAACTCTCGGAAAGGGATTTTCCGTACAGGCGGTGAGGATGAGGCCTAAGAAGCTGTGATTTTTGCCGCAATGGAGAGGTGTGTGAGCGCGCGGTATCGCACAAGTGGACTCTATTCTTTTTCGGTTTTGGTGCGTAGTACCTAGGTGTAGTTCCCAAGCAGTAGCTGGAGAGAAACATGGGCATGTTTTCCGGGGAGAAACCTGTCTTCTCGCGTGTCTTTGCCGGGTGTCCTGTGTAAGGTCCTGCTGTTGCTCCCCGTTTTTTTGAAGAAGAGAAGAGTGCGACATGGTGCACAATGAGGCTACCTCAGGACAAACTTCTGCGGATACAGCAGATACTCGTGCTGTTTTTTCTGCGATGACGGAGTCTTTTCTCACGACGCTCACCTGTGTGGCAGACGATAAATGGGAGATGCCTGCTCTTGGGGTTTGGAGCGTGCGGGAATTGGCAGGGCATGCGAGCCGGGCTTTGCGCACGCTTGCGTCCGCGTGCGCAACCCCTGCTCCACAGCGCGACCTTGTAGGGGCTACTCAATATTTTGTACAGGCTGCGCAAGAGACGACCCGGGAAAATGTGGCAGAGAGAGGGAAGCAAGCGGGTACATCTCTTGGTCCTGATCCTGTGACGGAGGCTCGCAGGCTGGCAGAGACTGCGCTCACTGCCATGGAGAATCTGCCTGATGACGCACTTGTGCAGACGTTTGCCGGTGGGATGTGTTTATCGGATTATCTGGAAACTCGCGTGTTTGAGCTTGTTCTCCATACGTTCGATCTGCAGGCGGCATTGCAGATCGAACTGTCTGTACCTGGGGAAGCGGAACGTGTTGTGCTGCATGTGTTGGCCGAACTTGCTGCACAAGATGGGAAAGCTGTTCCTGTGCTTCGCGCTCTGACCGGCCGTGCCGCGCTTCCTGACCGCTTCAACCTGCTTGGAGTGTGAAGACGGGATCAGAAAAACGACAAGTCGTTTTTCTGATCCTTGTGTGGGGAATGAAGAACCAGGTTTGTGATGAGCGGTTTTGGCAGTTGCCTCTGCCAAGTCGGAAGACAGTTCGAGATGGAGCGCGTAGCAGGATCTTTTTTGCAGTGAGTGTGGGGCGTGAGAGAGAAGGCACACTCACTGCACAGGGAAAAGCCTTCCCCTTCCTCAGCAGTACACACTTGCTCGGGGAAGTTTTGAGAAGAGTGCGTGAGGGCGGTGCGAAAGCAGAGGATTAGAAGTCGAAAATATCGATCTCGGAGATGACTTCTTTTATATCGAGGTTCTCAAACATATCTCCATGGCCGAGGTCTTGCGTATGACCGAGAGAGTCGGGAAAGATTTCGTGGGAGGAATCTGAGAAAGGATTCTGCTCGAAGACTGATTCTTCTGTGTCAAATGAGGAGAAAGGGCTTTTCTCGAACCCAAGGTCTTGTACGCTGTCAAGGATATCGTGGATGTCTTCTTGAGAGAGAGAATCGTTCTCTTCTGTCTCATTACCCCTGTCCCCGTCTCTGTCCTCGTCTCTGTCCCCGTCCCTGTCCCCGTCCCTGTCTGTGCTGGAGTAAGGACTTTCATGGGGACTTTGGTTGTCGTCTTGCAAGTCGGCAATGTTGTCTGTGTGCGGCATGAAATCTGTCGGAGTGTCAGGCAATTCGAAGGTTTCTCTGTCGAAGAGTTCCGACATGTTGTGTGTATTGCTGTCAGCACTGTTTTCTCTGTGCAGGTTAAATGGGCTGGAGGAGTCCTGATGGTCTTGCGTAGGATTTGTGGGGGTTTCGTAGGAATGGTGAGTTGAGTTCGGGTCATACGATTGGGATTCTTGTGCCATGTTGAAGAAGTCTTCCATGTTGAAGAAGTCTTCCGTATTCGAGCCACTCATATTTGCGCTCCTTAGCGAGTTTGTGGATGTATATTTGCCAGCGTTGTCCCCTATTTTCTCCGTGAATAAAATTTTTATATGGGGGAAAAAGCAGCAATAAGATTCCCCACTATCGGGGATAATGTATGTCCAAATTTGGGAAATTTTTGCTTCTCATAAAGTGAATTGCCTTGAAAAAAGAGACGTCTTTTTTACATTTTTTTGTGAAGATAGTGAGCTTCTTTTTCCGGTAGATTTCTTGGAAATTTACGCATAATTGGGCAAAATATTGGAAAAGACATCACTTGTGAAGCATGTAGTTTTTGGAGTTTTAAGGAATTTTAGGGGGATTGGTATGAATGCGTTTTCATGTATTCATATTTGTATGTGAAAATATGGGAGAGGAAAAACCCCGAAACAAACTGTTTCTTTCCCCGGGGAAAGTATTTTTTCTTTCAGATTTTCCCCGATTTATCGGAGAAAAAAGAAGGAGAAGAGTATGGGAGAACCTGTTTTTGAGAGGGAAGAGGTTTTTGACCGCGATTATTTATACTTCTATGTCCCCATCGTGGATGGAGAGCAGGCAGTAGAGAGTGCTGCGCTGTTGTGGCGTCTTCTCCGTCTTCGTCCCGCTATCCGTGTGCTTGATCTGGCATGTGGTCATGGTCGTATTGCCAATGAACTCGCTGCCACAGGCGCGTGCGTTTTCGGTCTTGACCGGGAGGAATTATTTTTACGCTATGCAGTGCAGGCAGCACGTTCTCGAAATCTGTTGTCTTTGCCCTCTTCCCAAGACGCTGCGGACTCCTCGCGGAATTCCTTCTCCTCTGCTGTGGCTTCGCCGGCATATGTGCAAGGAGACATGCGTTTCCTCCCCTTTTCCCAGGATTTTGAGCGGGTTGTCTGCTGGTTCAGTTCCTTTGGGTATTTCGGAGACGAGGACAATCGCAAAGTATTAAGAGAAGTGCATCGATCTCTTTGTCCGGGGGGTCTCTTTCTTTTGGATCTGCAAAATAGAGAACGGCTTGTTGGTTGTTCCCTTTCCCCCCTCTCCATGGAAAATGGCGAAGACTGTATTGTTGATACTCGCTGGTATGACCCGATGTCGGGACGCCTTGAAACAACTCGTCTCGTGTACCGTGGGAAGAAACAACGGCGTGTGCAGTTCTCGGTTCGTCTTTTTTCTTTTCCAGAGATCCGTGACTGGTTGCGTCACGCTGGTTTCAAGAATGTGCAGGCTGTGGATGAACAGGGGGGTGCATATGATCCTGAGAAGTCTTACCGCATGATTGTCCTTAGTGAGGCGTAAGACGTTTCTGTAAAACTTTTAGAGAACCTCGTACAAGAATATAAAGAAGCGGGTGAGAAAAGAAGCAGAAGAGAAAAAATTTAGAGGGCGGTGATCTCGACGAAGGCGTTATAGTCAGGAACGCCGCCTTGTGTGTCGACGCCGTCTCCTCCAAGGAGCACGTTTCCCTCTGGCCAGAAGACGGCCAGGTTACGTGGGGTAATGCGACAGATTTTTACTTTGCCGTGAAAACTTCCGAAGGAAGAATGCAACAAGATGGGATCGCCATTGTTGACGCTGATTTTCTCGGCGTCGTCGGCACTTATAAAGATCTCGTCGCGGTATGCTCCTGTAAGTGGGTCTTTTTCTCCCTGGACCATACTGTTGAACTGTTTTCCTCGCCGTGTGGAGCAGAGAAATTTTCCCTCGGGAATCGTATTCTTTGGCATCGCCACTGGAATGAAGTGGGCGTGTCCTGACTTGGTGGGAAAAGCTCCGTCTACGCAAAGATGAGGTCCGCCGTATTGCACCTGGTCACCAGTCTGGCGCAGCGTTTCTATACCTTTGTACTTAGGGATGATTTTGGCAATTTCATTGCGGATACTCTGCGCGTCATCGAAGCTGGCTTTGTTGTCGCCTCGTACTTTGCGGGCGAGATCGCCAAAAATTTGCCATTCCGGGCGGGCCTCTGCAATGCGTGGTCCTTTGATCTCAGGGGAGAAGATAATGCGCCGTTCGGTTGTGGTTTCTGTGCCGCCCCCTGCACTCTCGTAGCGTGTCATGGCAGGCAAAAGGAGTACGGCTTCTTTTGCAGGGACGAGCATTTGGGAGGAGAGCACAATATCTTGGTGTACGCGCACTGGGACATTTTCGAGAGCGCGACGTATGCGTGTGGGGTCAGGCAGCACCTCGAGAAAGTTGCCGCCGCTTGAGTAGAGCAGGCCGAGTTCTCCGCGTTCTGCCGCTTGTAACATTTGCACTGCGTTGTGGCCGGTGCGTGATGGCACAGGAAAATCGTATTGTTCACTCAGCCAGGTGGCATTGTCGGGAGTGATGGGCAGTGGTCCGGGAAAAGTCGTGGCGTAGGCACCCATTTCTGCCCCGCCTTGCACTCCGGAATGCCCTCGAATCGGCATGAGTCCGCAACCGTCGCGTCCGACCATGCCGCGCGCGAGCGCGAGGTTGACCACAGCTGTGACGTTTTCTGCGCCAAAAGTGTGCTGGGTTAAGCCCATTGACCAGATGAAAATGGCTTTATTGGTTTTCCCGTAGAGATCGGCAAAGCGTGTGAAGTCTGCACGTTGCATTCCTGAGGAACGTTCGAGCTCATCCCAGTCCAGCTTTGCGAGAGAAGCGGCGAGGTCCGTGAAGCCCTCGGTGTGCTGTGCAACAAAATCCTTATCGTACTGGTCTTTTTCGAGGAGGAGCTTGAGCACACCGCTCGCGAAAGCGATGTCGCCCCCCGTAGCGACAGAAAACCAGTGATCTGCAATTTTTGTGCCGAAAAGCGCCGACTCCACATTCGATGGTACCCAATAGCGTGCAAGACCGGGCTCTCTATAGGGGTTCACCACAACGACCTGGGCACCTCGTTGTTTTGCCAAGTAGAGATACTTCGTCATGACAGGTTGGTTGTTGGCGACATTTGCCCCCCAAAGCACGATGAGTTCAGCCTCAAAAAGATCTTTGTACGAACACGTAGTTGCGCTGACTCCCACTCCCTTTTGCAAGGCTGCAGTCGAAGGGGAGTGGCAGATGCGGGCTGCATTGTCGATATGGGGTGACCCGATGGCGCGCCATGCTTTTTGGGCCGCGTAGTACACCTCGTTTGTCAGTCCGCGGCTCGTAAGATAGAGGCTTGCTTGTGTTGGCCCGTGGCGGGAAATTGCACCGGCAATCTCGTCAAGCGCAGCGTCCCAGGAAACGCGAGAGAATCCTGTTTCTCCTGTTCCTTGCCGCATCGGGAAGGGCAGTCGTCCCAGTTTGCGGAGTTCAGCCCCCGTGAGCTTTTCCAGTTCTTTTGTGTCTGAGAGAAGGGTAGGGTCGAGCGCTCGCATGGTGTTGAGTTCGAGCAGTTCCAAACGGATGAGGCAAAGATGCGTACCGTCGATGGTCCAGTCGTGTAGCCCTGCTGTGCCGAGGGCGCAGCCGTCGCAAACCCCCTGCGTGAGAATGCGCAGGCTATAGGGGAGGTCCCGCTTGTGGCGCCAGGCAATCTTCGCCATTTCCAGGTAGTGGTTTGGTTTTTGTTGCCCGATCCCGTTTGGAGAGAGTCCGGCCCAAGTCCTGGTGTCCCAACGACCGATCTTCATCAGTATCCCCTCGTTCTGTCCGTTATGCAGTCTGATGACTGATTGCTATGTACCCTGATGGTCTTGGGTGGTCTTGTCGCTGAGAAATACCTTGAAGTGGCTGCTTCCATGATAGAGATCAGAGGACAGAACATATGAGCTAGAGCGAGGACGGCGTGGTTTTTTCTGACAATTACGGTGAAATCCGACCGCATAAGATACTCCGTTTTGGGAACGGTCTTCCTGTCGAGATGGAAGACTGCGTGGTGGTGGAAGAGCCGCTTGAAATCCATGTGGAAGGACGCCCGCAGGCGGTTTTGATGCGGACTCCAGGGGATGATTTCGATCTGGTGGCTGGTTTTATGCATACAGAGCGCATACTTGTCTCCCCTGCCGACATAGCTTCCCTGCACTACGGCGACCCCGCAGAGTTCAATCTTGTGAATGTACGTCTTGCTCCGGGGACTCTTCTACCTGAAGAACAACCACGTACTTTTCCTGTTACTGCGGCTTGTGGAATCTGTGGGAAAACGGTGATCGACGCGATCCGTGCAGACCTCTCCGGCCTTGGAGAAAACGAAGGAGAGAGTGCCTCCGGATTCTTTTCAGAGACGAACAAACCACAGGTGCACGTAGAAAACCTCGTACGGTTTCCAGCTTTATTGCGCTCAGCACAGCGTGTGTTTGCGCAGACCGGCGGACTGCACGCGGCTGGGCTCTTTACTTCAGAAGGAGAGCTCCTCTGCATACGTGAAGATATTGGCCGTCATAATGCGGTCGACAAAATTGTGGGATCCCTCGCGCGAAATGGGCAACTACCTGCTTCGTCCTGTGTTCTTCAAGTATCAGGACGAGCTGGTTTCGATATTGTGCAGAAGGCAATCGTGGCGGGTATTCCTGTGCTCTCATCGGTGTCTGCGCCTTCTTCGCTTGCGCTTGACCTGGCCGAGGAGGCAGGTATGACACTTGTGGGTTTTGTGCGGGAAGGCCGGTGTAATGTGTATACCTGCCCTGACCGTCTTGTGTGGTGAGTCTGTCTCGTGCGCGGCAGGGACCTTCCCGCGCGTGACGCTGGGGACGACGCTGGGGGATGACTATTTTTGGGAGTTTTGCGGGAAAATGCCGGGGAGTGTTTGGGGAGTTCAGGAGGGCTCTGACGAAAGCTTGTCTGCCGTGTTTGACGTGAGCGGGGCCGGTGTTTTTTCCGTAAGGTTCCTGGCGATTTTGGCGGTCTGCTGTTTTGTTGTGTGGTCCACACTGTGTGGTTCACGGTGTTGTTCGTTGACGTCTTCTCGCACCGTGTCGAGAAAGATTTCTGACAGGGTAGGCGGCTGATACGCGATGCTCGCGATATGGCCGACCTGGCTTGCGGCTTGAATCAGGGAAGTGATGTCAAGATCATGGGGGATGCGCAGAGAGATGTTGCGCGGTTCGTAGGCGAGGACTTCGACCTCTGCATCTGAGGGAAGCCAGGGGATTTGTGTGTGGTGGGCAGGGTGTTCTTCGCCAGAGGCGGGAGTGAGGGAGGTAGGAGTGTCGAAGGTGAGATCGAGCCGGCGCCGAGTGGCACTGGTGCGTATTTCGTGAAGAGGGCCTGAGACCCTGACCTTTCCCTTGTGTACCAACACGATATCGTCACAAAAGTGCTGGACCAAGTCGAGCTGATGGCTTGAAAAGATAATGGTGCAGTTGTGGTCGAGTTGCTGACGCAGGAGCTTGCCAAGTGTCTCTGTGCCGATTGGGTCGAGACCAGAGAAGGGTTCATCTAAAACGAGAAGACCCGGTTGATGCAAGAGCGCAACTGCGAATTGTACGCGCTGTTGGTTGCCATGAGAGAGGGTTTCGACAGGATCTTGGCCACGTGCGCCAAGGCCAAGATCGTTGAGTTGTTGATCGGCGGCTTTTCTGGCTGTCGATGTGTTCAGGCCGTGCAATCTACCGAAGTACACGAGTTGATCGTGGATTTTCATTTTTGGGTAAAGGCCACGTTGCTCTGGCATGTAGCCGAAGTTGAGACGATCTTGTGACGTCACGGCGTGATCTTGCCAGTGCACTTTCCCTGCGTCGAGGGCAATAAGTCCAAAAATTGAGCGCATGGTTGTGGTCTTGCCGGAACCATTTGGGCCAAGTAAACCTAAGATGCGTCCTGGAGTTGCCTGGAAACTCACTCCATCAAGCGCTGATATATCACCATACTTCTTTTTTAGGTTTGTCACTTGCAGCATGGTGTTTCTCTCTGTGGAAAGGACAACGGGGGAAAAGTCAACAAAAGGACCCCAGCGGGTGGAACGGCAGAGGGGGTATTGCGGGAGCTCACTGTTTTGCCAGGGTTGTTTTCTCTGTGGCGAGGGCTTCGCGGAGTTTTACAGGGCGGCCCGTGCGAAGCAGCATGGTGGCATAGACACGCCCGGCGAGACGGGTCATCGCGTAGATGCCTACGAGCATGAAGACAAAGGCAATGGCAATCTCCAGGGGAGTGATTTCCCCGTGCGCGATGCGAGACGGCACGGTCATGGGAGCAATTGGTGGCAAAAGGGAGAGTGTGCGGCTCCACATGCTGTCCGGATTGGGGCCGACAACAAAGATGGAGAATAGATAAGCCCCCATAAGCGCGAAGCTTACGGGCACGGCCGTGTTTTGGGCGTCTTCCGGACGCGAAGTCAGGCTTCCCGCTGTGGCAAAACTGGCGGCATAAAACAAAAAGCCGAGAAGAAACCAGGGGATGATCCATGGGAGTGTGGTCCAGAACACGTCGGGTAGTTCGACTTGGTTGCTTATAAGAGAAGTACCGAGACCGACAGCGAGGAAGAAGATGAGCTGGCCAAGTCCCAAAAGGCCGATGCCCAGGATCTTCCCTCCGAGCAAATACCAGGGTTTCAGGGTGGCGAGAAGCACCTCGGCTGCGCGCGTTGTCTTTTCTTCTACGACTCCGTACAAAACTGCGCCACCATACATTTGAATGACCAAGAAGAGGATGACGCTGCTACTGCTCGCGATCACAAGCACGCTCTCGGCATCCTGTTCGATCTCTTCGAGACTGGCCGTGCTCTCCGTGGCAAGGAGCGCTAATTTCTCCTGCTGTACTGGGTCGAGATCGGCGAAGATGCCGAAAAGCTTTTCTTGGTAGATGGCGACGTTGACGATCAAAGGCAACTGTTCGTCGTTGTTTCGTTTCACCGTGAGCAGAGGACCGTCTGTCAAGACTGCGTCGATTTCTCCTTCGTCGACAGCCTGTTTTCCACTCTCTTGGTCAGGGAATACCTTGGTGGTGAGTTCAACTCCTGTCTCGCGTGCTGTCTGCACAAGTTGATCTGCGAGTGTTTCCTGTTCTGTTCCCACCAGGCCAATTTCATAACGGGAGGGGCCGTCATCTCCCAGCATGGGAAGAATGAGGATGGCGCCGACAATAAGTACAAGAACGACGGCAGTGCTAATGCGGAATGCTTTCGATCTGAAGCGTTCACGTATCTCGCGGCTTGCGATAAGCCAAATGAAGGAGAGGGTGTTCATGAAGTTCTTTTCGTGGGCAGGATTGCCGTAAGGAGAGAAAACAGCAGAGGGTGTATTGGGCCTGAGCAGCGTTGCGAGTGACAAAATTTAGTGTTTATCAGGATATCGAGGTAAATGCTAACGGGAAAACAGAAGCGTGTGTCCTGTTGCATCGACCGACTTGCAACCGTTGTGGGGAGCATTTTTTGTTATTTTGCTGTGAGGAACCCCCATCCTGTCAGGGAGAAACAGGATGTTTCTCAAGGAAGAGTAGTGTTTTGTTTTTGCGATATCTTATGGTATTTCGAGGACTATCCTCCCTTCTTCCTTCTCGTTCGTTCTCGGAGGAGGCGCGGCAGGGCGGAGTGTGAGGTGGGGAGCAGTATGCCCTTGGATGGATGTTTTCTGGGCGTGCTTTTTATGACTGGCGCGCGCTTCGAGGTTTTTATGGAAGCGCGCAACCCATCCTGGGGGGAGTATGGGGCTTGTGGGAAGGGCGGCATTTCCACAATGAAGACGCTATTGCAGGTCTTGGTGAGGCGTGGATCGGTAGAGCTTGGTGCGGGCTGGGGATGACGGGAGAATGATTGTTTGTCGCGACTGTCGGGATTCTTGCTGTACAGGCAGACAAGAAGCTTTTTCTGGTTTTTTCGCGTGTTTGTTGTCGCACTTCTTGAAGTTCGCTCAAGTACCTGAGCGATATCTACTCGTCGCGTGGTGTGCTGTCTTTGGTGTTGCCCGCTATTGACCTGGAGAAGTTTTTGCTGCCTGTAGAGAGGCGGAAAGAGGACGAGGGGGGATTAGCGGTTACTGGCTCGCTCGATCCAGCAAAAAGAGTCTGTGATTGTGATTTTGTAGCGGTTGACTGCGTTTATTGCGTCGTGCAGTGTCGGGAAAGATGCAAGAACGAGATGATTCTTGCGATCGGAATTGGCGATCACAATGTATCGGTTACTTGGGAGGGTGTCCACGCTGACACTCTCCTTGTTCAGAATTTTTTTGTATACACAGGCTAACAGTATGAAGGGTGCTGTGCGTTCCATGCCAGTGCAGCCTATCAGAGGGTTTTTTTGCACTGTGAGGAAGGACGCACGCGATCCTCTACTTCGTGCCGGGTTCCTCGCTTAGTACTTTACGAACTCGAGAGGTCCGCGATTTTTTTCGCGTTGTAGGAGATGGTCAAGGATTCTCATGCGCATTTTGCGTGGCATGTGGTCAGAGAGAAAGAGGGAGTCAAGGCTCTTGACGGCCATCTCGGACAGAGGCCCCGGCATTTTGAATGCCCGATTGTAAACCGATGTTAAGATGTGCACGTTTTCTCGTGCGGCTTTCATTTCGGGCTGGTTGAAACCGGGCAGTTGCAAGATTGAGTCGCAGAAAATGGAGTCCCGGTGGTCTTCTGTGAGATATCCCTCTTCTTTACAGATATCATACATATGAGTATTTGGGAAGGGGTAGAAAACTGAGACTTGCATCGTGTCGGGTTCCGCGCGTGCGTTCACCTTGATGGTGTCGAGAATCATGTCGACAGTCTCATGAGGCATTGCCACCATGTTGGTGGAGACGGTTTTGATGCCATGATCGTGACACATCTGATAAACGCGTACGATGTCATCGTTTGTCATGTGTCGGTGCAGAATTTTCCCGCGTAGCCAGGGGTTTCCTGATTCGATTCCCATTGCCATGAGTTCGCAGCCGGCCTCTGCAAACATCACAATTGTTTCTTCGTCGAGCAGGTTGACGAATGCATTGCAGACGAAGGGTAAATCGATTTCGGCTTTGTAACGCTTGCAAAAATCAGTGAACCATTCTGGGTCCCAGGTGAGAATGTCGTCATCAAATCGGATAAAAGAGAGCGAGGAACTGCGGTCTTTCAGACTTTTTAGTTCTTTGATGACATTGTCTACTGAGCGAAAACGGACGTATTTCTTTTTATTTTCGTACTGCTGACGCTGGATGTGATTCGAACAGTAAGTGCAGTTGTAAGGGCAGCCACGGCAGGCCATAACTGTGCCGCGTTCTTTTTGATCTTCGCACAAGAGGGCGTCGTCGAAAAGGTCACGGTCGGCAAAGGGGAGGGCGTCAAGATCTTCAAGAAGTGGACGTACTTTATTGCGAATGACTTCGCCCTTGGTGTTTCGTCCCCACACATTATCCAGATTGAGTGGATCGCCTCCGTCGCGTAGCGTGTTCATGATTTCTACGATGGCATGATCGCCTTCGCCGCGTACGACATAGTCCATGCTTGGGGTTCCCGGGACAATGTCCTCGGGGTCGAGCATGGCGTGCACGCCACCAGTGAGTGTAATGAGGTCAGGGAATGACTCTTTTGTCCACTCCGAGTACATTTTGCACTTCTGGTACATCATTGTAGTGGCAGAGAAAGCCAGTAGGTCCGGACTGTCTTCTTTCACCCTGGAGACAAATTCTTCGCGTTCCCAAGGACGAACACAGTGAATGAGGCTCACTTCGTGCCCGGCAGCTTTGAGTTGGGCCGACATCATGCATATACCAAGATGCATGCGCGCCTCGGGGAAGAAAGACCCGTCGGAGTACTGAAAGAAATCGGGGTAGACAAAGGTGATTTTCACAGATCCCCCAATGTGTGATGCTTGGCTCTTAGCATAGCCAGAAAGTAGATGTTTTGGACGAACTGCTGGAAACCCTTGCAAACTCCTCCGCATTCCAGCGACTTGTGCCTAACGCAAAACGCACTGGATTTCTAGGTTTTTTGTTGTAGGCAGGATGTCCATGGGGGAGAGGCTGCCCTGGAAAGTGCGATGGGTTGGCTTTGCGCTGCTCTCTTTTTTTGGGATTTTATGGAAGGTGGCAGTTTGCTTGGAGGGTCTTTTTCGGTGCTCAGGTTTTCGTCTTCAGGAGGCCTTGGAGCAGGAGAACTGCTCCGGCTTTGTCGAGCGGCTCATTCCAGTTTCCGCATTTTGGGGATTGCACACATCCCGGGCAAGATTCCGTGCATGTGCAGCTTTCCACAACGTGCAAAGTGGCTTCTGCGTGCGCGCGTCCTGTGGCGAATCCCTCTTCGGCAATACCGGTTCCTCCCGTGGTTCCTTCATGGATAAACCAGGTGGCGACGCCGGTTTGGGGGTGACGTTGCGTGCTGACTCCGCCAATGTCCCAGCGGTCACAGATGGCAAAGAGGGGAAGGATGCCGATGCCGGCATGTTCGCAGGCGTGGATAGTGCCTTGCAGAGTATCTGGGGAGACATTGCATATGACAAACAATTCATCCGGTATCAGGTACCAAAATGCCCTTGTGTGGAGGGATTTTGCAGGAAGATCCAGGGCTATTGTCTTGGTATTTCTGGAGGGGGGTCGGTCGAACGGTCGCTGCCGGTAACCAGTGATGCGCTGGGTGACCTCCACACTCCCAAGGCAAAGAAGGGCGCCTGTATCCCCCAATGGCATTGTTCTATCTGTATGTGCAATGCGGATATCGGTTTCCGCTCGTGGCTCGGTGTAGTACTCCGTGGGAGAAGGCGTCGCATGCGCGACACCCTTCGTGATGTCGAGCTCGGTCACTTCATAGGTTTCTCCCTGGTGCAAATAGATTGCTCCTGGGTGCACTGTCCAGGCGGCCCTGCCCGTGTCGACAGAACCAATCATCTGACCGCTCTCTCTGTTTAAAATGCTGACCGTGCGAGCGTCTGAGGACCGGATGGAGATGCTGCGGGCAAGAGATCGGCCACCGGAGGGAAACAGGCGGCCTTTGCGCATGCGGAGAAGTCCTGCCTCCAAGAGAGGGGCAGCACGCACGTCCATGTTCTCGCCGAGAATGGGCTCTGAGGAACGCAGTGGAAGCTCATAGGCGGCGCACGCGAGATGCGGATCGGCGATGACAGGGTTCTCGGAATTCACGACAGCCGGGGTTGGTGTCCGTGTAAACAAGGCCTCAGGTTGGGTCATATACCACTGGTCGAGCTGATCCTGACCTGCCACGAGGATTGCCAGGCTCGGGGTATCACCGCGTCCTGCTCGTCCGGTTTGCTGACGAAAGGACGCGATTGTTGAAGGAAAGCCGCAAAGGATGACGGCATCGAGGCCATGGATGTCCATGCCTAGTTCCAAGGCATTCGTCGTGGAGAGCCCGCGTAGCTCGCCTGATGCGATTTGCTCTTCGAGCGCGCGTCGTTCTTTTGAGAGGTAGCCCCCGCGATAACAGGCAATTTGTGCGGCTTCGGGGCTGTCTCCAAGCGCTTGTTTGGCAAGATGGGCGATCAGCTCGGCTGCTTTGCGAGAACGGGCAAAAGCAAGAGTTTGCATCCCATGTGCCACGGACCAACCAAGCAGCGCTGCGGTTTCTCCCACTCCGGAAACGCGTATTCCTTTTTTTGCATTGAGGAGGGGCGGGTTCCACAAGATGGTGGAACGAGGTGGAGATGGGGAAGTGTCCTGCGTAATTGCATGCATCGGTATACCGGTAATTGCGGCAGCATGTTGTGCAGGTTTGCCGAGTGTGGCGGAGCTGCACACAAAGACAGGGTGTGCGGCGTAAGAGGCAGCAAGCCGGCGTAGGCGGCGCATGATGTGCGCGACATGGGACCCGAAGACCCCACGATAAGTGTGGAACTCGTCAATTCCCACGATATGGAGCCGGCGCAAGAAACTGGCCCATTGGGGATGGCCAGGGAGAATCGAGGCGTGGAGCATGTCGGGATTCGTAAGGATAACCGTGGCATGTTGGCGGGCGTAGCGCCGCTTTGCCGGTGGGGTGTCGCCATCCACGGCAACCGCTTCAAGACCCGGCATTTGTAGCGCGCGTAGACGGCGAAGCTGATCCCGGGCCAGAGCTTTTGTGGGAAAGAGAAGAATGGCTGTGGGATTTTTTTCTGTGGAAAGGTTTGCCCCCGGGGCGGTGCCGTCCTTGCCTGCTTGTTCTGCAGTCATCTCAAGCAGGGGGAGCAGATAACAGAGACTTTTTCCCGACGCGGTGCCTGTGGCGACAACGGTTGATTGCCCTCTCCGCACGAAATCCAGGGCTTCGGCTTGGTGCGCGTAGAGCCTGCTGATGCCAATACGAGTCAGTGCTGCCCTTGTTGTGGGATAGAGGACCGTCTGCGTAAATTTTCCAGGGTGCGCAGGTGTTTCCTCTACATGGGCTATTCTCTCCCTGAAGTTGGGTGAAGAGAGCAGCTCTTGCAGGGCAGTGGTCGCAAGCGGAATTTCCTTGTGCTCAGATAGCTTTGTGGTTTTTGATAACTTTGTTATTGTCATTTTTGCGCTACTTCGTAGGGTTTGTCTGGTGATTCCGCATGTTCTCTACGTTTTCTCCCTATCAAGAGTGCTATGTGTCGGTTTTTTTTGATCCCGCAAGAGTGGCACTGGATCAGTGGTTTGTTTTCATTGCTATCTTTGCGGGTGTGCATGCGTGTGATTGCAGCGAGCGTGATTTGAGCTGGGTCTGGCGGGCGCTTGTCTGCGACGATGGTTCTGCTCCAGCAGAGCTGCACGTAAAGGTGATGCGCGTGTGTCAACGTGTTTGCTCGTGCTTTTCTATGATGAGAAAAGCACGAAGAGGCTGATTTGCGAAAGGAACAGGACTTGGTCGATCTTGATCTTCGAGAGTCTATGAAGAATGACTTCCATGTTCTCTCTGTTGGCGGAGAGATTGATGTCTACACTGCTCCTTCTCTGCGTGAGAAGATCGAAGAAGTGCTAGGCGATAATGTCACTATGTTGGCAATTGACCTTGAAAATGTGGGTTTTCTTGACTCAACAGGACTTGGCGTACTGGTAGGCGCTATGAAACGTTTGAATGAACGGGACGGGAATCTCGTAGTCACCTGTACGAAACCGCATATTTTAAAAGTGTTTGAGATCACGGGGCTATCAAAAGTATTTGATATCCGTGACGATCTTGAGAAACTCTGAGCTACCCTCCTATGTTGGCCGTGAACGGCGATCTCACGAGTGTCCGATTGCAATTTCCCTCTCATCCACGCCATATCTCTTTGGCGCGGATGCTTGCCGGCGCTGTAGCGGAGCAAGGAGGGTTCGGTCCCGAAAGGGTGGCCGATATTCGATTACTGGTCTCTGAGGCATGTACGAACGCTGTTCGTGCCCAACAGGCACGAGGAGTTGTTTCTCCCATCACGCTGGTGTGCCGGGAAGATGGAGTCTTCCATGTAGAGATTGTCGATGCGACAGGGGCCTTCTTTGATGGCAGCATGACAGATGTGCTTCCCGATGTCGTGGGGGGCCAGGGAGAAAACGGAGGATTTGGGTTGCCTCTTATGCACCGGATCGCCGACCGACTTTCTTTTTTTGAAAATGCCGATGGGGGTACGACAGTGACTTTTTCTGTACGGAAAGAGAGTTCCTCTATGCAGTCCTCCTAGGTTGCCCCTTGTGCAACCCTCCTGGGGCGCCCCTTCTCGGCCACCCTTTTCGGTATACCCCCTCGTAGGCAGCCCTCTCTGCTTGACGGGGGGGAGGAGCTTTCGGATTTTCTTGATATCTGGATGTTTTTCACAGGACAGTATGCCGCGTGTGCTTCTGGTGTGCTGTTGCTCTGTTTTGTTGTGTGTGCGCCTTCTCTGTTTCCGGCGCAATCAAGTCTTGATGGTGTGTTGTGCGGATGCTCTCCATGGACATTGGGCAAACGCCAAGAAATCAATGTTCTTCGTCTGCTTTCCCTTTATTGAATGCGGGAGAGCGCGGGGCGTTTGTGGTGTGCATCACATGATTTTTCCCTCTTTCGAAAAATTAGGGTTTCTTTTTTCATGTAGTTAGGGTATCCTAACTACATGAAGCACGGGAGACGCAGACTTTGAGTCAGGTCGAAGGCAAGATCGGGAGGCGCGAGATGATGCTACCGAAGGAGGCGATGACGGAACAGGCGTTGCAGCTTTTGTTCCGGAAAGAAATTGATCGCCACATCATTTTGGTAGGTCAGGCCGATGCTGCTGATCGTGCGGGGGAGGAATTCCGGGCAGCTTTTTGCAACACGAAAGCGGAACAGCATTTGTGGCGTGCAGTCGGATTACTTGAGTGCCTTGCCGGTGCTGATGCCTCTGTCGCTATGGAAGTGCCAAGAGAGTGTTTGTGAAGCAGGGAAACGGCAGTAATGCGCTTGCAGAACGATCTTTGTTGTAAGCAATTGTATTGCAAATCTATCTTGAGTAAGAAAAACGGAAGGATAATTTTGTGAGCGGACTTGTCGGAGGACCTGCTCCTGAGTTCACAGCGGAAGCTTTATCAGAAGGGGAGATCACTACACTTTCTCTTGAGGCGTATCGGGGAAAATGGCTCTATCTTCTTTTTTACCCGCTTGATTTTACGTTTGTATGTCCGACAGAACTTCTCGCCTTTTCTGACAAGATAAAAGATTTTGACTCTTTGAACGCGGAGGTTTTGGGCGTCAGTATTGATAGTGTCTATACCCACCTTGCTTGGACAGAAACCCCCCGCACGAATGGTGGGATCGAAGGACTTCAGTTCCCTTTGCTGTCAGATCAAAAGCGAGAGCTTTCCCAAGCATTTGGTGTGGATAGTCCAGATGGACCTGCCTACCGAGGATTATTTCTTATTGATCCCGATGGGATAGTGCAACAGATGACCGTTAACAATCTTCCTGTCGGACGAAATGTGGAGGAAGCTTTGCGAATCCTGCAGGCATACCAACATGTGGCGGAGTATGGCGACGTGTGTCCTGCGAATTGGATCCCAGGTGAGACCACTATGGTCGCTGACCCGAAAGCTTCAAAAGACTATTTTTCTCAACTTTCCTGAGTGCGTTACGCGTTGTAGGGTCGCAGCGCAGACGTTGTTTATTTCGTGTCTCCGCACCTGATCGCGCCTTGTAAGGTGTTGTGGGACAAAACCCAGGACTGTTACTCAGGACAGTCTTGGGAACAAGAGGCCGCTCGTGTCGTCCGTGCGGGCGGGCCTTCCAGGGGCCCTGCGTCACGCAGGGCCCCTATTTTTTTGTGTGTTGTTTTGTTTTTATGACTGCGCTGGTTTTCTTTTTTATGCTGCTATTTCCCAGGACTGTGACGCGCGAACGCGTGGGGTCTCCTGGGAGTTTTCGGAGAAGTGGGAGACCGGGGATTCGCGCGCTGCGGAGCTGCCTTTTTCCACAGGGGTAAATCTGGATTGAGGAGTTGTGTAATCCGGGGGCAAAAGTAGTGTGGCAAAGATTATTCCAGGAAGTAAGTATGTAGTCTGGGCCTTAAAGTGGGTTGTAAAAAATGTGTGATGGCAGGCAGTATAGGCCCAGAAAGCGGGGTACTCGCGGAGTGCTGGCGGGGTATTTAGGATGAACAAGGGAAGGGGAATCTGGCGATAGGAAAGATGCCAAATTCGTGGAAAGACCGTTTTTTTGTAGGGGTATTTTTATTATTTGTTATCGGTTTCTGTATGTATTCTGAAGTGTCTCGGTAGTCAATACTATTGTGCAAAAGGCGAAATAATGGACTCTCTTTTGCGCCTTGTTGGCTGTCTTGGTGTGTGGGGTTGTCCTGGTCGGTCTGTTGGCAAGAGCCGTGGGAAGAAAGGTCGTTGGACTCTGTGAGTGGGGTATGGTGATCGAAGAAGATATGCCGAATGTCCTGTCCGCGATCTGTGGAGATCACTGCTTGGCGGGCTTTTGGCAGCATAACTCCCTGTATTTCGACAAAGTGATTTGTGTAGAGAACGGATGCAGTGAGCCGCCCACAGTTTCGGTGCCAGTGTTGTTCTGCATAGTGCACAGGGAGGAGGTGGCCGTCACGTGTTGTTCCGTAACGCAATATGGTGATGATGTTGCGGATTGTGGGGCCAGTGATGTCGATTTGGCGTACGCAATTATTGCTGACGGAAAAAACTGTCGCGGAGGGGTCTCCGGTGAGTCGGATGCGTCGTCCTGCGGGGGGCATTGGGGAGTTGATGGGGAGATGGTCGACGAATGCAGGAGGATAAGGAGCGAGCCGGTCTGAAAGAGGATCTTGCCACCGGCGAGAGATGACTGCGGTAAGTTCTGGCAAGAGCCATACCGGTGCCTGTTTTTCCAAATGTTTGTGCTTGTTGCCCAGGGTTTTGTTGCCGGAGCATATCTCGATCCGGTCGGGTGGATGGGCTTCGATCCAGGTGGCGCTGCTCCCCTGTGTTGTGCTGTATGCAATGGCGGCGCGGAACCCCTTGAAGGTGTTGGGGAAGCGGTAACAAGCTGCCTGGGCGGACTGTAATAGGTCCCTGGCTTGGTTCTGCGGGGGTCGGAGTGATGACATGGGGACTGTTCTCTCCAGAGATAGCAGGGGCGAATCTTGACGTTACCCTAATGTATGTCATTAGGGTAACCTCAATTTTGCAGCGCTTTGTGTTACCCAAAGAATCTTTGAGGAAAGTCTGGAGATTTTTCTGCTTGCGTGTGAGGGAAGAGGCAATGGAAAAGAAAAGAATGCGGAGAAGTTTTTCAAAAGAAACAGAGATTTCGACGATTTCTGTGTCCGGAGACTCTTCTTGGAAAACCTCCGCTTTTCCCGGTTCTTTGTGGTTTGGCTGGATAGGTGGACAAGGTCGGCGACAAAGAGGGCATTCTTTTGTAGCTGGGACCGCGCGTAGTGGGTCTGTCTTTTCTCGTGTGTTTCTTGCTGTTGTGCTGGCGCTGGGGTTTGTTCTTGCTGCATGCGGCGATGACGACGACAACAGTGATGATGCGTCAACATCTTCTCGTGAAGAGATCCTGGGAGAGGCGAGAACACTGGCGCAAGAAGTCGTGTATGTAGATGCATCCGGGGAAGAAATCATCATTGACGACATCAGCCGCATTGTCGTTTTAAATGGGGATCTCATGGAGGTGGTGTTTGCCTTGGGTTTCGGCCCCAATGTCGTGGCACGAGACCTGAGCGCGACGTATCCTCCGGAAGCTGCGGCTTTGCCGGAAATCGGCTACCAACGCAGCCTTAGCACAGAGACTGTACTCTCATATGCTCCTACTTTGGTTTTGGGAACGACAGAAGCAGGGCCTGCGGAGAAAATCAAACAGCTGCGTGACACCGGAACAGATGTCGTCATTATTGAGCCCGAAAACTCTTTTGCGGGCGCTGCCGAGAAGATTCGTCAAGTTGGCATTGTGCTTGGCGTGCCCGAAGAAGGAGAAAGCCTTGCGGTTACTCTTCTTGCCCAGCTTGAAGCAGTGCGGGTCGAGGCGGGGCCTGATGCTCCCCGCGTCGCGTTTTCCTATATGCGTGGTGCAAATATTCTCTTCATTTTGGGTGAGGGGAGTCCTGCCCACCCCATGATTACAGCGGCCGGTGCAATCGATGTGGGCGCAGTGGCTGAGGTGGGAGAAGGCGAGGTCATGACTCCTGAGATGCTTGTGACAATGGCGCCTGATGTCTTTCTTGTGACAGAAGATGGGCTTGCATCAGTAGGTGGGATCGATGGCATGCTCGCGCTTCCGGGTGTAGCCCAGACGCCGGCAGGTGCGAATCGTGCCATTATTGCTTTCGATACTCAGTACCTGCTTGGTCTTGGACCGCGCTCTGCGGATGCGCTCGCTGATCTTGTGACAGCCCTGAAGGAAATGGGGTTATAACGGCAATGTCTCTGCGTACAGGAGAGCACCCAAATTTTCATGAGGGAGTAGATTCGGGCAGTAGCCGAAGTCAGAGGGTGTCTGGAGTTGGCGCAAGTGCTGGAGGTGAGGGGAACCCTGCCCCTCACCTTGGGACAGAGACCCTTTCTCGTCGACAGCGCCGGCGGCGAGGCGCGTTCTTCTTGCTCTGTGCGTCTGCGGGACTGCTCTGCACGATGATCTGGAGCGTGGGAGTCGGCGCGGTGAAGATCAGCCCTTCCGAAGTCTTGGACATTCTCGTTGCACGCGCCGGCTTTGCCGAAAATGATTCCTACACTGCGCAGCAGGACGCCGTGCTCTGGTCTATTCGCTTACCCCGCGTGCTGCTCGGAGTTTTTGTGGGCATGGGTCTTGCTGTTTCAGGGGCATCCTTGCAGGGAATTTTCCGTAATCCTCTGGCGGATCCTGCGCTTATCGGAGTATCAGCTGGGGCTGCTGTGGGTGCAGTGACCGCGATTGTGGCCGACATGAATTTCGCCGGTATTCATACGGTTGCCATACTGGCCTTTCTGGGAGGGACAGGCGCGACCTTTCTTGTGTATGCGCTCTCCCGCCAAGAAGGCCGTACGGATGTTGTTATTTTCGTGCTGACGGGTGTCGCGGTGAACGCCATGCTCATGGGTGTTGTGGGGTTCTCTACTTTTATTGCGGACGACGCCGAGTTGCGTGAAATCACGTTTTGGAGTCTTGGCAGTGTCGGCATTGCGACTTGGGAATCTGTGCGGGTTGTTGCTCCCCTTGTAACGCTTGGGGTACTTGCCCTGTTACGCCAGTCCTATGCGTTAAATGTGCTTTCGCTGGGCGATGAGGAGTCTCGTGCTGTCGGAGTCCACACAGAAAGAACCCGGATGAGCGTCATCTTGTGCGCGGCACTTGTGACGGGGGCCACCGTGTCTGTGGCGGGCATCATCGGCTTTATCGGCCTCGTTGTACCTCATTTTGTGCGCCTTGCGACTGGCCCCGATCATCGTATTTTGCTTCCTGCAAGCGCGCTTCTCGGTGCGGCGCTTGTGGTGCTGGCGGATCTTTCGGCCCGTACAGTGGCTTCTCCTCGCGAAATACCGCTTGGCGTTGTGACGGTGTTTGTGGGTGGTCCCTGTTTTCTCTGGCTTCTGCGCCGGGGAAATACCGGGCGAAGGGCCTGGTCCTGATGGCCACTCCGCCTATCTCTCCCAGTCAAAAAAATGGGAGCCCTGTACTCATGGCGCGTGGGGTAGGAGTGCGAGCCGGGGGACGTTGGATTCTCCAGAATGTGGATCTCAATGTTTTCGGCGGAGAACTGCTCTCATTGGTTGGTCCGAATGGCGCGGGAAAGTCGACTTTATTGTCGGTCTTGTCAGGTGATCGTCGCCGCCATGAAGGCACTGTGTGCTTGCATGGACGGGATGTGCATTCTTACCGAGTGCGTGAATTGGCGAAAGAACGAAGTGTTTTACTGCAACGTCCTCATATGCAATTCGCTTTTACGATCGAAGAAGTTGTGCGTTTCGGACTCTATGCTCGCGCGAAAGAGCGCACGCCACGCGAGGAGAATCGTCTTGTGGCGGAAGTTCTTGGTGTTGTGGGTCTTTCTGAGAAAGCGGGACAATCTTTTTTTTCTCTATCGGGGGGAGAACAGGCGCTTGCCTCTTTTGCGCGTGTGCTCGTACAAGGTGCGCCAGTTTTACTGCTTGACGAACCGACTGCTTCGCTCGACATCTGCCATCAGGAGCGTTTACTGAAGCTCGCACGTCAACATGTGGAAGAAGGCGGGACAGTCGTGGTGGTTTTGCACGACCTCAACGTTGCTGCTGCATACAGCAATCGTGTGCTCTTGTTGCGTGACGGGCATGTTGCGGGTGTGGGTACTCCTACTGAAGTGCTGCAGTCCGAGCTTCTAAGCGAGGTGTATGCGCACCCGATCCTTGTGAAGGAGCATCCGACACGAACATGTCCGCTTGTTGTGTCCGTGTGAAAAAGTGTGATTTCTTGGGATGCGTTTTTTCGCAAAGCTCAGACGTGCAAGAGAGTGGGGACTTTTCGGATCGTCAGACCGAGGGCGAGGCCAAGTGGAATTCTTCTCGTGTAGGGGTGGCGACGATTGACAAGACCACACCATGCCTGATGTTTCGTCGCGTCGATCTGCACCCACTGCACAGAGAGTCCTTGTGCGTAAAGCCGCTGAGCTTTTTTTTCTTCCGGCAGAACAGGCAAGGTGACGACGCGTGCGCCTTGCGGAGTCGCGATCGTAAAAGAGCTTGTGCCATTGTGGACAGTGAGGGAGAGCACTTTGCTGGGAGAAGGGGTGGGAGACTCCTTCGTGGAAGTCTGAGTACTTTTCATTATCGCCTCAGCGTACTGCTTTCGTGATTCGTCAGGGTGGGTATTGCCACTGCGCCTGTATGGCGAGGTCGTTGCGCGATTGTTGTGAAATTTCCCTTTAAGGAAACCCTAATACTTTTTTGTTGGGAGACCAAGGAGAAAACTTGTGCTCCTCTTGGTCGTGCAGGGAGCGAGGCCAAAAGAAGTGAAGGCCGGAAGCGAAAGCCGGGAGTGAAGGCCAGAGGAGCAGATGTGGAGAGGAAGGGTCGAAAACCGTGTCTTGATTCCCGTCACGTTTCCTGTCAAGGGGCGCGTGTGGAGCGGCTCATGCAAGGGGGCGGTTTTGTGCGTGAGGCGCTTGCTGTGAACTCTTTCAGGTGTGAGGTGTTATGGACCGAGGCCAGGGCAAGAAAAACTTGCCCTGGCCTCGGTCCAGGTGTGTAGATCTAGGTGTTCAGATAAAGAGGGGCACGAAGATCAGTGACACGATGGACATGACCTTCAAGAGGATGTTCATCGCAGGACCCGAAGTGTCTTTGAATGGGTCGCCCACAGTGTCGCCCGCCACCGCGGCCTTGTGACTGTCGGAGCCTTTCCCGCCTTCGTGGCCTTCTTCGATGTATTTTTTCGCGTTGTCCCATGCGCCACCCGCGTTCGCCATGAAGACGGCCATGCAGAAGCCGGTTACAAGCGATCCTGCGAGGAAGCCGCCGAGGGCATGTACGCTGATGATGCCGAACGCGATGGGGGTGGCAATTGCCATGACGCCGGGAATGACCATTTCTTTGAGCGACGCGTCCGTTGAAATGGCGACGCATTTCGCGCTGTCGGGTCGCACTCCTTCTTTTCCTTCGCGTAGGCCAGGGATCTCCCGGAACTGCCTGCGCACTTCTTCGATCATCTTGTTGGCAGCACGACCTACTGCGTCCATTGTGAGTGCTGCGAAGACGAAGGGGAACATGGCGCCGACGATGAGTCCGATAAACACGTCCACACGGTTGATCTCCAACACGATGGCACTGCCTTCGGATTCAGTGATTGTCTGTTGGAAGGCTTGGAAGAGGGCGAGCCCGGTAAGAGCTGCCGACCCAATCGCGAATCCTTTGGCAATTGCTGCCGTGGTGTTCCCGAGGGCGTCCAGAGCATCAGTGGTCTTGCGGACTTCGGGAGGAAGTTTTGCCATTTCGGCGATGCCACCGGCATTGTCAGAAATAGGACCGTATGCGTCGACTGACACCACGATGGCGGTTGTGGAGAGCATGCCAAGGGCTGCCAGGGCGACAGCGTAGAGTCCCAGATCGTCTCCAGCCCACTCGCCGGCAAAGTACGCGCAGCCAATGGCGCCTCCAATGAGGAGAACGGAGACTCCGGTGGAGATCATGCCGATGGCGATCCCCTTGATAATGACAGTGGCAGGGCCTGTTGCTGCCTGTTTGGCGATCTGTTTGACGGGAGAGTAGTCAGCAGACGTGTAGTACTCCGAAGTTCTTCCTATGGCGACACCTGCGATAAGACCGGAGAGAACGGCGAGTCCAAGTCCGGCGGGATTTTCTACGACATCATGATCGTTGAAAAAAGCAAAGGCCAGAACAAAGATGGCGACTGCTTGCAAGATGGATGCCACATTGGGGCCACGGTGCAAACCCTTGGCCAGTCCGGATACATCTTTTGCTTTCACAAAAAAGGTACCGAAGAAGCTCAACAAGATACCCACGGCTGCGACCGAGATCGGGAAGACCAGACCTTTGAGGTCACCGCTCTGGCCGCCATTTGCCAGGTTCCCGCCTGTCGCAACGGAGAAAGCGACGACGGCAAGCACGATAGGCCCAACGATCGAGCCAACATATGACTCAAAAAGGTCTGCGCCCATGCCCGCGACGTCGCCCACATTATCGCCCACATTGTCAGCGATAGTGGCGGGGTTGCGCGGGTCGTCCTCTGGAATACCTGCTTCGACCTTTCCGACGAGGTCAGCTCCGACATCGGCGGCTTTTGTGTAGATTCCGCCGCCGACACGAGCGAAGAGGGCAATTGAAGAGCCCCCAAGGCCGAAAGTGGCAAGAGTTCCAGTGAAGTTGGCATAGCCGGACTCGCTGTAATTGGCGAGGTCAACAAGGCTGGGGGAGAAGAGAATATACACGAGACTCAAGCCGGAAAGACCTAGTCCGGCGACGGTGAACCCCATGACAGCTCCGCCACGGAACGCGACAGGAAGTGCTTTTGCTGCCCCTCCGCTGCGTGCTGCCTCTGTTGTACGGGCATTGGCGGCTGTCGCGATCTGCATTCCGATAACACCTGCCGACGCAGAAAGGAATGCTCCGAAGAGATAAGTGACAGATCCCCAAGCACCATACCCGTCGATTGCGAGCAGGATGATGAGAAACATGATCGCGACAAATACTGCGATCCACCGATATTCAGCTTTGAGAAAGGCATAGGCACCCTCGCGGATGCGGGTCATGAGTTCAACCATGACCTCGTTTCCCGGAGGCTCTCGATTCACTTTTATGAAAAAGAAGACTGCGATGCCGAGAGCGAACAGTCCTGCGAGAAGTGCCAGATATGGCCAGGCGTCTTCCACCGATGGTCCCTCCAGATGGCGATGTGCCGTTAAAACGAAAGAAGCGGCAAGAGGTGTTTGGCCAGCATAGAAAATTTGCCGGTCGTGAAGGAATTCACGAACTCTTTTCGTGGCAACTTCTCTACTATGGGTAGGAAGAGCAGGATTTCTAAGCGAATGTGGTTTCGCGCTATTTTTCTTATTTGAGGGGTCTTGGTGGGCTGTCTCGAAATTCTTTTTCCTTGATCTTTTCTCTCAGGTCTGCATGTCCTGTTTTGTCAATCCCAAGGCAGAAAAGAGCAGAGTAAAGATTGCCGGATCTGCACTTTGCTGCGGGGAAGCTGCTCCGATCTTGTGATAATTCCCTGGATGCAACACTGTTTTGCGTGTCTTCCCGGGTGTTTTTTTTGATATGTCTTCCTGTATGTCTTATGGAAAGACATACAGGAAGCGGCTGCGCGAAATTTCTGAGGAAAAGAGCTTTTGCGGGAGAAGTGTATGGAGTCGTCGCTCAGTCGCCTTCTTGATATTGTTGCGTACGGTATTTTCTGGGAATTGTCGTGGGTCGTAGGAGGTCTTCGTCCCAGAGTTTCCTGGCCAGAGTTTTCTGGGAGAAGATGTTTTTTCAGTGAGGAAGCAGTTCGAAAGTTAAGTTCGTTGGGATGTGGGCCGATATTCATAACATGGAAGTGTGGGCTGATCCCGATTGGGTGTTACGCGCTATCGGAGACGGGATTCCCGGGGCAATTGCTGTTTTTGAAACGGGTAGCGATGGCGTCTTACGTTTGATGGCGGCGAACGACGGGTATTTTTCGTTGTTCGAGGAGGATGGTCCCGAACTCGGGGAAGTTGTTGTTTCGATTCTTCCTGGGGGGGATCCACAGATCGCAAAGGTTGTGGAGAGCGCGCGAGGGGGAGAGTCTTTTTTTGCAGAGTCGTGGGCGCTGGCAGCGCCGCGAGGGACTTATTCGACGGGTGTTGCTTATTGCGACTGGAGTTTACGACCAGTCGAGTTTGTGAACGAGCGGGCGCTCGTTTTGGTTCTTACAGACGCTACCCGGCGTACCGAGCGGAATGTGAACCTGGCTGAAGAGGTCATCCGTTTGCGTGATGCATTGTCGTTAACCTGAGCCTGTGGCTTCTGCCGAAGGTGGGGATACACACCCCCACCTCGCATTGGTCCTATTTTTGCATCCTGATTTTTTTACGCGTTTTCGATGGCTTTTTCTTGTGGTTGCTTGTGCGTGATCACTTCGGGTTTTCCCCATAGTGTGAGGCAGATGGCGCCGATGGCTCCAGCCACAAGGGAAGCGGCGAGAATGCCGACCTTGCTATCGCGCAGCAGATCTGTGCCGCTGTCAAATGACAAAGCGGCAATGAACAAGGCGACAGTGAATCCGATTCCGGTGAGAGGAGCTGAAGCAAAGACATGACGTAATTCCATGCCGCGTGGAAGCCGTCCGAGGCCCATTTTCAGTGCTGCCCAGGTAAAAAGGGACACTCCGAGGGTTTTCCCGAGGATAAGACCAGCGACCACACCCCAGAAAACGCTGGAAGAGACGGTGTCGCCCAGAGTATCGGATGAGATGATCACGCCTGCATTAACAAAAGCGAAGATCGGGATGATTGCGAAGTTGACCGACTTTCCGAGGTTGTCTTCAAGTTGGTGCACCAAACTCTGGTCGTCCTCTGTCGCAGGAGTCAGAAGTCCGACAATGACACCTGCGATTGCTGCTTCTACTCCTGCCTCGAACAGGCCAAACCAGATGATGACACCAGCCGGAATATAGGCCAACTTTGAGTTTATGTTGGCTTTTTGCTGTACCCGGATGAGAAGGATGCCGGCGAGGGCGAGTAGGAGCCAGAGAGGTTGTGCGTCCTCAGAGTAGAACAAGGCAATAATGATGATGCCGCCAATGTCATCAGCGATGGCGAGAGTCAGTGTGAAAAGCTTTACACCTGCGGGAATACGGTTCCCAAAGAGAGAGAGCACGCCGACAACAAAGGCGATGTCAGTCGCGACAGGAATAGCCCATCCTGGCGATGTGTCACCAGAAGTATTCAGGGCAAAGTAGATGAATGCGGGGCAGAGCATGCCGCCAAGTGCGGCAATGGCGGGGAGAAGTGCTGCTTGTGGGTCGCGTAGCTCTCCCCCGACGAATTCTCGTTTGATTTCTAAACCAACCAGAAAGAAGAAGAGGGTCATGAGCCCCCCGTTCACCCAGTGTTCTATGGTCTCCTCCGCGAATCCGAGATCGAGGTGCCTCTCCACAATGTCGTGCGCGTAAAAGTCGGACCATGGACCGTTTGCCATAAACAAGGCCAGGATGGTTGCGAGGATCAAGGCGACCCCTCCAGCCGACTCATTCCGCAGGAAGTCGGCTAGCTGGGGTCGGCGACGCCTCTTTTTGCCTTGGTTGTTCTGGTTGGGGACAGTGGAGGGAGATTTCGAGTCCATGAGGGGTCAGAAATTCCTTGGTTTTTTAGAGGGCTGGGATGAGCGAGAGTCTATCGGTGTTTGGTCTGTAGGGGAGGTGTGATGTTGCTTGGGTGATGAGGGGAAAAGTGTCAGACCAGATGGGATATATCAGATGTAAATGCTTTTTGTGGGAGAGTGCGGGGATTTTTTGGGATATGTCGCTGTCTGGGACAGCAAGAGAAGGGCATAGTACTTCTCTCTCCTTTCCGGATTCAGAGTCTTCGTTATGCGTGTTCTCTCTATTCTGTGGGTTGTTCTGTGAAAAATTTACGGGGAAAACCCGGAAGAAATGACAGAGGCAAAAGTTTGGGACGCAAAAGCTCATGAGGCGATGCCGGCGAGTTTCAAGGACCCGTGGCGAGAGTCCGTTATGTCATGTTATGTCAATCAATAGGGAGGCCAGGGGATGGCGTGCCCGTAAGGATCGGGGTGGGGAAAAATCCCTTCTTGCGCGAAGAGGTCAGCCCGGGAGACAAGTGCTTCGATTTCCCTGGGAGATAAGAGCGCGTGCAAGTCTGTTGTGTGGATCGGCTGATTTTTTGCAGCTGCCGGGGCTTTCTCAAGGCGCGCGGAGAAATCGGTGACGCGGGTGAGGAGGGGGGCGGGTACTGATCTTCCGGCCCAGTGCCAGAGCACAGTGCGCAATTTTGGTTCGTCATGGAAAGTCAGCCCGTGGTCAATGCCCCAGACTTCTCCCTGTTTGTCGGAAAGACAATGACTGATTTTGCGATCGGCATTGTTGGCAATCACATCAAAAAAGGCGAAGGGGAGTAGTTTTTCGTGGCCTGATTCGATCATGTCAATGATGTCGATATTTCTGTCTTCCCGAATAAAGAGCTGCACTGATCCAATGCCGTAGGGGCCATCTCTCAGGATGGTGGGGGGAACTATATGCAAGTCGAGTACCTCGGAGAGAGCATAGGCGGCGACTTCTCGCCGGCAGAGCGTGCCCCGCGGAAAATCCCAGAGGGGGCGTTCTCCTCGTTCAGGTTTGTAAATCGCAGGAAGACACTCGTTTTCCGATCGGGCAAGGACGAGAAGAGTGGCGTTGGACGAATTTGGCATACGCCCTTTGATTTCAAGCTCGGCCTGGGAAAGAAAAAGAGAGAGGTCGTTCTCGTGATTTTCCTGTTTTTCCGGATCTTTGGGGGTGATGTCCATGAAGAGCGGACCAAGAATACTAGAGCGAGGAGAAAAAGAGCTTTTTTGGTTGTTTGCCCTTTTCATTTTACTGGAGAAGCCCCGTATGGCAGAGGCTTTTCCACAGAGACTAGGCAATGCGAGGGTGTTTGCCATTTAAACGAGGACAGATATGTTGGGTGTCCTTGGGGTTTCCGCACAAATCGCAAGAAGGACGACCGCCTTCAAGGAGAGATCGCCCATGTGTCACTAAGTGCCGCATAGGGGGTCGGCGCACGAAAAACAGTACAGGTTTTACATCGGGTTCGTCGCTTTTGTCTGTTTCCTCCAAGAAGGGATCGCACTGAAGAAAAAGTAGCTCGCGACTGTGATCGAACCCGAGCCGCATATCGCTCACGATAAACAGAGGATTGACAGGATTTTGCAGTATGAAAGTTGGTTTTGGTTCGATGGGATCAGGGCCGATTTCTTCTTCGAGCGTGTCGAGCGCGGCTTCGATGGCATCGCAGAGTGCGGAAACCTGCTCTTTCTCAAGCTTTAAGGTGATGCAGTTTGCATTATCTCGACCTTGGATGAGAAAAGTGCGCCTTCCTGGTTTTCCGATGACACCGAGAGAGAGGGCGGTCGTGACCATTTCGTACATTAGGAGATTCCCATCTCTTTTGCTGCTCGAGTGGTCATTTCTGTTCCAGATGCTGTCTCCGTATCAGGAAAAAAATCTGTAATGCTGCCTGAGTCATTGACACATTCGATCTGGCAACCGAAATCTTCAAATCGGATTACGGAGAAAGAGGCGGGGAGAATCACGATGCGCTGGAATAAATCGACGTGCATGCCCGCGTAGTGTGCGACAGCCAATTTGATCATGTCGCAATGGCTGGCGATGAAGACATTTCCGGTTTCTTGTACTCGGATTTCTTCAATACGGCCCACAATCCGGTTTTGTGCCTGGACAAGAGACTCTCCTTGCGGGAAGGCAGCTAAAGATGGGCGGTTTTGTACGGTTTTCCAGGTGTCTGTGAGTGCGAGTTGAGCAAGAGGCTGATTTGTCCATTCTCCATAGTCAACTTCGTTAAAAGATGCATCGATGGCGTGTTTTTTGTCGAGGCTGTGGGCCAATGGAGCGATTGTTTCTTGGCACCTTTCCATTGGGCTGGAGTAGAGCGCGCTGCACGACAGTAAAGAGAGTCGGTCGGTGAGACGTTGCGCCTGGGCTTTGCCAGTCTTGTTGAGGTGGATGCCTGGTGTGCGACCCGTAAGGATTGGTCCTGTTTTGTCAGTAAGACCGTGGCGGATGAGGAAGATTCGGACAGTCAGGTCGCTGCCTCTCTGTCTGTGGGGTCGTGTTGGTCATCGTGCTGATGCTGCCCACTTGTTTCGTGGGGTAGGGCACTTTGGTGTGATGCGCCAAGAGAATCGGCAACGTGAGAAGAAGTCGGTATTTCTCTGTCTGATACAGTACCTTGCTGCGAAGAAATACTTGGTTCAATGCCAAGTCCCTGGCGGATATCGTCGAGTCGTGTTGCGGTTTCCATCTCAATTGCTGCTTGCTCGATATCGAGCATTTTTGTTTCGACGGACTCGGCTTGGAGTGTTGCGGCACCGATTGCTTTGGCGTAACGTCGCTCAATTTTGCGCCGTACTTCGTCCAAGGTTGGAGCGCCGCTCCCAACAACTGCGTTCATGTTTGCCATTGTTGCATTCATGCGTTCTCGCATTTTGACTTGGTCAAGCTGGGAGAGCAACTCCGCTTTTTCGGCGGATTTCCGTTCGAGCATCGCCCGGTTTTTCTGGACGGCGCGTTTTGCTTGCTCTGAGGCTTGTGTCGCGTTCAGGTAGATCTCTTTGAGAGAGATGGCCTCTTCCTCAGCCACGATGAGTCGTTGCACAAATATCTGCGCGGCATGCTCGTACTTTGTGACCTGTACAAAATTGTTTTCTTCATTGGCTTTGTCGGCAAGTAAGAGTGCTTGGCGTGACGAGGCAGAAAATTTTTGTACTTGTTCGAGCGCTCTATTCAATTGAAGTTCTGTGTCTTTTTGGTGAGCGATGACGTTTGCAGCCTGCTGGGTGAGCAGGGCATGTTGTTTTTCTGCTTCATCGATCGCTTGTTCAATTTGAATTTTGGGGTCAGCGAGTTCTTCGAACTTGCCGGTTAGCGCTACTGTGAGATAATGCCACGCCCGCGTGACAAACCGGCTCATGGTTCCTCCTGGAGAAGGTGTCTTGCGGATTTTTATTGTCAGTGCTTCCGTTGTTTGTGCTCCTATTGTCGCGCGGATTGTGACGCGGATGCTTCTTGATACACCAGCAAAGAGTGGGCTGTTTCTTCTGGTCGTGTGTTTTTGGCGTGTCGTGTGGGGTGTGGTACGCAATTTTTACTCTTGTGTACCTTTAGTTGCTGGGAAGTTTTCATCCGGTCATGCGCCGGGTCATTGAGGTATGGTGCCCATAAGCTTCTGTGTGATTTCTGGGCTGTTGTTCCCAGGATCACATTCCCGCACAGGTTTTTTCTCTATTCAGGGACATGCGTGGTGCATCTTGCTGGAAAAGGTTCTGTATGAGCTTCCTCTGCTGTGGTTGAGAAGCGTGCATGGGGGAGATGGATCTGGGATCTGGGAAGTGCTATTGGAGTCGGTGGCACTGCTCTTTCGCCGTTTCTTATTGACTACTTCGCAAGGCGACCTCATATGATGACGCCTGATCTGAGAAGATCTGCGACACACTCGTTGATATTTTTCAGATCTTTTTCTCAGTGACGACACCGTGACGACACCGCCGGATGCGCAAGGATCGAGAGAGACGAAAAACCGTCAGAAAGGAAGAAGGGTCAGAAGAAATATCAGAGGAGAACTGTGAGGAATGACGGTCCGAGAGGTAGTCTGGCGCTCTTTTCGCTGGGGATGACGGAGTGCCGGCGTAAGTATCTCGCCTAACCTTGTTCGTATTTATGAGTATCCCCCGACCAAAAACAGAAGCTGGTTCTCTTTGCTCAGAGATATTCGGGAGAAGGGACCTACCCAACAAACAGGCAGCCAAGTAGACAGTAATGGCGAAGAATCTCGTTATCGTGGAGTCGCCGGCGAAGGCGAAGACCATCAAAAAGTATCTAGGACGCAATTACGTAGTAAAGGCGTCTATGGGGCATGTGCGCGATCTCCCAAAATCCACCATGGGGGTAACGCTAAACGGTGACGTCGAGGTGAAGTACCTTGTTCCCCGAGAAAAAAAAGATGTCATCAAGGACCTCCGGGAAGAACTGAAAAAGGCAGAAGTCCTTTGGCTTGCGACTGACTTGGATCGTGAAGGTGAGGCCATTGCCTGGCATTTGGCAGAGGCCCTGAAAGCAAGACCTGAGCAGATCCGACGCGTGACCTTTAATGAGATCACGAAAGAAGCGATTAAGACCTCCTTCCGTTCTCCGCGGGATTTGGCCATGCCACTTGTCGACGCGCAGCAGGCACGCCGTGTGATCGACCGTTTTGTAGGGTATCGACTTTCTCCAGTGCTTTGGGACTCACTTGAGGGGGGCCGTGCACTTTCGGCTGGTCGCGTACAGTCAGTTACTGTACGGCTTCTTGTTGATCGTCAACGGGAAATCGAGGCATTCTCTCCCGAACAGTATTTTTCCATTCATGCAACTTTGCAGGAGCACAAGCAGCACGGGGCTGCGGGGACTTCTTTCGATGCTCGTCTTGTCCGTGCCTATGACCAGGACCTTGTTTTTGTGTCGATGCCTCGCTTGGTCCTCACTCCTGAGACAGATGGAAAGCGCGCCAAAGACACCGTTTCTTATACGGGTGCTATTGCTGATCCCGCTCGTGTGGAACAGTATGTCACAGAGCTTGAAGGCGCGACATACGTTGTGGGCGGTACGAAGAAGACCAAGAAAAAACGGCGTCCTACTCCTCCCTTTACGACCTCTACTTTGCAGCAAGAGGCGTCTCGCAAGCTTGGTTTTGGTGCCCGCAAGACGATGGGGCTTGCCCAGCGTTTGTACGAGGGCCTGCCTATGCCGGATGAGGGGCAAGTGGGTTTGATCACCTACATGCGTACTGACTCCGTTAACATTGCAGCGTCAGCGCTCGCGGAAATTGCCTCTCTTGTGCAGACTGACTATGGAAATAAATACACCGACGGTCCTCGTTCTTATAAAACGAAGGCGAAGGGTGCACAGGAGGCGCACGAGGCAGTGCGTCCTACCGAAGTGGCGCGTCGCCCCGATGATGTGGCGGCAGCACTTGCCGGCCACGCCGAAGGAAAAGAACTCACCCGTCTTTACCGTTTGATCTGGCAACGCACCGTTGCGTCTCAAATGGCGGATGCCCAACTTGAGCAAGTGACCGTAGAAGTCGGGGCCTTTCCGCAAAGTCTTGTTTCCTCAGCAGCAGATATCTCTGAAACAAGAGCACCGTACTTATTGCGGTCAAGCGGGCAAACTGTCGTGTTTGACGGTTTTCTTCGTGTCTATGCGGAAGGAAACGATGACGAGGAGGATGTGCTGGAGAATCGCCTTCCCGACTTGTCGGAAGGTGCGCCTCTCGTACAACGAGATCTCACAACCCAGCGGCATGAGACAAAGGCAGCTCCGCTTTATACAGAGGCCTCGCTCGTCAAGAAGCTCGAACAGCTTGGGATTGGGCGTCCTTCCACGTATGCCCCGACGATTGGCGTGATTCTTGAAAGAGAATACGCGGCGATGGAGAGCAAACGACTTGTGCCAAGTGAACTTGGAGCACAGGTCAACGACTTCTTGGTCAAGAACTTTCCTGACTATGTGGGTTATGCGTTTACTGCGCGCATGGAAGATAACTTGGACCGGATTGCCGAGGGACTGGACGACTGGAAACCCGCGGTGCGCGCTTTCCACAACGAGTTGGAGCGCAGGATTGACAAGGTGATGGGCGTTTGCCCGGAGTGCGGGGGTGCCCTCGAGTTCCGTACGGGTTTTCGTGGCCGCCGGTATATTGGCTGCGCGAACCATCCGACATGTGAGTTTACGCGCCGTTTGGGAGACCGAGACGGCGGAGCAGCACCCGTGGCGCTTGACGAAACGTGTCCCCGCTGCCGGCAACATATGTTGGTAAAGAAAAAAGGCAGATACGGCTGGTTTATCGCGTGTACGGGATACCCCGACTGCAATTACAGTCGCCCTACCGATGAGGATCTGGGAGAGCAGACTCTCAGCGATGAGAATTGCGAGAAATGCGGCGCCGACATGGTGTATCGGCGCGGACGCTATGGTCCTTTTCTCGGGTGCAGCAAGTATCCGGGGTGCAAAACGATAAAGCGAATTGAGCAGTCGCTTGGTGTCGCCTGTCCTCAGTGCGAGGGTGGGGAACTTGTGAAACGTCAGACGAAACGTGGAAAGACTTTTTACGGCTGCAACAAATATCCCGATTGTGATTTTGTGGTGTGGGAGAAGCCACATGTGCACCCGTGCCCGGAGTGTGCCGGCCTTCTCACTGGAGCTGGAGACGCGCTGACGTGTCAGTCATGCAAAAAGGGCTTTGCGACCAAAGAGATTGAGGGTTCTCCCGAGAAAGCGTGAAGGTACTTTTTCTACGTTCCAGTTTGACGTAGAAGAAGTACCTTTTTGCATGTTCTTTTACCGCTGCTTGCCTCGGCCCTGTGATGGCGTGCCGCACGCGGTTTTTCCGCTTTTTCAGCTGGGGAGAAAAAGCCGGGCACCGCTTTATGTACGTGGTACCCGTGCGAGAGATCCTGACGGTTTCTCGTTTGTTGTAAGTTTTGTGTTCAGGCGATGCTGTCTTTTTTCGTCTGCTCGTCCGCGTCTACGCCCGTGCTGCTCTCGAAGAGGAATCCGATAAGGGATGGGTCTGCGAGGATCGCCCAGTCTGGTGCCATTAGTTTGGCGTAGCGCTCAAAATAGAGCATTTGTTTTGCGATAAGAACGAGTTCGCGAGGCAACCGCACCTCATAACTCACGCCAATCTTGATGATCTCGATCAGGATTTCCCCATAGGAAATCTCGGCCAGTGTTTTTTCGAGCAGTGGCTCGACAATGCGACCAATGTCTTCTGAGGCCTGTTCGAGGTCAGAGGGGTTGAGGATCGCGCCCATTTCATAGATGGAGCGTGCCACCGTCTTGTAGTCTCTGTTCACCATGAGGGCAGGGAGCCCAGTGCTGACAACGCCGCGTGTTTCGTCGTCCAGGGTTCCACAAATCCCGAAGTCGAGGAAGACGATTTTGCCTTCCTCGTCGAGCATGAGGTTCCCGGCGTGCACGTCCCCGTGGAAGAAACCATGCACAAGCGCGGCTTCCATCCAAGCTCGTACCCCTTCTTTTAGGGTTCCTGCAAGGTCCCACCCTTTGCTTTGCAGCTCCAGGATGTCGTCGAACTTGTAGCCATAGATGCGTTCCATGGTGAGCACCCGAGGCGTTGTGTACTTCCAGTGCACCCGAGGGACACGGATCATGCTGTTTTCGCCGAAGGTATCAAGGTTCGTGCTGAAACGCTCCATATAGTTGGATTCTGTAATGAAGTTCAGCTCATGTCGCAAGGTCTCGGAGAAGTCCTCGACAATGGCCACAGGGTTTGCCATGCGGCTTGTTTTCCAGGTCCGTTCCAGGATCTGAGAGATCTTCATCAGGATGCGGAGGTCTTTTTCGAGGCGCTCGCGAATTTTTGGTCGCTGCACTTTCACCACCACTTTTTCCCCGGTGGGGAGGGTGGCAGTGTGCACTTGCGCGATCGATGCTGCTGCAAGCGGCTCTCGGTCGAAGTCCAGAAAAATATCCTCGGCAGGAGCGCCGAGCTCTTCTTCGATCAGTTCGAGCACGTCTTCTGACGGGACAGGTGGGACCTCGTCGAGACAGGCCCGAAACTCGTCAGAGAGGGTTTCAGGAAAGAGCCCGGGACTGGAAGCGACAAGCTGTGCCAGCTTTACATAGGTTGGCCCGAGTTCTTCAAATGCCTCTCGCAATTCCACCGACAACGCGTCGATACCCTTTTCTCCGTCCCGACGTCTTTTCCAGGTGCGCCAGCCGTGCCTGGTGAGGATGCCTGTTGTTGCCCCCACGCGCCCGAAGTCGATAAGCGAGATCTTTTTGATGGATGCTGGATCGAATCCCCTGCGCTTTGCCACAACGATCCTTTCATGAAGCCCCGAGGATGCCGAGACCATTATGCCCACAATAGATGGAAAGTAGTGCCAGAGTACTGAGAAAAGGGTGGATTCGTCATGTCTTGGTGTGTTGGGTGTGAAAGAGAGGGCATGGATATTGTGGGGAATACCCGATGGGCAATGCCTTTTCTGTCGTTATTTCATGTTCGCTTTTTCAGCTTTTCTCACAGTCCGGGTAGTACTCCAGCTGGAGTTTTCCTGGAGTGCGTGTGAAGATTTACTGGGGTTTGTGAGTAATTGTAGGTTTGAGGAGTATTGCGTGAATTGTCCTTGGAATTGGAGTGTTGTGGCTTTTTTGCGGGAATTTCCGGGGAAAAACGGCGAGAAGATTGACATGAGACGTAAAATGTCTTACATATGTTTTACGGTTAAAGCGTCGCGCCGAAAGTTTTACTGCCCTCGGACGCATCTCGTTGTCATCGGTGATCGTCATTGGTGACGCGGGCAATGATGCTTCCTCCAAGTGATCGATGATCGGGGTAAAGAGGGCAAAAAGTGCGAGGCGTATTTTTTGGGGACGAAAGTGAGGGGCATGACACGGTCATTCAAACGGCGTCACGGCGCTCCCTATGTGATTATTGATGGTTGCATCGAGTGCGGAAAATGTGAACGGGTTTGCCCGTACGATGCTATCTTCATGAGTGAAGATTTTGAATATGTGGTCGATGGCGAGAAGTGTCCTTCTTGTCAGCGCTGCTTGGCGCCACTCTGCCCTGTCGACACGATCATCCCAATGGATGACCCTCGCGCTGTGCGAGTGCGTGAATCCAACAAACCGTTTGTATTCCCAAACTGGAAAACCGTTTCAGAAGAAGAATTGGCAGGGGAACCAGCATAGGACGCCCCTGTAATGGGGCGGGCTGGCAGGTGCCAAAAAAATCGGAGCACATAGGAGGGTCCGTAACATGAAAAAATTCATGACGAGCGATGAGCTGGCGCGTGATGACCGGTTTACAAGGTCTTCACTCCCGCTCGACTTTCTCATGGCAGAAGAAGTCACGGTCGAACAAATCGAAACGACCATGACAACCCTCCTGAGTAATCCTGACATGCTCAAGAGTATGGAAGACGAGGGTGGCGCGGCTTCCCTCCTATCGGGCGGTCCCCGTCTGAATCCGGAGGAAGAGAGAGCCAAGCTCACGATAAAGACCCAAATGCACGGCATTTTCATGGGCGAGATGCAGGCCCTTGAAGCAGCAGGCCGCAGCGCTTGGGACTTCCAGGACAATGAGGAGCTCCCCTGGGAGTTCCAGCTGGACATGTGCCGTCAGACCTGGGATGAAGGTCGACATGTGGAGATCTATTCAGCTCTTCTTGACCATGTTGACTGCGAAATTGGCGAGTTCAACGAGAACCTTTTCCTTTTTGAGTTTGGGTGCTCGGATGACCCTGCAGAGCGAGTCACCGGTGTGAACCGTTGCCTCGAAGGCCTCGCACTTGACGTCTTCCAGCAGACCATCAGGTTTGGGAAGGCCGCGGACGACGAGACCATTGCACAGTCTGTTGACTTTGTTTCTGCAGACGAAGTGACCCACGTGAAGTTCGGCCAGGTTTGGGCGAAGGCTCTGACCGAGGGTGATCCTGAGCGACGCCAGAAGATCGTGAATTTCCAGCGCAAGGTGGACCGGGCCTTTAGCCTCGGTGGTCTGCGTGGTGGTTCTTATGACGGCGGGGCAACAGAAGCCTTTTTGCCCATCGCGCGTGAGTTCCGTAAGGTCGCAGGCTTCTCTGATGAGGAGATTGACGAAGTAGCAGGAGCCGGCCCGAAGGTCACGAGTTGAGCTTTTTGTCCAGAATCGCACTTTGTATCGCATAAATGCGATATGCGATAATGGAAGAGTTCTGAGCGAGGTTTTGGCCAGGAAGGCGCAACAGAACCTCGCTTGCTTTTTTCTTTATTTTGGGGGTAGAGGATAGAAATGGTAGAGCAGACAGAGTCGTCGGCAAATGGAGTAGGAGCGTACGGAATTACTCGGCACGCCCAGCCTTTCCCCTACTGGGATCGTCGCCGTCTCGTTGGCGAGTGGGACGTCGAGCAATCCGTACAGCGAATTGTTCACTACAAATATTTTGAAGAGCGCCTCTCTGCAGCTTTGGGCGGGTGGGGTGCCACCATGCCGGAAATGGACTGCAAGAACCTCGTGGCGCGCCACTGCTACGAGCACGCGTGGCACGCTGACCTTTGGCGCAAGCGCCTGCCCGAGTTGCGCGAAGTCAATGAAGATCGGTCGGAACCGCCCAACGATGCCTTTGTGCGGTTTGTCGACAAGCTCACAGAGCCCTTTGATCACGACCTGACAATGGAGAAGCTGGTCGGGATCTACCGAGTGGCTATCCCCCACTTGTTGGCGGTGTACACCTTCCACCAGCATGTCACGTCTGACATCACCGACTCGCCGACTGTGCGTATTCTCGGCTTTATGCTGCAGGATGACCACAAACAGTATGTCGAAGGCGAGATGATGATTCAGGATCTCGCAGCAACTCCTGAACTACGCAAGCGTGCAGGAGCTTGGCAGCTCGAACTTGACCTTCTGCTTGGTGAGGCCGGCGGTATCTGCGGACCGGGCACTTTGGGTGGTCTGCCAAAGATTCAAAAGCCGCCACACGCTGTACTTGGTGATGAGCTCAGGAAGAGGCGGGAAGCAGCTCGTAAGGTTGCAGAGGCGGCATCTTCCTCATGACTTCTTCGTCTCCGGACCCAGGTGCCATCTACGAAGGCGGCGAGGGCATGGCCGAAACCCTGGCGCTTGAGCAGCGGTTGCTCGACGCTGGGTACGGTGGCTTGATCGCGGTGTTCGATGAGACCAGTGACTTCCCGTACGAGGGGAACACTATTGAAGAGGTGATCACCGAGGCGCGGGCATACCTGTTGCACCAATGGATGTGTGATGAAGCGGGCGCCCGTCTCTTGGCGAAGATCGGGGAAGTCGCGGTGAAAGCCCAGGCTTTCGATGCCATTGTCGGCATTGTTGACCACCGCTCTACAAAGTCTGATTAACGGCGATAACGGACGCTGGTATCGACGCAGCGTGGACCGCACTGTCGATACCAGCCTCGGCGCTGTTCCTGTCAAGATACTGCTGAAAATCTTTTCTGTGGACTCTATGGACGAGGGACTCTGCATTTCGCCTTTTTTGCGCGTGAAACCATATCTTTGGGAAGACGGTGGGAGACCGGCCGCTTTTTCCGCGCGTGCCTCACGCGTGGGGTAAGCGGGATCCCTTGCTGCAGATTCTTCCGAGAAACCCCTTGAAAGCTCCCTGCCGATCCCTATGAAAGCGTGGGCGTCGCAAATACCGGAACGATAAAAGTGCGAATGTAGTGGCGTATTTCTTCACTATTGCGGGTTGTGGGTCCATTTACGGATAAAAGAGAAAGAAGAGTGCGTAAGAGCCATTCCTTGGCATCGGCAAATGAGAGCTTTGCTGGTAGATGGCCGCTTTCTTGGGCTTGCTCTAACACGGGTGTGATAAATTCGGTGAGTCCGTCGGTCACGCTTGTGGAGAGTTTTCCGAGCTTGCCAGAGAATCCTGGGTTTCCGATGTCGAGATAGCGAGAGAAATTCGTGTCAACGCGGAGTTTGTCGACGGCAGAGACGATGCCTTCGACGATGATTTCTTCGATATCGTGGTACCTGTGGAGAGTTTTTTTCAGTTCTTCTCCAAATCGCTGGGCTTCCCGCAGCAGAACTGAAGTAATAATGCCCTCACGGTTGTCGAAGTAACGGTAGACAGTGGCGCGTGAGTAGCCGGCGGAGTGGGCAATGTCTCTCACCCGGGTTCGTACTATTCCGTATTGCCCGAAACAGCTTTCCGCCGCGTCAAGGATGCGGTCTTTTGTGATTTGTGTGTCCGTTGCGTGGGTGTCGTGCAGGGTGTTTGATTGCCGGCTATTTTCCGACATATCTTCTCCAGATGTTGTGGCTCAGTCTGCAAGGACCTGGTGTGGGTCGAGGTTTCCCTGGCGTGAGGTTCTTGGCGGATTGACCTTGGATGTTGTTGGGCCGATAGCTGCTTGTGCCTCCTTGGGTTTGTTCCCGGATGTTGTGTTCTTGCAGTTTTGCTGTCGAACAAAAAAGGTCGCTGTCTGAGACAATTCTTGCATATTGTCTCAGACTTTTTTGGCTGTTTGTCGAAGAGCTGTGAAGTGCCGACTCTGAAGGACTCTTGGGGTCAATGGTTGTCGACAATGGTTGTCGGAATCGGATGGGAACTAGGCTACTGCAGAGGAAGTCGCACGCGAAGGGGGTTCTATGTCGTTGGTGTTGCCGAAGTTTGAACACTTTGATCAGGCCACTGCTGATGGGATGGTGGCAGCAAGCTCGAAGGCCATTGGCGGACTTGCCGGTTATATTGGCATTTCTGTCGATGAAATGGGACCGGGAACTCTCTCGGCTTCTGTTGAGGTGCGAGATGAGTTGTTGACACCTCTTGGGTCGATGCATGGTGGAGTCATGGCGGCTCTCTGTGACCATATTCTCGGGTGCGTGATGTATCCGATTATGTTGCCGGGATATTGGGCAGCAACGACAGAGTTCAAGCTGAATTATTTGGCTCCAGTTCGTGGTGGTATGGCGATAGCACATGCCACAGTGGTCTCCATGTCGAAGAGTTTCGCTGTTGTGCGTATGGAGATTGAGAATGAGGGACGTCTCGTCTGTGCTGCGCAGGGGACGGTGACTATTAAAGCCCCAAGAAAATGATCTTGCCTGGTCGACACGATGTGGGGGACACGCCCTGGGAGAGGCACTAGTTGGCTTGCGGGTGTTTTGTGCTATTTCGGAGAAGTCCGCAGTTTTCGCAGCTACCTGGGGGTATCTTGCATGTTTTTGGTGTGCTTGATGAAGGTCGTGCTGTGCTGGGAACACGAAAAAGGGGAGCAATGTTTTGTTTGATGCCGCAAGGTCTGAGCGGAGTGCGTAGCCGCTTTGTTTTGCGCGGTGTTTCTTTTGTGAGAAAGGGGACGCACTAATGGCGCAAATTCCAGTTGAAGATGGGTATATGATTATACCTAATGAGAAGGGGAAGTCGGTTCGCCTTGTCGGATCGTATAGCCCAGAGGCTGATGAGAGCTTCTTTCCTCGTCGCCGCCGTTGTCCTATCACCGGCGGTCCTGTAGAGGATGTCGAGTTTTCTGCTGTAGGAACCCTGTACTCTTGGACATTTTTGCATGTTCCCCGCATGGGACTCGTGCCATTTGCCCAAGACGGTGGGTATGGTGTTGGCCAGGTTGACTTGCCCGAAGGGCCTCGCATCCAAGCGGTGATCGAAGGCGATATGGGCGACTGGGAAATCGGCATGAAAATGCGTACTAAAGCGTATAAAATTGCCGAGGACAAGGAAGGTAATGAGCTTTGCGGCTTCTGCTTTGAACCGGAGGTGGAATCGTGAATCGTGATGTATATGTCATTGGTGTCGGTGCACATCCCTTCGGGAAGCACGGTGTGCCTGTCGGCGATATGGCCGACGTGGCAGGAATGGCAGCCCTGGAAGACGCCGGCATCAAGTTCCCCGATGTAGACCGACTGTACAACGGGTACATTGCGGCCGGCGGCATGATGACCGGCGTGACCTTTGCCAAGGAATTCGGTTTGACCGGGCTTCCTGTGGTGCACGTTGAGAATGCATCGGCGACGGGTTCCACTGCTTTCCAAGAGGCTGTGCTCTCGGTCGCCGGCGGAAACGCCGAGATCGCGATGGCCCTCGGCTTCGACGACATGAACCGGATGGGCGGGATGATGGCGGCGGGTTTTAGCCGTCCGAGCATTGATACTGTGCTTTTGCCCGCGGCTTTCTTTGCCATGTGGGCTGTACGTCGCATGCATGACAATGGGACGACTGTCGAAACATTTGCGAAGATCGCGGCAAAGAACTGGAACCATGCACGTTCCAACCCGATAGCCCAACGACGTTCTGATCATGAAGTCACGCCTGAAGAAGTGCTTGCTTCGACAATGATTTCCTATCCGCACACATCCATGATGGCATGTGCTGCGGGTGGTGGTGCCGCATGCGCCCTCGTGGCAAGCGAAGAGGTGGTGCGCCGCCTTGGAGATAGCCGTCCGAAGGTGAAAGTGCTGGCATCGCAGCAACAGTCTGAACAATATACCAAGGGTCACGTCTTCATGGGAGCCGTGATCGGCCCTTCGGAGATGACGCGTACTACCGCCCAGGCAGCTTATGAAGAAGCTGGTCTTGGGCCAGATGATTTGAACTTCGTGCATGTGCACGATGCCTTTCCGATCGAGGAGCTCATGTATTACGAGCTTCTCGGCATCTGTGGTGACGGGGAAGGCGACAAACTTGTGGCGGAGGGTGCGACGTCCTTGGGCGGGCGTATTCCCTTTTCGCCGGATGGTGGCTTGACTGCGCGTGGTCACCCTGGTGGACCAACTGGTCTTGCCCAGGTTTGGGACGCCACGCAGCAGTTGCGTGGAGAGTCGGGAGACCGCCAGATTCCAGATGCTCGTATCGGAATGTGCCATATGGTAGGTGCTGGTTCCGTGTCTGTTGTGCACCTTTTGGCGCGCTCAGACTGAGAGAGAGTACTCAAAGGGAGTAGAACCCCGCATAGGGTTCTACTCCCTTTTTTTTGAGTGCGGTGGATCGAATTTTCTTCCGGATAGGGTCTTTTGTCAGATTTTTCGCGGCCCTCTGCCCCTAGGAAGCAATTGTTTGCAAAATTAACCTGAGGCTTGCAGGCATGAGACATATTTCGTCTGTTGTTTCGTAGCTTGTTGATATTGCGCCACGGGCAGGAGAACCAATGGATCAGTTGGATTACACCTACGATGAAATCATGGCAGACCACCCGTTTGCCGAGCCGCTTGTCGTGCAGGATTTGCACTGTCACGGTGGTTATGACGAGGACGGTAACTACATTCCGCCCCGGATGCTGAACCGGGAACGCGCGATTAAGGCGTGGCATGAGAAATTGCAGAGTGAAACCAATAGGCCACTGCTCGATTGCCCCGATGACATGTTCGCCGACTTCTATCCGAATGTGGCGCAAACCAAATACCTCCTGTCAGAGGGTATTCGCCAGCCTTTGATTGACATCCTCACCCAGATCGGCACGGTCGAGGGGTTCGGTGCGATCATTGGACAAGTGCAAATTCCAGATTTGCAGAAGCTTTTTGTAGAAGACGTGAGGGGAACTGCCACTGCCCACCTCGGCAAGGGATTGTTTGAAGCTCACGCTCGTGACGAAGCCGGGTTTGAGGATATTTCTGGGCATCGTGACATGTGGTACGCGGTGCGCGACATCGCCTTTGAGTACCCGGAGTGCGGTGACCCGATGCAGATGATGATGAAACAGATGCAGGGTGGTGGCGGAAAAGGCGGCGAGGCAATGGCCGGCATGGCTTCGGCTGTGATGCCACAAAACCGGATCGTCCCTGAGATCAGCAAGCAAGCCGAGATCATGATCTCTCGTATGACAGGCCTGCTCCTCATCGAACGCCTGGCCTTCCAGACCTTCTCCTGGGCGAAAGAAGTGCTTGGGTCGAGCGAGGACTTGGCGCACCCTGAGGACACGACGCGCATTGTCGACTTCATCTGTGCTGATGAGTACCCCCATGTGGATTACACGCAGGTTGCCTTGACAGAAATGCAGTCCCGCACATTTATCGGCGAAGATGGTCAAAGGATCCCAGGGATTGACGTCATTGAGCCGATCTGGAAAAACTCCATGAAGGGCATGTTCGGTTTCAGTGGAAAGCGCTCGACTCGGCGGGACATGATTATTTCCCTGCTGAACCAGGATCTGGAGGGAAACCGTCGCAAGGACGAGATTCTCCGGAACTTCCATGACCTTGAAACTCCTGACGTGATGCCAGAAGTACACCAGGAAGCGAATCTGGCAGCAGCAGACAGGGGTATGACGTATTGAGGACGCGTTGAGGACGTTGTCGTAACGTGTCGTTGTGTCAACGTCCTTGTATCGTCTTCGCATGTAGGTCGCACATAATGGAAGAAGCCGCAAACTACTTTGCGGCTTCTGTTGCACAATATTCGGTCAATCGGTTGGCTTTTGCTTGCTTTTTTTATGCAAAAGTTTGCGCACAGCGGAGAGCTTTGAGACATATCAGGTATGATGTGTCAGTGTTCTGTGTGTGTGAAGGGACTTCCGATGGAGCAGATCGAGTACACATTCGATGAGATTTTGGCTGACCACAAGTTTGAAGAGCCGTTGGTTATCGGTGATGTCAAATGCCATGGGGGATTTGACGAGGACGGGACCTATGTGCCCCCCCGAACCCTGAACCGACAGAGGGCGATTGACTCCTGGGAAAAGAAACATCTCGAAGAATCAGGTATGCCTCTTTTGACATGTCCTGACGATATGTTTGCTGAGTTTTATCCAAATATCCCACAGACCAAGTACCTCTTGTCTGCGGGAGTGCGTCAACCAATTATCGACATCATTACGCAGATTGGGACTGTCGAAGGCTTTGGTCAGATCATCCGCCATGTGGAGATCCCCGACCTACAGAAGCTTTTTGTAGAAGATGTGTCAGGAACGGCGACATCTCACCTCTCCAAGGGGCTGTACGAAACCCACGCGCGTGACGAGGCTGGTTTTGGTGATCTCGCTGGTCACGACAAGATGTGGTACATCGTGCGTGACATGGCCTTTGATAACCCTGACTGTGGCGACCCGATGCAAATGATGATGAAGCAGCTGTCGCAGGGCGACGGTGCGGGCAAGGCGCTTGCGGGCATTGCCCAGTCTGTGATGTCGACTGAGCGTCTTCTTCCCCAGCTTGACCAGCAGGCGGAGGCGATGATTACCCGGATGACCGGACTTCTCCTGATCGAGCTGCTTGCCTTTCAGACCTTCAAGTGGGCCCAGGAAATTCTCGCCTCCGAAGACCTTTCCCGCCCTGAGGACACAACCCGCCTTGTCAGTTATATTCGTGCCGATGAGCAACCACACGTGCACTACACGCAGGTGGCATTGACGGAAATGCGTTGCCGCACTTTCGTGGGTATTGACGGGAAACGAATTCCCGGCACGCAGGTGATTGACACCTGCTGGGATCACTCCATGCGCGGGATGTTCGGCTTCAGTGGAAAGCGCTCGGAGCGTCGTGACATGATCATGTCACTTTTGAACACCGAGCTTGAGGGCTGGAAAAATAGGGACGAGATTTTGCGGAACTTCGATGACCTTGAGACGCCAGACCCGGTTATCGCTGAAAAAGCTGTTGTGACGTCCGTGGGATACGCCTGAGCGGGTGCGCCGCAGGGGCACCCCCGGAAGGGTACAAATGAGGGGGTATGCGTGAGTATAAAGTTTGGTCTCATTTATGAGATCTGCCGTCCAGAGCCGTTTGATGGTTGGATCACCGAGGCGGAAGCCTATTGGCAAGCGCTCGAGCAGTGCAGCCTGGCAGACGATGTGGGGTTTGACCATGTGTGGGAAGTGGAACACCACTTCCTTGAGGGGTACTCACTCTCGTCGGCCCCGGAGGTCTTTCTCTCTGCGGTTGCGCAAAACACCAAGCATCTGCGCGTTGGCAATGGGGTGCGCCTTCTGCCCCCGAAGTTCAACCATCCGGCTCGGTCCGCGGAAATGGCGGCTGTGCTCGACATTATGAGTCACGGTCGGTACGACTTTGGTTGTGGCCGTTCCATCACTGAGGCCGAGTTGGGCGGGTTTAATATTGACCCGGAAGACTCGCGTCCCATGCTCGATGAAGTATTGCCCGAGATCGTGAAGATGTGGACGGAACATCCATATCCTGGTTTCGATGGCAAGTACTTTTCGATGCCGGAGCGCCCGATTCTGCCGAAGCCGTTGCAGGATCCGCATCCCCCTCTCTGGATGGCTTGTACTCAGCCGCATTCTTTTGAGATGGCAGCAGACTACGGTATCGGGGTTTTGGCGTTTGGCGTCGGTGCCCCTGGTGATGTGGTCAATTCAGTGAAGCGCTACAAAGAGCTCATTAAGAACCCGCGGCGACAGGTCGGCAAGTTCGTCAACAATGCGATTGCCCCTGCCACAGTGATGTACTGTGGTCAGAACGAGAAAGAAGCGTTGGATATGGGCGGGGTTGCCGCTCTTTGGTACGGCGCGCAGTCTGCCAAGCTCTTTGCTCCCTGGGCAGGACGTCAGGTAGAAGGCTACGAGTACTACACAAACCTGGCGCAGGACAAGGAATTCGTCAAGCAGTTCTCCCGCCCTTTCAAAGACTGGCTCAAGGATGAGTATTCCTTGGTGGGCACGCCTGACGAAGTGGCAAAGGGAGTGCAGTCTTACATCGACATTGGTGTGGACCAGATCATTTGTCTTGTGCAAGCAGGGCGTGTGCCACATGAGCGCATCATGGAGAGCCTCAGCCTGTTCGGCAAAGAGGTGATCCCCCAGTTCAAGAAAAAATGATGGACTGAGACTGTCTGACGGCGGTTTTTTTCGTTCATCTCTTTTCTACCGGCCTGTGCTCGCTGCAATGCGGGCGCAGGCCGTTTTGCGTCACGGGTAGGTTTTGTTCTGTGCTGTGGGAAGTACCGAGAGAGATGACGGGAAAAAGCGCGAAAGAGGAGAGAGTACATGGACTTTGAATGGCCGCCTGAAGCGGAGACCTACCGCGCTGAAATAAAAGAGTGGTTGGCAAAAAATCCTCGTCCCGCGCCGAAGCAATTGGCAGAGGCAGGCTATGTGGCTCCGCACTGGCCAAAGCCTTACGGGCTGGACGCGAGTCCTATTCAGCAGCTTGTTGTCGACCAGGAATTGAAAAAAGCGGGCGTTGGTCGCCCCATGAACATTATTGGTATCGGCTGGGCCGGACCCACGATCATCTATGCCGGCAGTGAAGAACAAAAACAGCGCTACCTGCCGAAAATTCTTTCTGGAGAAGAGATCTGGTGCCAGCTCTTCTCAGAGCCCGGGGCCGGTTCCGACCTGGCAAACCTGCGGACCAAGGCCGAACGGGACGGCGACGAGTTCGTGATAAACGGCCAGAAGATCTGGACCTCCATGGCGCAGTTCTCGAAGTTTGGTATTCTGATTGCCCGCACCAATCCAGATGTCACGAAACAAGAGGGCATCACCTATTTTATTTGCCCGATGGATACACCGGGCATTGAGATTCGTCCCATCATCGAGATGACCGGCACGCACACTTTCAACGAGGTTTTCTTCGATGACGTGCGGATTCCCGCGGAGAATGTCGTGGGGAGAGTGAACGGCGGCTGGCCTTTGGCCAAAGTGACCTTGGGGAATGAGCGGGTCTCCCTGTCAGGAGAGGGCGCCATGTGGGGTATGGGTCCGACCGCGCGCAACCTCATCGACATGATTCTCTCGAAAGGTGGGAGTAGCGATCCGCTTTTGCGTCAGGAGATTACTCGCCTTTACATCGAAGCGGAAGTTCTCCGTCTTATTCGCTTACGTACTATTTCTGCTGCTGTTGCGGGGAAAGAACCCGGGCCAGAAGCCTCAATCCGGAAAGCAATGGCCGATGAGCACGGTAAACACGTGTTTGAGCTCGCGAACCGTTTGTCGGGCATATACGGCATGCTGAACGACGATGACGGGGGACGTGACGAGCAGGCAGCGTACAACGGCATGCTGTGGCATCATGGCTTCTTGTTTGCTCCGGCACTCACGATTGGTGGCGGCACTTCGGAAGTGCAGCGCAATATTATCGGCGAGCGTGTGCTGGGTCTGCCCAAGGGCCCTGATGTGGAAACCGGAAAAACCTGGGCTGAGATGCAACAAGTCTGAGCCGCATCCTTCCCTGTTGTGCGGGTAACCCGCTGGGGAACATGGTGTGGGGAAGCGTTGTGAGGAATGACTTCTCCGGCTCTGTCTGCAACAACAGGGAAGGATTTGTTCGAGACTGTACGGTCCTATGTGTGGGCTGTACGGTCGGTGTGGCCTGTGGCTTGTCCGGCCGTCAGGTGCGCATCATGATTCCGGCGGTCATTCCACCGTCAATCGCGATTGCCTGACCGGTAATAAAAGCAGCTTTTTCCGAGAGCAGGAAGGTCACGAGATCGGCAACCTCTTCGGGTTCGGCGACCCGTCCAAGCGGGTGTCCCTTGCCGATCATCTCCATCATGCTCTGCGCGGCGCTGCCTTCAAGTGCGCCACGTGCCATGGGTGTGTTGACCACTCCAGGGCAGATCGCGTTCACGCGGATCTGCATGGGGGCGAGTTCGAGGGCCGCGTTCCGGGTGAGCAGAACAACACCTCCCTTTGAGGCGTTGTAGGCACCAAGCATGGGGCAGCCGAGCAGACCTGCGACGGAGGCAGTGTTTACAATGGCCCCTGGGGTACCTGCTGCAAGCATGGCCTGGGCGCCGTACTTCAAGCCGAAAAAGACCCCATCGAGGTTCACGCTGACCAGGGCACGATAATCTTCGTCGCTTGTGCCAAGCAACGGGCCGTGCATTTCTCGCCCGGCATTGTTGTGAATGAAGTTGATCTGCCCGTGCGTTTCGACAACCTTGTCGAAGAGCGCTTTTACTTGGTCAGGGGCAGTCACATCACAGTGAATGAATTCCCCGCCAACCTCTTTTGCCGTGACCTTGCCCGCTTCATCTGTGATATCGGCGATGACAACTTTTGCTCCTCTTCCGGCAAGGTTGCGGGCGACAGCTGCTCCGATACCCGAAGCTGCTCCAGTGACCACTCCCACTTGCCCAGTGAAGTCCTGTGACATGCTGTTTCCCCTTGTGTTTCTTTTCGCCCCGGCGCGTGTTGCTCGCTTTGGCCGTGGCGATTACTTCTGACTTCAGCGCATGCTGGATTTTTGCCACAAGAGACTTCTTGTGGCAAAAAAAGAATGGGCCCTGTGCCGTTTGGTGCGGTCTTGTTGTTTTCATTTCTCACAAGAAGTCTCTTCTCTTGTGGGAAATGAAATTTAGAGAGGCCGGTAGACGGGGGCGCCGCCTTGCGCAGCAGAAGTCACGGAGACGCGTGTGCCGGTCAGGGAAGTGCCGGCAAGCTGTGCGGGAAGGGAAGGGTCCTCAGTCAGAGCCACGACGCGTTTCCCATTTTTGAGCCGGCCGATAATGGGGGCTGCCACAGGGCCTGCAACTCGATCGTGCAGCACCGTCATTGCTTCGACTTCCACTGTGCCGCTTGGCGCGAGGTCGACTTCGAGTGCGGTGTCGTCGATTTCTTTTTGCGCTTTTGTGGGGTCGGGGCGCTGCCAGCCACGCGGTGGTGGGGTGGCGCTGTAGAGGCCCACGGCATGTTTTGTGACATACCAGCCGAGGCCGGTGACAAGGCCAATATTTTCCGGGGTCTCGCGGCAGAGGTCAACAGTGGTGGCAATGGAATGGGCGACATAGTTATTGCCTGGTCCACCAAAGTAGGCGAGACCGCCGGTGACGGTCATGCCACGCGGGTCGTCTACGGAGATTCCGAGGGCTTCGGCGCCCATTTCCACCGCGCAAGGAAAACAAGAGTAGAAATCGAAGGTGGCAATATCGTCGACTCCCACGCCTGCCGCGGTAAGGGCGAGTTTGCCTGCGGCAGCGATGCCAGGGGAGCGTGAGAGGTCGGGACGTTCGGCGGGATAGAACACATCGTTGCAATCCGCGCTGGACCAGGGAAAGACCCACTGGGAGCGGGGGATGCCCGCGGCTTCGGCGTTTTCGACAGACGTAAGAATGATGGAGGCGCCCTGGTCAACCGACATGATGGCGTTCATCAACTTGGGATACGGTTCCCCAATCATGCGGTTTTGCGGGGTGATTTCAGCGATCTCTGCAGCAGAGCGTTCTTGTGGGAACCATGCGAGATCGGGATGGGACGCAGCAACTTGGGTTGCTCGTGCCATGAAGGTCGCGAGAAAGTGGCGTTGTTCTTCGGGAGAACGACCTGCCCGGTGTGCAATGGCGTTTTCGAGAAGCGGATAGAGCTGGGGAGGTCCCATCAGGCCTGCTGCCATCTCCGCCGGGCCGGCTCCCATGCGCCCGTCCCCAATGACTTCACAGGTGGAAGCGGTATTACTTCGTGCCCCAGCTTGTTGTACGCCGTCTTTACGAGCCCGCTTTGCAGAGTCTCCGGCTTCAGCGCCCGCGATGAGCACACCTTTTATGCTGCCGCTCTGTATGGCATCTCCGGCTTTCCCGATGAGCCATTGGGGGGTGTTTCCGCCGATGGCAGTGTACTGCCGAATGCCGTCGGGGAGTTTGAGGCGATCTGCCAGGTCCCCCGGGGGGTTTGCATAGGTGTGCGAAATTGCGTTGACGACTTGCACACAGTCAATAAAAGGCGCGATCTTTGTGCCGGCATCCTCTAAGGCAAGCACGGAGGCTTGTTCCATGAGGTCGAGCGCTTCGACATAGGCTTTTTCTCGATTGGTTACTTGGCCGACGCCGACAATGATCGGGGTTCGCGGGTCCATGCGCTGCTCCCTGCGTGTGCGCTGCAGTGTTAGACAAGAATAGGTTTCCGGTTTTTGTGAGTCGAATCCCCCCTTCTGCCTGTCCTCTTTTTGTGGGTGCTGCTGTGGATACTGCTTCAGGGGATGTTCCGAGTGCTTTTTTGTTTTTTGGGTTCTTCGGCTTTTCTGGGTTTTTCTTAGGGAACAACATTAATTGTGGATTTTGTAGGGTTTCTCGGTTTCGCTGGTTTTTTGCGGTAGAGAGGCAAAAAGAGGTGGAAAGAAGCAGAAAAGAGGCGTCGAAGTAGACATGCGGAAGAAATATGCGAGAGCAGGGAAATAGGCAGTTTTTCCTTTTCGAGATGGGAAGACGCTGGTACGTTTTAGTCTAATGAAGATGAGGCCGTTGACTTTCTCTGTCCACTCCATTGCGCACAGGGTCATCTTGTGCGAATCTTGCGGGAAGGACGTTTTTGACTTTTTTGCAGAGTGCCGACAACGATTCCAGTGAGCTGGAATATCTCTATCTAAGGGGCTTATCGTGAAGGTCGGATATAACGAGGAGCAAGAGGAACTGAAGCGCATTGTGCGACAGTTTCTTGAAGAAAAATCTCCTGAATCCGAAGTCAGACGCCTCATGGAGACCGATACAGGTTATGATGAGGCCGTTTGGCGTCAAATGGCTGATCAGATGCAGTTACAAGGACTGACGATCCCGGAAGAGTACGGAGGATCAGGGTATGGAGCCGTAGAGCTTGTGGCTGTGATGGAGGAAATGGGGAGATCGCTGCTCTGCTCCCCTTTTTTTTCTTCCATAGTGCTTGCTTCGAACCTCCTGCTTGTTTCCGGAGATGAAGCGGCGAAAAAAGAGCTCCTCCCGAAGATCGCGAATGGCGACCTTCTTGCCGCTGTCGCAGTGACCGAGGAAAACGGTCGCTGGGACGAAGAAGGCGTGCAGATGAAGGCCAAGTCCGACGGCGGAAAGTGGACCGTCTCGGGAACGAAAATCTGTGTGATCGACGGTCAGATCGCGAATGAACTTTTGGTGCTTGCGCGCACCGGCAAAGGCGTGAGCCTCTTCCGCGTGTCCGGTGAGGCAAAAGGTCTGAAGAAGAAACTTCTCAACACACTTGACAGCACCCGCAAGCAGGCGAGGCTGGAATTCAAGGCAGTTTCCGCCACACTGGTGGGTACTGAGGGCGAAGCATGGGATGCTTGGTCGAAAACACTCGATCTTGCTGGTCTTGCTCTCTCCGCAGAGCAGATCGGAATGGGGCAGTTCTGCCTCGACATGGCAGTGGACTACGCAAAGATTCGCCTGCAGTTCAGCCGGCCAATCGGTTCCTTCCAGTCCATTAAGCACATGTGTGCCGACATGTTTGTGGAACTCGAGTCAGCGCGTTCTGGCTTGTACTATGCGGCCGCGTGTTATGCCGAAGAAGAATCAGAGTTCCCCAAGGCTGTTTCCCTGTTGCAGGCCTACGCGTCTGAGATGGGCTTTCGCATTGCGGCGGACAATATCCAGATTCATGGCGGGATCGGCTTTACCTGGGAGCACCCGGCCCATCTCTATTACAAGCGGGGCAAGAGCTCTGAGCTGCTCTTCGGCGACGGTGACTTTCACCGTGCCAAGATGATGGAGCGTCTTGACGCCGAACCTATGGTGATGCCCGGTTCAGGGGACGACAAGACGGCAGACGATGAGGGTGACAGCCCAGAGGCTGCCGCAATACGCACTGAAGCCCGTGCCTGGTTTGAGGCGAACTGGGACCCCGAGATTTCGCTGCGCGAATGGTGGGAGCGCCTTTCCAACAGTGGTTGGGGCTTTCCGACCTGGCCAGAAGAGTGGTACGGCAAGAATCTGCCTTCCCACTTGGCGCGTGTTGTCGCTCAGGAGAGCCATCGTGTCGGAGCTGTTGCTGCTCCCACGGGCATTGGCCCCATGATGGCCGGTCCGACGCTCGCACAGTGTGCAACCAAAGAGCAGAACGAGCGATTCTTGCCCGACATGGTGAGCGGGAAACTCGTATGGTGCCAGCTCTTCAGTGAGCCTGGCTCCGGGTCGGACCTCGCGAGCTTGCAGACCCGCGCCGTGCGTGACGGGGACGAGTGGATCATCAACGGCCAGAAGGTCTGGACTTCTGGTGCCCAGTTCTCGAAATGGGGCATCCTCATTGCCCGGACCGACCCCGACGTGCCAAAGCACAGTGGGATCACCTACTTTGTGATCGACCTGGAACAGCCTGGTGTGGAAGTTCGGCCTCTCACAGAGATGACCGGCCAGCAGATGTTCAACGAGGTTTTCTTCACTGACGCCCGCGTGCCACACGCGAACGTGATTGGCGAAGTGAACGCCGGTTGGCACGTTGGAGTGGTGACGCTCGGTTTTGAGCGGAACTCCCTCGGTGCAGGCGGCATGAGCGGCGGCATGGGCGGTGGCGGCATGTTCGGCCCTGGCGACCTTGACAAACCGGCCGGCAAACCAGCCGGCAGTGGTGGCGGCGAGATGGCTGGTATGGCGGCTGCCTTTGGTGGTGGCGGTGCCAGCATGCTGAAGATGCTGCCCGGCATGTTCGGCAAGAGCGGCGATCCGGTCGTGGCGCAGAAAATGGCCAGGCTCTACACCATGTTTGAGCTGTCGAGTTACACCAGCATGCGGGTGCAGCAAGCAGTCACACAAGGTGACCAGGTTGGTCCTGAAGTTTCCATCGGCAAGATCGTGGCCTCGAAGATGTTGCGCATGATGCGTGACACTGCCCTCAGCATTGAGGGGCCAATGGGCATGTTGCACGGAGAAGACGCCCCACTTGGTGGCATGATCCAGTTCCTCTCCTTGTTCTGCCCGGCCATCTCGATTGCCGGTGGTACCGACCAGGTGCAGGCCAACATTATTGGAGAGCGTGTTCTGGGTCTTCCGCCAGAAGCCCGTCCCGACAAAGAAATGCCGTTCAAGGAACTTGAAATTGGTACTCGTTCGCTTAACTAAGCGGAACAAGTAGCGTACTTGTGAGAAAAAGCCAGGCTTTTTCTCACAAAGAGGGGCCCGCAGCTCGAGCTGCGGGCCCCTCTTGCGTGTGTGGCTCCCCGAGAGCGTTTTTTCGATATATCTGAGTATTTCAGCAGGATCTTCCGAAGAAGACGGAAGGAGACTGTGCTGCGCTCAGGTGTGGGCTTTGATGAAAGCAGCGGCCTTTTCGAGCCCGGCGTCGGCTTCCGGGAACATGCCGGGAAAGAACTGCCAGACATGGATCATGTCTTCGCCGATGTCGAAGGCTGTTTCGATTCCGGCTTGTTTTGCCTTTTCCACGACGCGGGCCGCGTCATCGTAGAGAACCTCGTTCGTGCCCACCGCGACAAAGAGTGGGGGAAGTCCGGAAAAGTCTCCATTAATGGGAGTAATTGCGGGGTCGTCTGCTTTTTTGCCAGAGGGGTCAACGTAAAAGGAGATCCATTTTTGCAGGTCCTCTGCAACCACGATAGGGTCCTTGTCGGCTCTGGTGGTAAGGGATTCTCCTGTCAGCGCGAGGTCAGCCCAGGGAGAGAAACAGACACCCGCTGCCGGAAGAGGTTTTCCCGCGTCGCGCAAGGCCATAAGGGTGGCGAGCGTGAGGCCCCCTCCCGCGGAGTCTCCTCCGATCACAACCTTGGAGGGCGCCGTCCCCTCCGCAAGGACTGCTTCATACGCGGTAAGGGCGTCTTCAAGCGCTCCAGGGTGGGGGTGTTCCGGTGCGAGCCGGTAGTCCACTGCCAGGACACGGGCCTGCGCGGCCACGGCAAAGTGGGCGAGCATGCCACGATGGCTGTTGAGAGAACCAATAACGTATCCGCCCCCATGCACGTAGACAATGGTGCGGTCTGTTTTCCCTGAGGGAACGTGCCACTCGCAGGAGACACCACCAACTGTGACGGGTGTAATGGTCACG
>Ga0209344_10000425_pt1 | contig 76128 bp, 62 predicted proteins | sample Cruoilmetagenom6_FD_187293 | JGI IMG/M metagenome (GOLD analysis project Ga0209344, IMG submission 187293) | Oil polluted marine microbial communities from Coal Oil Point, Santa Barbara, California, USA - Santa Barbara Oil Seep Sample 6 (SPAdes)... | ecosystem: Environmental > Aquatic > Marine... | reverse complement strand
TTTTCCAAGCTTCAATAAAAGAAGGGTTGTAGTCGTATTCCAAGGTTTCATATCCTCTGTTTATGCATATTGTTTCATACGTACATTCCACCTCAAATTTTTGAATAAAATGACAATGCCATTTTAATCTAGTGATGAAATTTCCATATGCTCGCTTATTATTAACATAGTTGGGATGAAACCTAACATGATGAAGTGCTTGCTTTATGGTAATGTTTCCCCAAGCCAAATAAGGTGAAATTCTTCCACAACTCAATCTGCTTTCGGTGGGTTTGGAGATGTGTTTACTGTAATTTTTACCTCTCTCCTGGGTGAATGAGTTTAGATATCTCCATGCATTGACTTCTCCGGCAGGTTGCCAATTGGAATCGTAATTATTTATTAAAGCTAGAAACTTATTAGGTAGTGGAAAATAATTGAATTGTAGAACTTCTTTAGAAATAGTGTATCTATTCTGTAAAGTTGCTTTGCTCATAGTATCAAACCAACTTTTGTCCCAGTTTACTCTGTTTTTAATACCTCTTACGATTCCATCCCGCTGAAACTCCTTCCATTGGATGCCATTGTCCTTTAATAGATGCTTAACAGCGATATCTCTTTTCCAAGTTAAAACAATTCCTGTTTCATTGTAACTGTAGACCTTATTTATCTGAAAGGTATCGATCAGTTTCTCAAAAATGTTGAGCGCACTACCATACTGGATGGTTACTTGTTTTTGGAAAGGAGATAGTAACTTGTTTATTGTCAGTAAGGAGTTGTAAATAAATTGTAGATGTCTGATTGAGGTATCAGGATGCGTTATGATATCTGGTTCGAAGCAATACAGTATAAGGTAGGGGAGTTTGGAGTCTTCGGCAACAAAAAGTGGTGCATGATCTTGAGTACGCAAATCACGTTTTAACCAAACAATATTTATAGGATTTTTTTCTATAGTCTGCACTCGAAATAGACAAATGAAGCGCAGATTTGTTTTTCAGTTCAATAGCTTATCTTTCAATATAATCTTGATAGGTGACTTGTGTAAGTGCCTTTCCTAAATCGACTAAAGAGTTTAGTCCTTCATTATTATTAATCAAATTACTTTTTTTGTGGTAATCATAAAGTACTGCTCCATGTTGATTGACAACCCCAAACCCTTTATTAAATACATAGTGCGCATAATGAGCATCAGACTTTATGAATATATTATTGCCCCATTCAAATGAGCTATTATCACCTTCAATAAGAGGTAGGAAGGAATAGGCAAAATCAGTATGGCTTCCAATATTTGAGATGATAGTATCTTTACACGCTAAAGCACCACCCAACCATAACATAGGTATGTGAAACTTGTGTTGTGCATGGAAAAAACCATTTAGTGCCGGTAGTGGATGACCGTGATCTGCCATGATAATGATTACACTATTATCCCACCAGGGTTGTTTTTTTGCTTCTGCGATGAATTTTCCTATAGCTTCGTCTGTATAGTGGTGTGCACTTCTAAATAGGTTAGCTTCTGAGTCCTTCCCAAAGGCATACGTTCCGGGGAACTCAAAAGGTTCGTGGCTCGTTAACGTAAATAATATCTTGAAAAACGGTTTCTTTTGTTCTTTATTAATATCAGATAAAAATCGATTTAGTAGCACATGGTCGTGCACTCCCCATTTTGAATTCCAATCTTTTTTCTCGAAGTCTTCACCAGAAACGAATTCGTTAATCCCTCCATTTCTGAGGTAAGAGTTCATGTTTCCAAAATTTAAATCACCGCCATAATAATAAGAATTGTGGTAACCTATTTCGCTCATTTTCTTGGTCATGAATGGTAAGGAACTCGCTTTGTTGGTATTTTTTATAATGCTTTTATTTGGTTGTGGAGGATAACCGCTCAGGATAGAAATTAATCCTTTATCACTGCGGTCGCCGTTAGAATAAAACTGATCAAAGAAAACACCTTCTTTTACAAGCGAATTTAAGTTAGGTGTCACATTCTGTTCACCACCTAACTGCGCAACAACCTTAGCAGTTAAACTTTCCCAAAGGATTAATATAACGTTGGGTCGGTTGGTATTAAATAGCTTTAGACTATCGTTAGTGATAGAAACCCTTAATGGTTTTCTAGCTGCTTCAATAATAGATTTAGCAGTATCTATTTCCATTTCAATGAATGGATTGTCAGTGCTGTAGGCTTTGTAGCTTAACGCATTAATAAAACTCCAAGTAAAGTTAACAGCAGCATGATTAGCAAACATTTTATCTGAAAAATATACATTGCTTTGATTCACAGGAACTGTTTGTAATCCACCTCTTCCAGCAATTCCAAGTGGAATAATACAAAGTAAAATAATTGGGGCATGCCAAAATTTTACGGCCTCCAATTGGAGTAGTTTTCGACTAATCATGCGATTGAAAAGAAAACAAAGTAATACGGAGAATCCAATCCAAAAGGCAATACTACCAATAAGCAAAGAGGTGGGAACAGAGGCAAACATTTCTTTTGGTGTATTTATGTAAATCAAAGGTGTAGTGTCCAATCGCATACCCCAAGAACGATATAATCCTATGTCAAACAAAAATAAAATATTGACAGTGAAGATGATTAAGTAAGAGTATACAGTTATAATCGATTTTGTTAGTTTATTCTTTAACCATACCGATACCGAAATAATCAGAATAGGAATAAATGTAAAATAACTAGCGGCAGCCAAATCTAATCGTAATCCCTTGAAAGGAATCATCCAAAAAGTGAGACTGTCTAACTCTGCGGTGTAATCAGAATGGTAGGCTAAAAAAATAAATCGAGTAATGATGAAATATCCTACAAAGAATAAATAGTAATTCAGATTGAAGAAAATTCGATCCAATAGGGGGCTCATTGTGTTTAAATTTTACCCACAAAATTAACCCTATTTTAACGAATAATTTACTTTAGCTGCAGTGCCACTAAATCTTCCACACTGATTCTGTCCGCAATACTATCCCACAAGGCAATTCTTTTCTTTAGTGCTATTTGAGCAATCTGCGAAGCTTCTTTCCATTTTTGCTCATCGTTACCGCACAATTCTGCAACCATTTGGAGAGATAATGGACCGTGCTCATCTCCGTCTATTTCAATATGCCTAATTAAATAGTAAGTGAGTTTGTTGTAGGAAACATGTTGATTATTTTTTTCTGCATTTTTGACAATTTCTATAAAAATGTCGGGTATTATATCTTCTCTTCCGAAGGTAAATGCTGCAGCAATTAAGTGAGGTTGATTGCTATTAATTGTCTCAAAGGTAAAGGCGACGAATTCCTTTATGGCTTTCGAAGCTCCAATTAAGTTGAGAGAATCAGATACAGCCACTCCTTTTGAAATAGAATTGATTAAATTCAATATTGGTTCAGTGTTTGCCTTAATTTGTTGCATCGCATCTATATACATTTCAAAATGACTTTTGGGCTCATTCAGTTCATTCACATCGCTTTCTTCTCCAAAAACTATCTCATTAATGAATCTCGAGAGAATTGGATTTTTAGAGGGTATCCAAGGAAGCGAAACGGACGTTAACTTTATTTGGAGGGCTTTTAATAATGACATAAAATCCCAAACAGCAAAAACATGAGATTCCATAAAAGTTTGAATATCATTAATGCTATTTAATTGATTATATAGGCGATGATTGGTTAATTCTTTTCTTAAGGGTAGAATTTCATTTTCAATTTGGGCTATTCTTGAGTAGTTCATTCGATGATTTTTTACAATTTTAAAGTTGATAATTTGGACAAAAAAAACACCCAATTAAATAAGTTGTTTTAATACTATTTAATTCGGTGCTGAGCCTAAGAAGGAGATTAAAAATTATTCTCCCGCTCCTAAATTGTAGATTTCTTGAATTTCATGTAATTTTTCATCAAAATCTATTTTTAAATCTATCAATTGTCCACTTTGTACATCAAACACCCATCCATGTACCAAAGGATAGCCACCTTTAAGATAAGTCTTTTGAACAACGGCCGTTTTGATAACATTGATGCATTGCTCTTCTACATTTAATTCAACCAATCGATTGTATCTTTTGTTTTCATCTGTAATGGCATTTAGCTCAGTCTTATGCAGTCGATAAACATCTCTAATGTTTCTTAACCATGGGTTTAAGATACCTAAGTCTTTAGCTTGCATAGCGGCTTTAACACCCCCACAAAAATAATGACCACATACAACAATATGCTTAACTTCTAAAGTACCTACTGCATAGTCAATTACACTCATTGCGTTCAAATCAGTATTTGCAATAACGTTGGCTACGTTTCTGTGGACAAAAACTTCACCCGGTTCAACACCCATTAATTCTTCGGCAGTCACTCTACTATCACTGCAACCAATATATAAAAAATTGGGATTTTGACCTTCAGCTAATTTTTTAAAAAAATCTGCATTAGTGGCTTTCTTTTCAGCAATCCATTTTTTGTTGTTCTCAAATACTTCTTCGTAAGTTGTCATTGTGTTATATATTAAAATTGTTGTTAGTTAATTTTTCAGAAAGTGCCCATAACTTTTCTGCTACCTCTTCATCATTTGCAATGGGAGTGCTTTTTGCTAAAGTCGGTTTCCCTTTCATTTCATTAAATCCTCCGGGTCCTATGTAATCACCTCCATTAATTTCTGGATGAAGGGACGCAACAATAATTGGCAAGGCAGCTTTTTCAGGTGAATGAGAAAACAAAGGTTCAAAAATTGGTGCAACTACTTTAAACCAAGTAGGTAAAAATTGAAATAAATTGGTAGCTGAGACACCTGGGTGAGCGGCAACAGAAAGAATAGATTTATTCTTCTCTTTTAATCTCTTGTTTAACTCTTTTGCAAAAATAAGGCAAGCCAACTTACTTTGGGAGTAGGCAGCCACTTTATTATATTTTCCCTTACTATTGATGTTGTTAAAGTCAATCTTCCCGGATTTATGAGCGATGGAACTTAAAGATACCACCCTTGAATTTGGAGTGCTTTTTAATTGGTTTAGTAGTAAATTAGTTAGTAAAAAGTGACTAAAATAATTAACCCCCATTTGACTTTCAAAACCGTCCTCGGTTAATGAAAATGGAGGAATCATAATTCCAGCATTGTTCACTAAGATATCTAAACGCTTATATTTAGTATTAAATGTATCCACAAATTTATGGACAGCATTCAAGGATTTAAGGTCAAGTGGAATTATATCCAGTTTAGCTGTAGCGATTATACTTAGAATCTTATTCTTAGCAATTAAGGCTTTTTCTATATTACGGCAAGCCATCACCACCTCAATACCTTTTGAAGCGAAGAATTTAGTAATCTCAAATCCAAGTCCATCATTAGCCCCTGTAACAACTGCTACTTTACCTGATTGATCACTGATGTCCTTGAGATTAAAACTATTCATTCGTTTTATTTTGTTAACGAAGTTAATGTTAATTGATAGATTAGCATTGATAGATAATACAACCTATTTTTTTGATTGAGCTAAATTCTTTCTAAATGAACTTTACCAATCTTCTACTCAAAGTTTTAAAGGCGTGAACGTTATCTCTTATAGGGTGTTAAAAAAAGCAAAAAATACTAAACATACTTACAGAGTCAATAGCAATACTATTAATTTTGCATAATTATTATTTATTATGGATCGATTTTTATCTAAAGTAGAAATTAAGGTAAATGAAAAACTATATCTTAAACATCCTGATTCTAGCGAGTTGGGTAAAAAGATTATTGCTGGAGCAATAGAATTAATAGACAAAATAGGATTTGATGCTTTTACATTTCGAAAACTAGCTGCTCAAATTGAGTCTACAGAAGCTTCCATTTACCGATATTATGAAAGTAAACACAAATTACTTCTTTATCTTACTTCTTGGTATTGGGGATGGATGGAGTATCGTTTGGTGTTTTCAACAACCAACATCCATTCCGCAAAGGAGCGTTTAGAGCGTTCAATTAATTTAATTACAGAACAAGTTACCGATGAAAATAGTTATACTCACATTGACGTTGTAAAATTGAATAGAATTGTCATTAGTGAATCTTCTAAAGCATATTTAATAAAAGAGGTGGATATAGAGAATAAGGAAGGTGCCTATACCGACTATAAGCAATTTGTAGCGAGAATTAGTGATATTATTTTAGAAATAAATCCAAAGTACAAATATCCGCACATGCTTATTTCAACTGTTATCGAAGGAGCACACCACCAACATTATTTTGCAGAACATCTTCCAAGGTTAACGGATGTCATAAAGGGAGAAGATTCTATTTCTATATTTTACACCGATATGGTTTTGAAAACGATAATGGATTCACGTAAAGTTAAACTTTCAGTATAATGGAGAAAGAAGCGATTACCCTAACAGCTACTCAGCGATTTTGGAGGTTATTAAAACCTGATCAAAAAGAAATTAGAAACGTATACGTTTATTCAATTTTTAATGGATTGATCAATTTATCTCTTCCTCTGGGTATACAAGCCATAATCAACCTCATACAGGGAGGGTTGGTAAGCACTTCGTGGATTGTTTTAGTATTTTTTGTAGTCGCCGGAATAGCCTTTGCAGGTATTCTTCAAATTTATCAGCTAAGGATTACGGAAAGTATTCAACAAAAGATTTTTGCACGTGCCGCATTTGAATTCGCTTATCGAATACCTAAAATAAAAATGGAACGATTGTATCAGCATTATGCACCTGAACTGATGAATCGATTTTTCGATATAATGTCTGTACAGAAAGGACTTTCTAAAATTTTAATAGACTTTTCAGCAGCTGCATTGCAAGTCGTATTTGGACTAATTTTGCTGTCCTTTTATCATCCGTTCTTTATCATTTTTAGTTTTATACTTGTGGTTTTAGTATATGTAATTTTTAGATATACTTCAGTCAGAGGGTTAAAAACGAGTATTAAAGAGTCTAAACACAAGTACGAATTGGCGCATTGGTTAGAAGAGGTTGCGCGAACAGCTACCAGCTTTAAATTGGCAGGGGACTCAAATCTTCCGTTAGAGAAGGTTGATGGGCACGTAGGTAGTTATATAGAGGCACGTCAGAGTCATTTCAAAATTTTGGTCCAGCAGTTTTCGATGATGGTACTATTCAAAGTTATCGTGGCGACAGGTCTTCTGATTATTGGAGGATTATTGGTAATCGAACAGCGAATGAATATTGGGCAATTTGTAGCTGCAGAGATAATTATCCTTTTGGTAATTAACTCTGTAGAGAAATTGGTATTGAGTTTAGAAACAATATACGATGTTTTAACCTCTTTAGAAAAAGTAGGAGAAGTAACCGACTTAACCTTAGACACTAACGAAGGAATTGATTTATGTAAGGAATCTTCAGGTAAAGGGTTAGAGATTATGTTAGACAAGGTTGTTTTTGCTTATCCTGGTTATTCGAAAAACACAATTGAAGAGCTTTCATTAACTATTTCAAAAGGTGAAAAATTGATGATAGCAGGCCAAAATGGTTCAGGAAAAAGCACTTTACTTAATCTAATTTCTGGGTTGTTTGATGTTCAAAAAGGAACTATTTCTTATAATGGATTTGCTAAGAACAACCTACAAATGAATTCTTTGAGAACAGAAATTGGAGGATACCTTAGTCATGAACAGTTATTTGAAGGAACAGTAACGGAGAATATTTCTGTGGGGCGTTCGAGTGTTCCATTTGAAAACGTTAAATGGGCTGCTGAAAAATTAGGGTTATCTGAATTTATTAAAACCTTACCCAAAGGATATGATAGTCCATTAGACCCTTTGGGAAAAAAGTTGCCACGCAGTGTTGTGAGTAAAATTTTATTGGCTAGAAGCATCGCCTCTAAACCTAAGTTACTGTTGCTAGAAAATGCCTTTGAAAGTATTGATGAGATTGATGTTGTAAAAATCATTGATTTCTTAACTGATAAAAGCAATAACTGGACTATGGTCTCCATCTCATCGAATCGCCACCTAGCCGAACGATGTGATAAAATAGTATTTATGAATCGTGGTTCAATTTTGAAATACGGAACCTATGAAGAAATGAAAGAAATCATCAACTTTATAAACTTATAGCATGCTGAATATATCTTCCAATAGTTCTGTACGGAAACTTCAAAATGGCAAGTTCCCTTCTCTGGAAAAAGTCGAGCGAATGCAGTCGAGTAGAAGGTTGATTCGTGTAATTACAGGACTTTCAATTGCTTTGTTTTTATTTTTCTTTTTGCCATGGACACAGAATATCCGTTCTAAGGGTAATGTGACTACCTTAAAACCGAATCAAAGACAACAGTCTATTCATTCCATTATTCCTGGGAGAATCGAAAAATGGTTTGTGCAGGAAGGGGATAATGTTAAAAAAGGTGATACTATTTTGTATTTAACTGAAGTAAAGGATGACTATTTGGATCCCGACTTATTAAGTAATACTGAGCAACAATTGAAGGCCAAAGAAATGTCTGTTAATTCATACATGGAAAAGATAAAAGCTTTGGATAATCAAATTGATGCATTGGCATTAACTGGTCGATTAAAATTAGAACAAGCTGAGAATAAACTCAAACAAGCCTACTTGAAGATAAAAAGCGATAGCATGGATTATCAAGCTGCACAGATTAATTTTCAAGTAGCCGAGGAGCAATTTAAGCGAATGGAAAAGCTTTATGAAGATGGTTTAAAATCGCTGACTGATTTAGAAAAACGAAAGTTGACCTTACAAAAAGCTCAGGCCGAACTTATCTCCTATGAAAATAAGCTACTAACCAGTAAAAATGAGGTTTTGAATGCCAAAGTAGAATTAACCTCTATTAAATCCCAATACAGAGATGAAGTAGCCAAATCTGAATCTCAGAAATATACGGCATTATCAAATATGTATGACGCTGAAGCAGTAGTAACTAAATTGCAGAATCAATACATGAATTATTCTGTCAGATCCGGATTATATTATGTGACAGCTCCTCAAGATGGGTATATTATTCGAACTGTTCAATCTGGAATAGGTGAAACGATTAAAGAAGGAGAAGAGATATTAACCATAATGCCAGCTTCATATGATTTGGCGATAGCAATGTATGTTCAGCCTATAGATATTCCACTATTAGAGATAGGACAACACGTTCGTACACAATTTGATGGGTGGCCCGCAATCGTTTTTTCAGGATGGCCAAATGTAAGTTATGGGACTTATGGCGGAACGGTGTATGCCATAGATAATTACATCAGTGATAATGGAATGTATCGGGTGTTGGTTGCCCCTGATACAAACGATGTCCCTTGGCCAAAAGCATTAAGAGTGGGAGCAGGTTCTACAAGTATGTTGTTGTTGAAAGACGTGCCAATATGGTACGAGTTATGGCGAAAAATTAATGGATTTCCACCTGACTATTACAAAATTAACGATAACGGAAACAAAGAAAAAAGTGCGGCGACTGATGAAAAGTAGTAACTTCTTAATTGCTTTATTATTAACAGGATTCACTTTACAGGTATCTTCCCAAGAACTTACGGGGAAAGTGATGTCCTTTGATCAGTTTATGGAAATTGTGAAAACTCATCATCCGATAGCCAAACAAGCTAACTTAAAAATACAGGTAGGGGAAGCAACTATGCTGCAAGCTAGAGGTGGATTTGACCCGAAGCTATTCAATGACGTGAGTCAAAAATACTTCAATGATAAAAATTACTACAGCCTCATTGATGCCGGGGTTAAAATTCCGACTTGGTTTGGCATTGAAGTGAAAGGTGGTTATGAGCAAAATAAAGGCAATTACTTAAACCCTGAAAATAATACTCCTTCCAATGGATTATGGTATGCAGGAATTAGCTTACCAGTAGGAGCAGGTCTTTTTATAGATGAAAGAAGAGCAGAGCTCAGAAAAGCTCAACTTTTTCAAGAAATGAATACTGCAGAGCGGCAACTTATGGTTAATGAGTTATTATTTGAATCTGGCAAAGCCTATTGGGATTGGTTTGAAGCTTATAATATCTACAGGGTGTATCAGGAGGCAGTTGCTTTAGCCAATGTGCGATATCAAGGAGTTAAACAAAATGCCTTATTAGGCGATCAGCCTGCGATGGACACAGTGGAAGCCGGAATTCAATTGCAAAATAGACAATTGGCATTGCGCCAATCTAAATTGGATTATGACAATGCGGCCGCTCATCTAATGGTCTTTTTGTGGGCAGATGGTACTATACCGTTGGAATTGGAGAATGGAACACAACCTGAGGTAAATGAGAACATATTAGGAAAGGGAGTAGACCCATACTACTTTGCTCAGAGAGATACCTTACTAATAAAGCATCCTAAATTGAAGCAATTTCAATTGAAAATGGAACAAATCGCCATTGATCAGCGCCTAAAAAGAGAGCAGTTAAAGCCTACTTTAAACTTAAAGTACAATGCTTTAAGTGAAGCAATAAATTCAACTCCATTTGAAGAATATAACGCTAATAACTACAATTGGGGATTAGAATTCTCAATGCCAATTCTCCTGAGAAAAGAGAGAGGAGCTTTACGATTGGCCGAATACAAAATGCAGGAGGCAGAATTAGAATATGGCAACCAGACTGCTGAAGTACTCTACAAAATCAATTCTGCATTGAATGAATGGGAAGCGACTAAAGATCAGTTAGATATTTACACTCAGACAGTATTGGATTATAATCGATTACTCAATGGTGAACGACAATTGTTTAATGCAGGAGAAAGCTCTTTATTCATGGTGAACTCAAGGGAGGTTGGTTTTATTAGTGCCCAAATCAAACAAATAGAGATCTTAGCTAAAAACCATAAAGCAAGATTAAAAACAACCTATTCATTTGGATTATTAGGAGAACAATAGTTTAGAGCTTTTCTACACGAGATTTTAATGCATTATTCATCGCTACAAAGCCTGGTTTCGTTTGAACTATTAATTGTTTTTTCAATAGAGGTACAAGCCATCCTGAAAAACGTTCTGAGTGCACTAATTTTGTTTGTTGTTCACTGATTTTGATGAGCTCAAATCGATGATTTCCATCGAATAAACCTTTTATGTATAATTTCCCATGCCATTCAAAAAAAATGGGGGCTTGATTGTGAATTATTTCAGGTTCAAATTTCATCCCTTGTACATTAACTACTAAATGGTTGTTGGTTTTTGGATGTTGGGAAATATTAAGAATAAATGGATTCCAATTCGGATAATTTTTCCAATCCATTAAGACCTGCCAGGTTTCATTGACAGATTTGTTGATGATAATTTCAGTTTGAATTTTAAAGGTTGGTTTCATCTTTTTTTTACAAAAGTAGTCCGCTTAAAATTCAATCGACTTGACATTTGTCAAGAAGTTACAAAGGAGAAGCGTTAGGGTGTAAATAGAAAGAAGGGGCATCACAGCTATATTATTCTAGCATTGGCAATGGAATGGTTGGACTGTGCTTAATATTTGATAATTTCGTGCCCTCAAAAAAAAGACATATGATTTCAGTTGATGGCCTTGCAGTAGAATTTAGCGGTGAAACCTTGTTTAGCGATGTCTCATTTGTGGTGAATGAAAATGATAAAATAGCTTTAATGGGAAAAAATGGTGCCGGAAAATCCACTATGATGAAAATCATAGCTGGGGCACAAAAACCTACCCGAGGTAAAGTAAACGCACCGAAGGATGCTGTAATTGCCTATTTACCCCAACACTTGTTGACTGAAGATGATAGTACTGTATTTGAGGAAGCTGCGAAAGCATTCAAAGAAATTTTCTCCATGCGCGATGAAATTGATTCTATCAATAAACAATTAGAAACAAGAACTGATTATGAATCATCGGAGTATATGGCTTTGATTGATCGAGTTAGTGACTTAGGTGAAAAATTTTATGCCATTGAAGATATAAATTATGATGCTGAAGTTGAGAAAGCGCTTAAAGGTTTAGGTTTCAAACGCGAAGACTTTTCACGTCCAACAAGTGAGTTTAGCGGTGGTTGGAGAATGAGAATTGAGTTAGCTAAAATTCTTTTACAAAAACCTGATTTAATTTTATTAGATGAGCCGACCAATCATATTGATATAGAGTCAGTGATATGGCTAGAGCACTTTCTAATCAATAAAGCTAAGGCGGTGATTGTTATATCGCATGATAGGACTTTCATAGATAATATCACTAATCGAACCATTGAAGTAACGATGGGTAGGATATATGATTACAAAGCAAATTACAGTCACTACTTACAGCTGAGAGAAGAAAGAAGGGCGCATCAGCAAAAAGCCTTTGCGGAACAACAGAAAATAATAGCAGACAATAAGGCCTTTATTGAGCGATTTAGAGGAACTTACTCTAAAACAAATCAAGTAAATGCTCGTGAAAGAATGTTAGAGAAGATGGAACTTATTGAAGTGGATGAAGTTGATACTTCAGCATTAAGGTTGCGTTTTCCTGCTGCACCAAGGTCTGGTGATTATCCAATTAGTGTTTCTCATCTTTCAAAACAATACGGAGACCATATAGTATTTAAAGACGCTAGTTTTGCAATTAGTCGTGGAGAAAAGGTGTCTTTTGTCGGAAGAAACGGGGAGGGAAAATCCACCATGATTAAAGCTATTTTAGGGGAAATTGAAATAGAAGGGAAGTGTGAATTAGGACACAATGTAAAAGTGGGGTATTTTGCTCAAAACCAAGCAGCCCTTTTGAACTCCGAGTTGACTGTTTTTCAAACTGTTGACGAAGTTGCAAAAGGAGAGATCCGAACCCAGATAAAAACCATTTTAGGAGGATTTATGTTTAGTGGTGATGATATTGATAAAAAAGTCAGTGTTTTGTCTGGGGGGGAGCGAACGAGACTAGCTATGGTAAAATTACTGCTAGAGCCTGTTAATTTATTGATCTTGGATGAACCTACCAATCACCTAGATTTAAAGTCGAAGGACGTATTGAAGGAGGCGCTAAAAGCTTTTGATGGAACACTTGTTTTAGTATCTCACGATAGAGATTTTTTACAAGGATTATCAGAAAAAGTATTTGAGTTTAAAGATCAACGAGTGATTGAGCATTTTGAAACCATTGATGCCTTTTTAGAAAGGAATCGAATTGAAAATATTAAACAATTGGATTTGGTTTAACTCATAAGTGGAATGATGATGACTTTTTTGCTTTTAAATTTAAAGTGTCAAAATGGTAAGTTTTAAATTATATTAGAAATGTTCAAGTCATTATACATTTTTGTGATTGTTGGTTTGTTGCCGAATAGATTCATCATGAATTGAGTTTAAAAAATCTTTAATAAACTTCTCGTTTAACCCCAAAGCCACACCATTTTTTAAACTTCTTGATAAAATTTCTTGCCAACGTTCAATTTGAAAAACAGTTACGTTTTTTTCTCTTTTGTATTGGCCTATCTGCTTGGCAAGACTCATGCGTTCTGCAATTCGTTCAATTAATTCATTATCAATTTGATTAATTTGTTCTCGAAGAATTTCAAGTTTAGATTTAAATGCTACATCAGTGGAGTATTTGCTTTTTGGAGTTAGCCCATTGACGATTTCATTTAATTGATCGGGAGTGAGTTGTTGTTGCTTGTCACTTAATGCAACCTCAGGGTTTATGTGTGTTTCAATCATTAAACCATCCATATCTAAATCAATTGCCTTTTGAGCCACATGAGGAATTAATTCAGGTTTACCAGAAATATGACTTGCGTCACAAATAATGGGTAATTCAGGATAAGTTGCCTTTAATTGGATTGCGATATTCCAGTTGGGATAATTCCTGTAGGGTCCGTTTTCAGTCATATGAAATCCACGATGAATAGCTCCTAGCTTTCTTATGCCTGCTTTATTGATGCGTTCCAAAGCTCCAATCCAAAGTGCCAGGTCGGGATTTATGGGGTTTTTAACTAAAACTGGTATATCTACTCCCTCCAAGGCGTCTGCGATCGCTTGAACGGAAAATGGATTAACTGTTGTTCTTGCTCCAATCCATAAGACATCTACACCAGCTTTTAAACAGGCTTCAACGTGTGAGGCGTTGGCCACTTCTGTAGTAATTTGAAATCCAAACTCCTGCTTAATTTCTTTTAACCATTCCAACGCTTCAATACCTATTCCTTCAAAAGTATTTGGACGCGTTCTAGGTTTCCAAATGCCAGCCCGAAAAAAAACGTTTTTAAAGTTTTTGTGGATACCAGATGCAGTACTTCTAAGTTGTTCTGGAGTTTCAGCGCTACATGGACCAAAAAAATAAAAAGGACGATCGTGCCCCCCTAACCATTTCTGCTCGTTTTCTAAATCTAATTTATCTGTCATAATCCATCCTACCCATAGTATACAGACCTAGTATACATACTTAATAACACTTAAAAATTGCTAATGTTTATCACTTTACCCAAAGAATTCTAACACCTAAGCCATTCTGAATTCCATACTCTTGAAAGCCTGCTTTAAGATTAATTTCAGTGTAAGTTAGGTTATAGTAAAGGTCGGCAAGGATTTGTTCATTCAAATGAAATTTGTATCCTAAACCAGTTCCACCTCCAAATCCGACTCCACCAATGCGTTGACTAGGAAGATTAAAATCATAATGGAATAATTCATATTGCTGGTTATTAACGACAAAATTGTTGCTTTTCATTTCTACATCGGTAGCATTTCCAAACAAAGAAATATACGCCGAAGACTGGTTAGAAGTATAGAAATTATATTGTACTCCTAAATTGACATGGATTCGACTCTCTTTGCCAAAAATTGGTATGGATTGATAAGTAGGGCCTACTTGTTGGTTTCTAGGGTCGTTTATAGCTACAGTAAAGGCTTGTTCATATCTCAATTGTACTGTGTTAAAGTCAAGAAATAACGACCAACGCTTGCCTAATCTATATCCAGCGTGTAATCCAATTTCAAATGCGGTATTGTATTTAGGATCATTGGGGTATTCCTCTATGGTATATGGATGCTGGAAATAGTTATTAAAAATTTGTTGGTATTCTTGACGATTAAAAACAGTTTGAATTCCATAGGGAGTGGCACCTGGAGTTCCGGAATACATTCCCGCGGTATTATTATTGGCAAAAAAAGCTCCAAAATTTATCCCAATAAAAAATCGAGTAGTATCCTCTTGCTCATCCATATAATTATAAGCTCCTTCTTCTTGGGCTAGTAATGGGGAATTACCAATTAAAAGAATTAATAATATGCTGTAGTAATTAATGGATTTCAACATTGAGGAAATTTTATTTAAAGTTCACAAAAATAAGGAAAGTGTGATAATAAAAAATAATGACATTTTGGACAAATAAGTTAATGCAATCGTAAAATGAAACATAGCAAAATGTATTTTAACTCTGTTATAATTGTAGCATGAAATATATAATAATTATCCTCTCTTTTTGGGGGTGGAGTTCAATTGTAGCACAAAATACTGTCTCTATAAATCAAACTAATAGTTTAGAGTTGGAGACCATCCTAACTCATAAAAATTCGCTAATTGCTGCAGTAATGGAGAGGACGAATTCAGTTGATAGAGTCGTGATTTATAGAAGTGTTAATGAAGGTCTCAACTGGCAATCGATTGATACCATACAAAATGGAAATCAAGGACGTGGAGACGCGTATGATCCTGTAATGACCATTGATAGCATAGGAAACATATACTTAGTGATGATGCGAAGAAATAATGGAGGTTCAAGCATACTAAATATGGATTTAGCACTTTATAGGTCATCGGACGATGGTGCGACCTGGCAATTTATAAGTTTCCCGCACGTAAATGATGAAATTGCAGACTATCCTCAAATAGTAGCAACAAGTAATGGTGAATTGCATATGGTGTATTCCTATTTTAGTTTTACTCCAATTGTAGAAGGAGTTGTAAATTATATCAAAAGTGTTGATGGTGGAGTTAGCTGGAGTGTTCCTCACTCATTTAGTATTCCTTCTAAAAATCCTGTCGGTCCCGATATAACAAGCCTACCTAACGATAAGTTAATGATATCTTTTGGAGATAATAATCAAAAAAAAATATATGCATCAATAAGTGATGATTTAGGGGGGACTTGGTCTCCACTTGACACAATTGATAATAGTGAGCATAACGCACTTTGTAAGCCTCTTCGTTTATCTAGAGGACAATACAAATCAATTTTGAGCCATCGACCTCATCAATTAAATACTGATTTGAACTATCATTTTCAAAACTCGGATACAAGTAGATGGCATTCAACTTATATAGGTGTAGGAGCATATGCTGAATTTTTGCAAGACTCTATTGGAGGAATACATGTGATTTATAACCAAAAAAACGGCAATAATTTTTTTCTTAACTATTGTTTCTCCACAGATTCTGGACTCACTTTTAGTACACCTTCTATTTTGTATTCTGCACCATTTCAGTTAAATGAACCGGGTGAATACCAATCCTTAATTCAAGTAAATGATAGTTTATTATTTACTGTTTTTTGCGATTGGTCAGCCAATTCAAAAGTAAAAGTATTGTCGTTTCGGCCCTATCTATCTACTTCTGTCTATTTAAATGAAAAGGAGTTAATCAATCCATCGACTCTGAAAATATATCCAAACCCTGCAAAAGAGTATATAACTTTGGATTTAAGTGTTTTTCCTGATGCAAAAGAGCTTCTTATTTTTAATGTTAAAGGAGATGTCTTAATTCAAAAAGAAGTTAATGCTCTATCTCATGTGAAAGTTCCAATTAGTCGACTTACGAATGGGATTTACTTGATACAGTTAATTTCAAGTGATAAGATTATAGTAGATCGATTTCTAAAACAGTGATTGTGTATGAATTTAATTTTTGCTGCAGTCATGATGCACTAGGGTATGATGACTCCAACAATTATGCGAGTTTACCCGTATTGTGGTGTGTAATGTTTTGAAATATTTTTATCCCCAAATCAAATTAAAACTAAACTAAAAATGAAAAAATCTACACCCATAGGTCAATCATGGACTAAGGAGAACTTAACTAAAGCATTAAATACAGCTGTTGCTGTAGAGTTATTTACAATTCCTGTTTACCTGAGTGCTGCATCTTCAATAAAAATGGAAAATCGAGCAGATAAAGTTATTCCGGCTACTGTTCATTCAAGCACTTCAGACAGCGGAACAGTCACAGAATTGTTTTCCGCTTATGATGTTATCATGTCTGTAGCAGTACAAGAAATGTATCATTTGACTTTGGCTTGTAATATTGCAAATGCATTAGGAGTTAGGCCTTCTGTAACTGCTCCCGATTTAAATAATCCTCCGAGTTGTTTGAATGGAATTATTGGAAAACCGGTAAAAGGTAATTTAAGCACGCTCATTGATACAATGCTAGCAATTGAAGCTCCTGACCCCAATTACCACTACGATGAAAATCCAAGCAATCCAGTTTCTCCAAACGGACCTAAACTATACCAAGAAGAATACGATTCAATTGGTGACTTATATCACGCTTTAGCCTATGGAGTGGAAGCTTTATGGGATGAATTGTATTCCGCCGATAATGATGCCTATCAAAAACTTAATTTTCAAGGAAAATATGGAGAAGTAAAGCAATCGATTCAAACACTAGAGGATGCATTGAATGCTATGGCTTGTATCGTGGAAGAAGGAGAAGGTAATGGAGCCGAAGGTTTTATGCCTGGAGCATATGTTCCTGAACCTGGCCAAGAATATCAAGAGTTGGATGAAATTAGTCATTGGGAACGATTTAATGATATAAAAACTTACCTAAAAACCAATACTATTCCTCAGTATCAAGAAACAAATAGTGAAGTAATCAATGTAGCTCAAGGTAAACTAACAGAGGCATATTCTAAGGTAATTAATCAGATGAATGCTGATTTTTCGTCCCCAAACACTAGTTTAAATTTGAGAGGAATGTCTGAAACCGGCACATTAGCCACATCGGTTTGGCAAGGTGGAGAGGCTCCTCAGTGGAATTATACTAGCAGACCAACTCCTTGGCCACCTATACCTGCAGATGCGCACGTTTGTCAAGGTTTGAATATGTGTGCAGGAAAAGGGTTTAATAATTCAGGAACTGGTCCAGGTGATGGAGACTGTGCCACTGTAGAACAAGCATGCAGTACTTCTAATCAATGTAAAGGTCTGGGTGGTTGCGGATATGCTCCTGCAGGTCAAACTCCAACTCCCGGCTTAAATGATTGTTCAGGTCAAGGTGGATGTCAATCTCCGATTTCTCCCTGCCAGGTCTATTCTAAGGGAACAAAAACTTATGGAGGAAAGCATGTTTGGGAGGTAGCCAGAACTTTGTTTGAAGAAAAAGTCAAAAAAGCAGGTAAGACCGTAAAACCCAACAATGGTAAAGTAATGCCACGAAGGTATTCTCCTGCTTTAAATCCTACAAGTGGCGACCAAGGGAATACTTGTCCATTGCCTACCAAATAATATCATTGATGAAGTGAACAGCGATGCAGAAGTTTCTGCATCGCATTTTTTGTTTGAAATGGAAAAAGAAAAAGCGTTCCCTTACCTAGGATTTGGTCTAGGACTTAGAAGTAAGCACTTTCAGTATATACTCAATAATAAGCCAGAGATTGATTGGTTTGAAATTATCTCTGAGAACTTTATTGATTCTAAAGGTTTTCCAAGATATGTGATACATCAAATTGCTGAACGCTATCCTGTTGTGATGCATGGGGTTTCAATGTCTATCGGAAGTACTGATCCAATTAATTTTGACTATTTAAAGAAGTTGAAAGTCATGGAAAAGGAAATCAATGCACAATGGATTTCCGATCATTTATGTTGGACGGGAGTATTGGGAAAAAACACTCACGACTTATTGCCGTTACCTTTGAATAAAGAAACTTTGAAACACGTTGTTGAGCGCATTAAAGTGGTAAGTGATTTCTTAGAGCGCCCATTGGTATTGGAAAATCCAAGTTCATATCTTCAATTTAAGTCTGATACATTGACTGAATGGGATTTTATCCGAGAGATGGCCAATCAATCCGATTGTCGATTATTATTGGATTTAAACAACGTTTATGTGTCCTCTTTCAATCATCAGTTTGATCCGTTTGAATACGTAAAAGCATTGCCATTGGAAAAAGTGGTGCAGTTTCATTTAGCAGGGCATTTAAATATAGGTACTCACATCATCGATACACACGACAATCATGTGGTGAAAGCCGTTTGGGAACTGTACCAAAAGACAATCCAATTAACAGGACCAGTTTCTACTTTGTTGGAATGGGATTCCAATATCCCTGAGTTTCCTGAGTTGCAAAAGGAAGTGTTAAAAGCGAAGACCATTTTTGAAAATGGAAAACTTCCTGAAGAAGTACTGATTTCAAATAACACAGAAACTGTCTCCAATGTATTGTCAACCACACCAGCTATTTGGGAATAATGAGTGATTTAAAACAAATTCAAGAATGGATGGTGGGAGTGATTACTCATCCAAAAGGCGCTGTAATTGGTGCAGAAGAAACTTCCATCAACGACCAACATTGGAACATTCAATCTGTTGTTTCTCCATCGGATACATTGACGAGTGAACAGCGAATAGGAATTTATCACAACGGATATTTTGCTCGGCTAATCGAATGTTTTAAAGTAGAATATCGTGGGTTATTGAATGCATTGGGTGAAGAACTATTCCAACACTTTGCATGGAATTTCTTATTGGAACATCCATCCACAAGCTATACTTTAAATGATTTAGGTAAACTATTTCCCTCTTTTTTGGAATCGACTTTATTGGAAAATGAAAGCGCTCCAGAATCATGGCAGTTGTTTATTCTAGACGTGGCCAAATTTGAACGAACGTTTACTGAAGTATATAACGGGGAAGGACATGAAACTTTATTAGATACCAAATCAAGCAATCAACTTCAAACCTCTCCTGCAATCGTGATGTTAGATTTGAAATTTCCGGTTGCAGAATGTATTGGTCATTTCCGAGAAGATAATTTCACCTCATTTCCAGAACCGATGATTAGTCATTATGTCTTTACTCGTCAGAATTATATGGTAAAAGTATACCGTTTGGAAGATTCGGAGTATCTGGCCTTGTTAGATTGGAAAAGTGGAGTGTTGGATTCTTGCCCCGATACGTTTCGTCAGAAATGGGAAGCGATTGGAGTAGGGTATTGATGAATGCAATGTAGCGTCACAATAGGTTTCCTTTTTATTAAACAAAAGCTTGGATTTACTACCTTCGTTTAGGTTTCCTAGAATATTTTGCTACACAGACAACCAATTTAGAACTTCCTAGGTTATACATTCGAAAGCCAATCCAATTGAAAGAATTGATCTTAAACGAAGAAATACTCATTAAACATTGCATCGATAATAATCGACATGCGCAAGAAACCTTGTATAGCAATTATTACAAGGAATTGTACATCATTTCGATGCGTTATTTAAGTGATCATTACGAAGCTGAAGATGCTATCATTCTAACATTTACAAAGGTTTTCAAAAATCTAAAATCTTTTTCCTACCAAGGCAAAGGAAGTCTGGGTAAGTGGATTCGGACAATAGTAATTAATGAATCAATTAGACTGTTGAATAAACGGAATCAATTTGATTTTGAGAATGAATTGCACACCATTGAAATTCAAAACAACTCACCAAATAGTTTGGAGCAGATGCAAGCTTCGGACATCTTAAAAATGATTGAACAATTACCTACAGGGTATAGAACCATTTTTAGTTTGTATGTGATTGAAGGGTATTCTCACAAGGAAATTGCAACACTTTTAAAAATTAGTGAAAACACTTCAAAAACTCAATTGAAGAAAGCTAGAACTAGTTTAATGAATAGTATAAATAACGAAAATAGATCCTATGGAACCATCTGATTTTGATGATATAATAAAAGGTAAGTTCGGGCAAGACAATGATTTGTATTCCAATGAAATCGAACACTCTAAACCTTACGTTTGGACTGCAATTCAGCAAAACTTAATTGCAGATAAAGCACCAATTAGATGGCATCATTTGGCGGTAGCGGTAATTCTATTGTTTATCTGTACTTCCTTTGTTATCTATCTTATGCAGCAGCAACATCATAAAGAAATGAATCAGCTTGCCAAAAGCATGAATATAATGAACTCAAACTATTTAGCTCAGTTTAAGCAATTGCAACAAAAAGAAGAACAATTAAAGTGTTTTGAAGTTGATATTCAGTCACTAAAACAAAATAGTGGATTCAACTCGAAGAAAGATTTGATCGTATCTGAACCTCATTATGTGTATCTAACAGATACTATTTATGTGAAGCATATTAAATACATAACACAAATCGAAAATAGAGATACATTGGGTGTTTCATTGGCTAATAATGATACAATTATTGACAAAGAGTCGATAAAGCCGCACCAAATGATTTATCCAGTTTATAAAACTTCTAAACCATCCAATAATGAATCGGAAAACATAAAATTGAAATTAAATTCTATTGCTTCTAATTAATCTAAAACAATATACATGAAAAAAGTACAGTTCATTCTAGGTTTCCTAATGCTACCCATTTTGGGTTTTAGTCAAATGATACCTGATTCGGTGACTATAATTATTGACAATAGAGTAGAAGTAATTATAGAGTTTGAAGATTATAGTAAGCTACAAGGAAATAAAGACTTGGAGATGCTCATTACCAACTTTCAATCGAAAATTCCTCAATTTGTAGATCAGTTAAAATTAGATGAATCTGAGGTGGTTACTTATTTTTCTGACAGTTTACTTTCTATAGAAAAAGGGAATCCAAAACAGATTTTCTTAATGGATCAATCACAATTAATAAATACCGGTGTTCGAGATAAAGCGCAATTGATGTACAAAGGGTTAAATGTAACCATATCATCAAATGACTTAAGTATACTTTCTGAGTTTGAAATTATGGAATGTACAAAACGAGTAATGGATTCCTTGCCTGAAAAATCAAAAATGTCGAAGTCTTTTTTCTTTCAATGTATAAATGGAAATGTAACTCAAATTATAGAAAAAAACAGGACAAATTCTTCGGGAGATGAGATAGGAATATATATGGGAACGGGATTAAGTCTACTTAAGAACACTAGTTTGGTTGATATAAGTTTCTCTGCTGATGTTATATTTTTAAAGAAAGGATTAATCACACACAATGCATATTTTTCAGCTAATTTGATGTATGATTTTACTAGTCCGAGTGAAATGAACATCAATACATTCATAAACCTAGGTTACCGTTTCAATTTCTCTAATAAAGGACTAAGAGAAGATCTTTTTGGAGTAGAATTTGGCTACTTAGTTTCTAGGCAAGGTGATTTATTTGACAAGAACACATTCAGACTAAGTTTTAATAAGTCGATTTACAAGAAGATAATTTTCAGTCCTCAATTGTATATGGAAGATGGATTTAGAAAATTCTATCCAGGTATAAGAATTGGCATGGCATTTTAAAAAAGGGATGCGATATTTCTTCCATTAGCCCTATTTTTGAGTCGTGATAAATTTTTCAGAAATAACCGAACTCATCAATCAATTAAATAGTGATAACAAACCCGAATCGACTGTTATACAATCGTTGTGGAGTGGCTATGGCGAAATTACCCGAGTTCAATTGGAGAATCAGAATAATAAGTCTTTTATTGTCAAGAACATCAATTTTCAATCGAAGGTAAATCATCCGAGAGGATGGAACACTGATCGATCGCATCTACGGAAAGTAAAATCTTATGAAGTAGAAGTGGAGTGGTATAAAAACTGGGCTTTTCGATGCGATGTGTCATGCAGAATCCCAAAATGCTATGCCTCTCAATCTACAGATGATCAACACTTGATTATTCTAGAAGACTTGGATGCTTCAGGCTATCCATTTCGAAAGTCCAATTTGAACGTTGAGGAAGCGAAAGTGGTTTTGAAATGGTTGGCCAATTTCCATGCACTTTTTCTGAATGATTCTCCTACAGGATTGTGGGAAGAAGGAACGTATTGGCACCTAGCCACTCGACCTGATGAGTTTGATGCTATGGCAGACAGTCCTTTAAAACAGAAAGCTTTTCAAATCGATGAAATCCTTAGAAATTGCTCCTATAAAACCATCGTCCATGGAGATGCTAAGGTGGCTAACTTTTGTTTTGCTAAAGATATGAAGCAAGTCGCAGCTGTGGACTTTCAGTATGTCGGTGGCGGTTGTGGAATGAAAGACGTGGTGTACTTTTTAGGCAGTTGTTTATCTGAAAAGGAATGTGAAAGGCTCGAAGACCAATTACTGGATTACTATTTTGAAGTGTTGAAGTCTAAATTAATGCAATCTGATAAAGTGATTGATATAGGAGCACTAGAGAAAGAATGGAGAATCCTATTTCCAATCGCCTGGGCGGATTTTACTCGTTTTTTATTGGGTTGGATGCCAACACATCAAAAACTGAATGGATATAGTGAGCGGATGGTGGAGAAGGCTCTAGAAACAAAAAAAGGTAAATAGTAACCTGATTAGATTATTATTTACCTTTTAATTATGAATTGTATTTATTAGTGATTCACCACCAATTTCTCTTTCGTCCTTTTACCATCAGTTGTTTCAATTTCTAAGAAGTACATTCCATCTTCAAGTTTTTCAACAGAGAAACTTGAATTATTCTCAATGGAAACAACTTTGCCGGCGATGTTAAAAACTCGAATCTGCTTTATCGTTTCATTCATTTTTATTTGAACTGTATTATTGGCAGGATTAGGATAAATAGAAAATAAAGAGGATTCAATTTTCTCATTTAAACCAACAGTTAAAAAACTAACTTTTTGAAAGTAAACTCCTGTACTTAGTATATAACTTTGATTTGGTGAAGGATCAATATCAGCGCTAGTCGCTATGTATCCATTTGAGTATATGTTTCCTATGCTATCAATTGCAATTGCATTTATTAAATCGGTTCCAGCTCCTCCAATACTATACGCCCAATTCAGGTCTCCATTTGAATTTAACTGGGCTATGTAACCGTCCCTATTGAAGTCAATTGGTGTAAAAATAAGAGTGTTTATACCAGGATCAAAATCTACTGAATTACTAAATGTGCCAGCAAAGGTGAGATTAGAGTTCTGGTCAATTTTTAGACCGTAAATTCGATCAAAAGTAGAGGTTCCTCCAAATGTTTTTGTCCATTGATAATTACCACTTTGATCTAACTTTGAAATAAATATATCCTCATTTCCATGCGACGTGATAATAGCACTGCCTGTTCCAGGATCAAAATCTACCGCATCATCATAAATACCGCCAACATAAATATTATTTAATGCATCTATTTGTACGTGAAATGATAAGTCTTGATAAGGTCCACCAAAACTTTTGGCCCATATAAAATTGCCGTTGTAATCTAACTTTAGAATATAAGAGTCTAACCAACCATTTGAAGTGATATTATTTACACTGGTGCTGGGGTCAAAATCAACAGTTCCATAATATTCCCCTACTACAATTATATTGTTTGCTTGATCTGTCTCTATATCTTCCAATTCTACATCACGGCTTCCACCCAATTGTTTTACCCATTCAAAATTACCAAACCAATCTAATTTTAATACAAACGCGTCTGTAGCATTTACAACAGATAAGTTTTTAGCTGCTGAGTATGGGTTAAATTGTGCCGTTCCTTGAAACTCTCCTCCAATAAGAATTGAGGATCCGTTTACGAGGTGGATGGATTTAGCATTTTCGTATTGAGTACCTCCAAATGATTTGGCAAATACAAAATCTCCATTGGAATTTAATTTTAGTAGGAAGACATCAGAATTTCCATTGCTAGTTAAAGTTTGTACTCCTGAGCCAGCGTCAAAATCAGGGGAACCATTAAAGTCTCCAACTATATAGATATTGTCTTGATTGTCAAGTTCTATTGCTATTCCTCTATCTAATCCCGTACTTCCGATAGATTTTGCCCATAAAAAATTCCCTAAAGGATCTAATTTATAAATTGCAATATCCGAAGTGCCATTTGAAGTTAAATTATAAACTCCTGGGCCAGGATCGAAATCTTTAGTTGCAAAGAAAGCTCCTGTATAATAGGTGCTACCGTCAGAGCCCACAGCCATTGATCCAGCACCTACATCACTGTTAGATTTTGCCCAGTCTACATTCATGGATTGTGCATTAATGACTAATGTCAGGCCGGATAAGATAAAAGTAAAGATTGTCTTCATGATTCACTGTTTTAAGGTACGACGTAGTAGTTTTATTATTAGTTGCATCTATCTGTTTATGAATTTATAAAACAAAGTAATTAGGTATTTCATTCCTGCCTCAAACTCTTAGAGAATATTGAATTCTTAGAATAAAAAATAATAATTACTATGAGTAAAAAGTATAAAAGGGATGAGACTTAGAGTGAAATAATTTACTTTATTTCAACTTATTTACTCACCACATTAAACCTTTTCAATTTTTGAGGTCTAAAGAACCGAACAACTTGAACCTATTGAATAAATAGAGAGTAAGAATTTCTATTTCTATGATTGAATCGCATTTGATGTACAGCAGAAATCTGGGTTCCTTTGCACTCCAAAACTATTTGAAGATTATGAATTTCCCTTTTAAACAATTGCTTTCATTTATTGCCCTTTTCATTTTAGCCATTTTTGCAAACGCACAAGGTCCTTCAAAAACCATCATATCAGGTAAAGTGATTGCAGAAGGAAGCAATCAAGCGGTTATGTTTGCTACAGTCATGGTTGGAAATACAATCACAAAAAAGACTATTGATGGTACAACAACTTCTGAAGATGGGACTTTCAAACTATCAACTGCGCTTCCTGATAGCTTTTACTTGCAAATTAGTTTTATTGGATTTAAAACCAAAACCATCGAAAACCTAAACATATCCAATGGTAGAGTAAACGTCGGAACCATCCAATTGGAACAGACAGCTAACGAGTTGGATGAAGTGAAAGTAGTAGCTGAAAGGTCTCAAACGGAGTTTAAATTAGATAAACGAGTCTTTAACGTAGGGCAAGATTTGAGTAGTACAGGTGCTAGTGCTGTTGATGTTTTGAATAATGTGCCTTCTGTTGATGTCAATATTGAAGGTCAGATAAGTTTAAGAGGTAGTCAAGGGGTTCAAATTTTAATCAATGGCAAACCAAGTATTTTAGCAAGTGATGAAGGAAATGCATTGGGGACAATTACTGCTGATATGATAGAGAAAATCGAAGTAATTACCAATCCATCTGCTAAGTATGATGCAGAGGGGACTTCTGGAATCATTAATATCGTGTTAAAGAAAGAGGAAAAGAAAGGGATGAATGGATCCATTTCAGTTAATACCGGAATTCCTGATAATCACAGTGTCGGTATAAGTTTAAATCGTAGAACAGAGAAATTCAACTTATTTACTCAATTAGGTGCAGGATATCGCTCAATGCCAAGAGATAATGAGGATGTTAATCTAAATTACTTGAACAATTCCTTGATTGAAAGTGAAGGTACTGACTATCGCAATGAAATGTTTTATAACATCACTTTGGGTACTGATTACCATATAAATGATAAGAATGTAATAACGTTATCAGGAAATTTCGCCTACGAGGTAGAAGATCAACCTTCCCTTACCAATTTTAGTAGCTATGAAAATGGTTTATTGGTTTCTCAATGGTATAGAGACGAAAAAACAGAAGCAACTAACCCTAAATGGCAATATGAATTACAGTACCAAAGGGAGTTTAAAGACAATAAAGAACATACGTTACTTTTTAGTGCATTGGGTAGTTTTTTCGGTAAAGATCAATCTTCTGAATTTGAAAATGTAACCACTTTTGGTGATGCCGTAGATCCTTTCCAACGAACTGAAACAGCTTTTAGTGAAGCCAATTATACTTTTAAAGCCGATTATTCTAAACCCATTAACGACGAATTCAGTTTTGAAACAGGTGCACAATATGTCATTACCGATGTAAGCAATGATTATGCGGTATTTGATTTTGTTGACAATGGATTCATTCCCGATTCCTCATTAACCAATCTCTTCAATTACAATCAAAAGGTATTGGGAGTATATGGAACTGCGTCCTACGAAAAGGATAAGTGGGGAGTAAAAGCAGGGCTAAGAGCTGAAAATACGGATTTATCAACGTTATTGACCAACACCAATGAATCCAATAGTCAGGATTATACAAATCTTTTTCCCACCTTGCATGTATCCTATAAATTGACTGAAACTTTGTCTTTACAAGCAGGGTATTCCAAGCGAATTTATCGTCCACGTTTGTGGGATTTAAATCCATTCTTTAACATCAGAAACAATTTCAGTATCCGTACAGGTAACCCAAACTTACAACCGGAGTTTACTGATTCTTATGAAGTCACCAGCATTTTTATACAAGAAAAGTATTCCTTAAATTTTGGAGTGTTTCATCGAAGAACGACAGAAGTTATTGAGCGAATATCAACATTTCAAGACAATGTGAATATTGTAACACCGATGAATGTTGGAACCAATCAATCTACTGGTTTAGAATTAAATGCAAAGTACAATTTAAGTAAAAAAGTAACTTTACAAGGAGATGCCAACTACAACTTTTTTAAAAGAATTGGAGATTTCGAAGGCACTTCTTTTGACTTTAACGGAGATCAATTCAATTCGAAATTAACCACCAAATTTAAGTTGAAATACAACATTGACTTTGAGGTAACAGGAAACTATCGTTCTCAATATAAAACCGTTCAAAGTGTAGTTTCACAAAATGTGTTTATGGACTTAGGAATACGTAAGAAAATTATCAATGGGAAAGCAGTTATTAGCGCAAGTGTTCGCGATGTATTCGCATCTCGTTTTCAAGAAAGTGAAGTCAATCAAGAGGATTTTTACATCTATAGTTACGGTTTAAGAGGGCGATTTATCACCTTAGGTTTCAGCTATGGTTTTGGAAAAGGTGAAGCGATGGAATACTCAGGGAGCAGAAGAAGGTAATTAACTTTCTAAAAACTATTCGTTTTTTAATGATAGGGAAAGCTGAATATTCCAACTATATTTGAGGCTTTACATTTTAAATGGAATCACTTATCCTTGTTTGTTTTTATGCATTTTTGGCCATTTGGGTGGTTTCTTTATGCAATAACTTGATCTATTTCATTACCACAAAAAGTGATGAGTTTGATAGTGCCTTTTTCAATAAAACAAGGAGTTTTTCTGAAGCTTTAGACGACTTACATTACTTAGAAAAAGGGCTGAATAAGCAGTTTAATTCAGCTAGAAACAAGATTCACTTTTACAAGAGAAATGCAGAGCTAACTAGAAGAAAATACAGCTATTACGCAGATAAAATAGAAGACGGTTTTATTCGGCTGTATCTAAGTCAATATTTGACAAAGAAAGAAGTTTTTTCGAAGCTAGACCGACCTGTTAGGTGGCATTTCAATCTGGTTTTTGTATTTGTAGGTATCATTATCGGAGCATTAATACTTTATAGTGGTTACCTCGTATTCTTCGATTTTAATCCTATTACAATTCTCATAAATAGCGTGATTGCTGCGTTTTGTGTTTATATCTACATGTATATTGTTTCTCTTAATATGCTATTTTTCTACTTCTTGGTAAATTTCATATTATATGTACTTCGGATTGATTGCAGTAAGCTGTATAAGAACTTGGGCATCATGAACTTTTTAACTAAGAATTGGAGTGGTTTCAATGGTGGTGGAATGGCAATAGGAGCAGGAGCAGTTGGAAGTTTTCACTCTTATGGCGGTGATGGTTTTGGAGGTTACGGAGGTGGTTCCTTTGGTGGTGGAGGAGCAGGTGGAAGCTGGTAGGCAAAGTGTTAATAATCTGTAAGACCTTCAGATTAAATTTCCGTTTTTTTTGGTGAATGTCTGCTTTAAACCAATACTTATTCAACCATACCATCACATTTCAAGTCTCAACGAAGGAAATCTATAGAAAGGACGTCCAAGAGTATGAACCCATTAAAATAGATGTTATGAAAAAGTTTGCAGTAATTGTTGGGCTGATTAGTTTATCTACATTCGGATATGCGCAAGGTCAGCGACCAGATCGTCCACAACCACCATCAATAGAAGAACGTATCTCTAAAGCCAAAACAGAGTTAAATCTGACAGATGAGCAGGTAGTTCAATGGAAAGAAATTCACTCCAGGTATGAATCAGCAATGAAAGATCGCTCAGGTGGTGAAGCTGCTCGGGAAGAAATGACAGCTGAATTAAAAGCTACTTTAACTGAAGAGCAGTTAACCAAATTCAAAGAACAACCAAAAGGTAAACCCCAAAGACGTTAATAGAATTAGCCTGTTGATTAATGCTCAACAGGCTTTTTTGTTTCAATACCCAATGGTTCTCCCAATCAGGAAATAGAAGCAAGGCACATTGTTTTTTTTAACTATTAAGCTTTTTAACTTTAAAATAGTGTTTTTACACAGAAAACAAAGGTCGTGTATTTTTGTCGTTTAAACTCTAAATTACTACAACTAATCGAATTAGAATGCATAAAATGAAACGAGTAGAGCTTTAAATAGCATATTATTACTAGCTTTGACACGTAAGTAAAAACACTTAACAAAATAAATTCTAATTCAAGTAATCAAATAAAGTACAAATAATAACGATGAACATTTCAAAAATAATTCAAGACGCAGTCGGTAATAAAATAGGGGAACAGTTTGGTTTCAGCGCAGGGAAAGTGGAAAGTATCATTGAAACAATTTCAGATTCAATATCAGGAAGTGGAGATACTTCATCTGTATTATCTGGTTTAGGTAATATGTTAAGTGGAGAAAGTGCTAAAGAAGATGTGGGGAGTAACATTAAATCTGCGCTTACCAATAAGGAGAACCTTTCTAGTGATACCGCTACAAAAATTAAGGACTTAGTACTTCCTTTAGTTCTTGACTTTATAAAGAATAAAGCAGGAGACAAGATTGGCGGTATGTTTAAATTTTAATAAATCTTAAGGATGGGAGTGGTGTTCAATCAATTCAGATTTTCAGCTACTCTAATATGGAACAGTAACTAATACAAATAATTAAATAACAAAAAATGGGATATTACAAAACAATCGATGGTAAAAAGTATGATGGTGAATTAATCGAATTAGCAGATAAATTAACCAATAATCAAGCAGGGAACAATCCAATTTCAAAGGCAGATGCAGCAGAACTTTTAGCTGCAGTAAAGGATGGAAACTCATACACTGATATCGAAAAGGACACGATTGCTTATATCAGAAAAAACTACAAATGGACAGATGCATCAGATGAGTGGTTTAGAGGCGAAATCAGAACTTGGGCAGCATCAAAGTAATAAGAGCATATATTTTTAAAAAGCCTGTTGATTAATACTCAACAGGCTTTTTTTGTTTAAGATTAGGTTAAAAAAATGAGAGTTTTCACTCATTTTGAGATGGAATATAATTTTTTAGCTTTCCGCTATGAAAAGCCAACTCTTAACCAACCTTAAAAACAACACACTTTTTTACTGTGCCGCCATCATACTAATTGCAATAGTACTTGTAAATCCATTTAGCACGGATATAGCCAATTACCTTGAAACACAAATCGATTCTATAACACTTAGTTTAGGAATTCTGTTGGAATTAAAAGCCGCAGCAAGTTCCACCAGTTCTAGTCACATTCCGTTGATTTCAGGAATATCAGCTAGCACATTGGACTCTTTATCCACAGCCATTCAATACCTCAGTTATTCAGACTTATTAGTAACAGTGCAGTTAGTACTGATCGCATTAACCAAGTCTATGTTGGTTCCTGTAACAATGGTTGCTGCTTTACTGTGTAGTTTGATCCCCAAGTATAAATCAGTTTCCTTAAAAGTATTGGTATTGTTATTATTGGTTAATCCAGGTTTGCCAATGTACGTTAGCGGCATACAATACATTGCTAAAGAAGCAAAACTAGACATCGGGAATGACTTATCGAAAGAGCTTCAAGAAACCCAAGCACATTACAAACAAAAGGAATTAGAGCACGCTGCCAAAGAGGAGGAACGCAAAAAAAGTCAATTGGAGGAAGCCGAAGCTCAAGGTGAAGATCATATTTCAAAATTGAAAATATTTGAAGACAAAGCCACCGACGAGCTTTCCAAGATTGGCTCTAAAATAGAGGAAGACGTTTCTGAAGCTTATTTGGTGCTAAAAACTGCTTGCAAAGCAATTACAGTTAAAACAATAAACTTGTTTACGGCGATTTTGATCCAGTTCATTTTGTTGCCATTTCTCTTCTTTTATGGATTATTTACCTTGTATCAAAAGTTTCTAACGGGAACAATTTCAGATGCATTTCTTGAGAAGATCGTTCTATTAGAAACCCTTTTCGTTGCCATTATCAGCCTATCTCATTTTATTTAAAACTAAAAGTCATGAAAAACAGAAACACCTTGATTCATTCTATTGTAGTTATTTTAGCTATTTTACTTTCTTCTTGTGGAACCGGAGAAGCCCCTGTAAAAGAATTGGCACCATCTAAAGCTGAAACGAAAGAAAGAGCAGCAATAGATTCAACACCAGTTGCAGTCAAACAAGCTTTAGGTATTGATGTTTCTCACTTTCAGGGAGCAGTAGATTGGGATGAAATCAAAGCTAATAACATCACTTTTGCTTATACTAAAGCCACCCAAGGTGCAACATATATAGATTCAAAATTCCACCAGAATTGGAGTGAAATGGCTGCAGCAAATATTGCTAGGGGAGCTTACCATTTTTATTCAACAGAGAGCGATGGTAATACTCAGGCTGAGCACTTTATAAACACCATAAAAGAAGTAAAAGCGGGGGAGATGCCTCCTGTGTTGGATTTAGAGCAAGGCAGTATAAAAGGGACTATCGCAATGAATCAGTTTCATCTGGAGGTATTGAGCTGGTTAACCATTGTTGAAGCTAAACTGGGTGTAAAACCCATTATTTATACCAATAATCCATTTGCAAATCAGTATTTAATCAACGAAAAATTTGCAGATTACTCTCTGTGGATTGCTGAATATGGTGTAGCAGAAGCCAAAACACCTTTAACTTGGAAAGACAAAGGGTGGTCTATATGGCAAAGAACAGAAAGAGGTAATATAGAAGGGGAAATTGGGAACGTAGATCATGACATTACCAATGTAGCATTACATACATTACAAATAAAATAACTCATATATAACACAAATCAACATAATGCTAAAAATTTCAGATAATTATAAAGCGGTAATTAAAGACTATCAAAAAGAAGAGTTGAACCGGTTGGGTAATAAAGAGCAAAACATTGCTCGGCTCCAAGAATGCTGTAAAGAACTTCTCTCGAAATTGGCTAAAATTCAATCTAATGGGGGAATGGTTTATAGTATTGTGAATGCCGCAGATTATGGATCTGACCTCTTTTCTTTAACAGCAAAAGCAAAAAATAGCATTAATGACTTGGAACCTATTATTACTGAAATAGATTCAAATATTGATAGTTGTGTAATCCATAACGAAGGCAGAAAAAGTATTTTCAACACCCCTTCTAATCAATGGCAATTGTTAAACAAAGCCTTTAATCTAGATTTTGAGATCACTTTTTCGCCGGACGGAAAAATGAAAGTAAGTTACGACCCATTAATGCATCCACAAGATGAGCGTCAGCCAATAGGGGAGTCTTACTATTTAGTTGTCCAAAATTGGGACTTTGAGCTAACATTGAATGAAGTAGAAAATACATTTAATGATAGTGTTTTTATAAAATTAGAGTCATCCGACAATTCTGCACGAAATACCGTTACGATTGATTGGGCCCAGATAAAAACGCTAGATGAAAAATCATTGCAGCTCAACCAGAATTATAGAGCGTATTTATATGTAAAACTGCACAATACCTACAAAAGGGAGGTAAATAATTTTGAAGACTTTTTATCTTTAGGATCGTTTCCATTTTGCATCAACAAGAATATACAAGCAATCTCACAACTATTGCTGTATCAACAATTCGAAACGTTTAAGAATAAGCTCATTTATTGCACCAACATAACCAATAATCTACTTAATTGGGTGGTACGCAAAAAAGCCGGGAACTCATTAATTTCTGAAGAATTAGTGACATTACTTACTAAAAATAAGAAAGAAATGAATGAGTTAAATGCATTAACCGTTGATTGTTTGTATCAGTTGATTCGATTAGAGTGGTTACATGAGCTATAAGTAGGGTATATTTTCATTTAATTGAGAGGATGGTAAAAGAAAAGTTAATAATTCAAAGGATTATAGACAATCAGTGGCTTTACTATCCTGAAATACTTTGATAAGATAATTTTCAATTATAGCCCAAAAAATACTATTTCCATTATACAGTAAGACTTTTTATCGAAAAGTAGATGAGCTAAATTTATCATTGCTTTTAACTTAAAGTCAGCTCCTTTTATTACAAAGGATTACTCGTTTTAAAAGTTTAGCTTTATTAAGTGTAATCAATGATCCCTAATGCAAATCTGATTTTTTTTTATAAAAAGGAAATTAGCAACTTTAACTCCTTAAACTCAATTTTCTCTAATTATGTTTGTAACATCCTTTATTTTAATTCTTTAAAAGATTTATCTATAAGTCCTTTTAAATTAATAAAACCCACATATGATAAAGATGTTACTACATATATTCTCTCTTGTTTTCTCAATAGCTTCTATAGCCCAAGAGTATTCGTTTAAAGCGTTTGAGAAACGTTTTATTCAAGAGTATGAAAACTTAAATATACCACCGATTCGAATTGCTTTCTTGGAAACGCTCGCCGACATCCCTGAACAAGAACAATTGGCAAAGCATGAGCGATTCTTTAGAAAAGTACTTGAGGAGTATAGAAACTATAATCTTAATGATTTAACTGAAAGTGAAGAATTGAGTTTGGCTATTATTAAATATGAAGCAGAAATAAATTTAATTCGAATTCAACTTTCAAAGGAATGGGATGGAATGCTACCTCAAGAAGATGTTTCAATTATTCAAGTTGATCATGGAAAAGAATGGTATCAGTATCTATTAAATAGGTGGGTAGATCTTGAAGTAAATCCTGATAGTTTATTTGCCTTTGGAAAGCGTGAGGTAGAATTTGTAAAAAGAAAAATGGAAAATATCAGAGAGGAACTTGATTACAGTGCTGAAGACTTTAAGCAATACTTAAACGATAGTTCCTTTTTCTTAAATGATGTTGCAGAAATTCAAAGGGAGTTTGAATTAACTCAGCAAAGAATGCGCTTAAAATTTGCAAATCTATTTCCTTTTACTCGTGAAATGGAAGAAGCCAGAATTGCTCAAGGAACTGATTCAAATTTGGCAAATGTCCCAGCTTTTTATAACGAAGGTACCTTTTATTTCAATTACTTTAATCAACCGTTTAACAAAAGACAAATTGAATGGATATATGCACACGAAGCATTCCCTGGACATCATTACCAAGGGTTTGTCAATGGAAAAGTAAATCGATCAGCATTGCTTGATTTATTTTGGCACCCCAGTTTCGCCGAAGGTTGGGGAGCTTACGTAGAGTATTTGGATATCTACTCAACACCTACGGATGAATATGGAAAGTATGAATGGGACTTGATTCGTTCGGTTCGCGTGGTGCTAGATGTAGGAATCAATTATTACGGTTGGAGTAACAGACAAGCCTTTACTTATTGGAAAACACACATCAAGAATCAAGATCAGATAGCAAGGCGCGAAATAAGCAGAATGAAACGATGGCCTGCTCAAGTCATAACGTATAAATATGGCGCTCATGAAATGTTGCGCTTATTAGCGAAAGCGAAAGAATCTGAAAACTTCCAATGGATAGATTTTCACCAAAGATTATTGGAAAATGGTGATGTTCCAATTTCCATTTTAAGAGAGAAGTTTGAAAAAGGGTTCATAATGAAATAGGACAATTACAAATCATTATTATTTTAACCACTATGTTTATAAAAGGTTAGGTAACTCCTAAGCTTTTTTCTTAAATTCTTGGCATCAGAATAACCAATTTCATTGGCAATTTCCTGATATGTATAATCTTGTTGGAGTAATTTTTTTGCCTCCTTTAGCTTTAAGTTCAATATGTATTGATAGGGTGACTGTTTGTAAATGGCTTTAAACGATCGAAGAAAATGATACTTTGAAAGACTGCTAAGCTGCGCCAATTCTTGTAAGTCTATGCTTTCAAATTTATGGTCGTGGATATAATCCCTTGTTTTTGAAATTCGTCGGTATAACTCTTCTTTAGTGTGCTTTTTGGCCACCTCCAACTGACCTAGAATCAGCTTTATTTCTTGTTGGTCGTAAGCCAAATGTTCAGCCAGCTTTAAGTAAAAGGCATGCCACCAATTGTCGTCTTTTTCACTTTGGTTTAATAGCATGGGGATGTATTGGTTTAAAAACTTTGAAGTAGCTATAGGTGATAGTAAACGATATTTACTAGTAGTTAGATAAACTGATTCATTATTAAATTCCTGAGTCAACTGTTTTTCTAATGGCTTTCCAAAACCATTAAAAACATCTTGAATCATTGATATTGGCGGATAAATGCAAACACCATTGGTTGGCTCTTTAGATTTTACTGTTGTTTCTATTTGTTGACCTTGACCAATAATTATAAATTCACCTTGATCGAGCTTATAATAAGAATCACTTACTTTATACCTTTCTGCTCCCTTAATGACTAGTTTTATGGAAAGCGGTGCATTGCTCTCCTTCTTCTCAAAAAGAGTTACAGAAGATTCAACACAGTTACTTTCACCCCAATCTTCGAGTACTTGATGATGAAGAACATTAATAAAACATTGCTGATTCATGAAGTAAAGTTATTCCAAATGAGTATTTGAAGTATTTAAAATTGTATAATTGGTGATTGTATTGGTTAAATGGTTTTTTAGCAACATTTACCCCTATTGCAAAAAGGAGGGTTATTTATTTTGCTTAAAAAAAAGATGAAGCCAATTGTTTTGCTTTGCGCGACTTTATTTTGTTTAAATATCGACGCTCAATTTCATACGTTAACCCTCCCTAAAGCTAGCCCCGAGGCAAAGATAGTTCAACAAATAGGAGTTACTTTTATAGAAGTTAATTATCATAGTCCAGCAGTTAATGGGAGAGATGTATGGAATAATCCTTATATTATCCCTCAGAATGGAAACCCGATACCTTGGCGAGCAGGAGCGAATGAAAACACCATTATTAGTTTTGATACTGATGTGAAAATAGAAGGTCAAGAATTAAAAGCAGGTTCATATGGTTTTCATATTATTCCTAATGGTCATGAGCATACCTTACTTCTAGCTAAACCTGATAATTTGTGGGGTAGTTACTATTTAAACCTTATTACAGATGTGGTACTTCAAGTAAAAGTTAAGGATACTGTTTCTGACTTTTCAGAACGTTTAAAATATGAGGTGATTAACCAAACTGAAAGCACATGCCAATTGGCTTTAAAATGGGCAAACCGCATGATTCCTTTTACCATTGAGGTTGATTTAAAACAAACAACTATAGAAAAATTACGCTATCAGTTAAATGGAGAGAATACCTATCAATGGGAGGCTTGGAATGATGCAGCTTTATGGTGTCTGCATAACAATACTAATTTAGAAGAAGCTTTAACATGGGTAAATCGATCAATTAATGGAGGGTTTGGAGGGTTTGCTGCACATCCAAGCTTTATAAACCTAAGCACGAAACTGGAGATTTTAGATGCTTTGGCAAGAGAAGAAGAGTTCAATAATACAATAAAAAGCCTTAATGAAATAAGGTATTCAGCATCTGAAGCTCATCACATGGCAGTCACTTTGATAAAGCTCAAACAAGATAAAGCAGCGATTAATTTAATCAATCAAGCCATTAAAAAAAATGAAAAGGATTGGGGTATGAGGCTTTACCAAGGAATTGCCCATTACTATTTAGGTAAAAAGTCAGCTTCTACTTCAGCTTTAAAGCAATGTGCAAAAATTTGTCCTGAAGGTTTTAAACCTCGCTTAGAAATGATCAAACAACAAATAATAAAGGATGAGTATCAATTTCCTCAACGAAAATCTTAATCTCACAAAAATGAAATTTATTATAACATTAATTGGAATTACATTACTTAGCTCTTGTCTTTGGGCTCAAGAAACTGGATTAAAACGAAGAGCGGCCTTAGGCTTAAGGCTATCGCAAGTAAATGACTCTATTGCTAGGGCAAACGGACTGGATGAGACCAAAGGAGTATATGTTAGCAAAGTACTAGAGGGAACTACTGCAGATAAAGTTGGGATTAAGGAAGCTGACATCATCACACAACTTAATGGAATCAACATTAATTCAACACAAGATATTGTTACTGAAATAGGCCAATACCGAAATGGAGATAAATTAAAGGTGGTTCTTTACAGAAATGGCAAAAGATTAGTAGCAAAAGGAATTGCCCATGCAAGACCTATGGAACAATCAGACCTTGCTGAAGTTGTATACAGCAGCGTAAGCTATAAAGGCAATCAATTGAGAACTATACTTCACCATCCAAAGGGAAAGGAAAAAGCGCCGGTAGTTTTCTTCATTCAAGGATACCCTTGCCAATCTATAGACTTGGCCTATTCATCGCAACAACCTACGCGTAAGCTAATCGATGATTGGGTAGCTGCAGGTTATGCAGTGTATCGAATAGAGAAGCCGGGAATGGGCGATAGTAAAAGTGAGAAAAACTGCTTTGACATTAACTTTTTAGAAGAAGTTGAAGTTTTTAGGAACGGTTACATGGACTTGCAAAACAAACCTCAAATAGATGCGGATAATATCTTTCTGTTTGGTCATTCTATTGGTGGAATCGTAGCTCCACTAATTGCTTCAGAATTTAATCCCAAGGGTGTTATGACATACGGAACTTTAGTCAATACTTGGTTTGAGTATATGCAAGAACTTACCCGAGTTCAAGGACTATATTTTAACCGAAGCGATATCGAGATAGAGGCTGATATTCGGAATGCCACACCTTTTTGGTATGAAATGTTAGTGGCTCAAAAATCAAACGAGGAAATATTGCAGAATGTAGAAATCTATAAGTTACTAGAGCAGGAGGGAACCTTAGAAAATTTTAAAAACGGTCAATTTATTCACCGTCATTACACTTATTGGGTGAGTATACAGAACTTGGTATTATCAATGGAATGGGCAAAAGTAAAATCCAAAGTGTTGGCCTTGTACGGTGAATTTGATATAGAAGCATTAAATCCTGACCATATATACGCCATAGAAAGGATAGTAAACCGTCACCACCCAAATCTTGCCAAAGCGAAAGTAATCAAAAATGCAGATCATGGATTCGTAAGATTTAAGTCCTTGGATGAGAAGATCGAAGTGATGAATATGGGGCAGTATTGGGACTATATGGCAAACCATTACCATAAGGGAATTGGGGAGACTACCATCAACTGGATGAGCCAATTGAAATAGTGTTGAAGTTTATATTCATATGCAATCTTAGTTTTGTTGCTCTTATGAGTAAAGCTCAAGAGTGTATTGTTGGGCAATACCAAGAAGTTTTTCTAAACCTAGCAGAATCGGATAGGGTAATTCAATTTAGAAAGGATGGCTCTTTTACTTATGAAGAATGGGATGACACGGGAGACTACTTTGGTATGGGGTCTTTTTACATAAAAAGAGATTCACTTTTCTTAAACTTTCAGCATATTAGAAAGCAAGAAGATGCAGTAAAAATAGTGGCTCAAGAAAACCAAGATACAGTTTCCTCAATTCTGATTCACAATACCTACTTTAGAGGTGAACTTTGGCCATTTAACTACAGAATTTTGCAAGGTGATTCTTTAATTGAAAGAGGAAAAAGTGATCTCTTGGGAAACGCTTTTTTTCAATTAAAAGTCAATCAAATTATTGATATAGTGGTTTATTCTTCTAATTCAAAGTCAATATTGCAACAGCCTGTACAATTTAAAGTAGATGCTACTCCAAAGAACCAAGACTTTGTTATTTTATTAAATGTATTGCCTAAAAACACACAATTTATTCAGGATATTGTGAAAGCTTGCCCGATAAAAAGATACCGAAGTGGCCGAAGGTTCTATATTAAAGAAAACCAAGCTTGGAAGAAGTTTAAGAAAAATGGAATAGTTTACAGTGAATAAATTAATTATAACCATTATTTATAGTAGTTTATGCTTTAACATAATTGCAGATGAAGCCCCTTATAAAATGCATGAACTACTTCTAAAAACCAATTTAGTTGCTCATGTTCAACTAAGTGCTTCGGAGGATGATTTTTTTAGACTTGAAGTTTTATCCGTTTTGCATCGAAAGCAAAGTGGCATAACAGAAGGAGATTATTTGAAAGTAAAGCATGATTTTAATGTTGTTTGTCCACCGAGCTTTCCTAAGCAGTTTGTAATTGAAAAGAAGAAGGCTCTAGCCTTTTTGACTTATCATAAAGGGCAGTGGCATTTAACTCAAGGTGAAATTGTCTTCCTTAAAAATGATACAGCTGAGTTTGATTTTTATGAAGAAGGATATGTATACAGCGCTCCAATTTCTGAATGGAAGAAATCAATTACAGAATACCACCAACACTTTACTTTAAATCAAGAAGGAAAAGTGATGCCTAAGCTTAAATCAACCGATTATCAGTCGAATAAGCATACCGCACTTACTCAGCTACAGTATATTTCTCTCAATCTTATGAAACGTAATTCCCTTGGAAATTATCCTAATTTACAAGAAATTGACCTAGTTTCGGAGGTAGAATTTGTAGAAAAGCAAATACCGGATCAAAATAGAATATACCTTTTTGCAGCAAAGCCTTCCATTACGGATTCCATACAGTTGCTCATTCAACAAGATCTACTGGCTCAACTTGAAAAAATATTACCTGGCTTTAGGGAAAAAGGGATCTACGGCAGTAACTTTTATTCATTGGTTATCGAAAAAGATGGGCGCATATCCAAAGTTGAGATCAATCGTGTGACTGACAATGCTATAGGCAAAGAGATTGAGCGATATTTTATCAATCACAATCAATGGAAGGCAGCATTGAATGAAAAAGGCGAAAAGATTCGCTATAAACAAAGAATGGTACTGAAAATAGAACCTAAAAAATAAATAGTATGATAAAGCTTACAGGAACTATACTGATTCTCATATTCACTTTCAGTTTAATGTCAAAACCTAAAGAGAAAGTTTTTTATTATTCAACGGTTAAGTTCATAGAAACACCGCTTTCTTATTTAGAAGGAAGTGTACCGTTAAGGAAAGAGATGGCGCTATGTCGAAATCACTATCGTTTTAGCTATGATGATTTACATCAGCTAAAAAGTGTTGCGTTCTACAATGGTAAAACGCCACGAAACCCTAATCATACAGCAAATTTGTTTATGCTTTCCCATAAAATAGTGTTTTACTACCAGGATAGTATTCAAAGGATCGAATTCCAAGATCGGAATGGAAAGTCAACAACTGTTTTAGGCAATTGTAGCAGTTTCATTTATATTCTAGATCAAAATGGGTTTAGAAAGTCACTCCATTTTTTAGATCAAGGTGGTAAAAGAATCACCAATAGTTGGGGAATTTATCAATATCAATGGACTTACCAAAATGATGGTTCTGTAATTGAAGAAAGATACGATCAAGCAGGAGAAAGCGTAGCCATAAGGCCTGGATTTGAGTTTTATAGATTGAAATTAAATTTCAATCACTTTGGCCAAATCGCTCGAATGCAAAATGTTGATGAGAACGGAAGCCTAATTGAAAACGCTTCAGGAGCATCTCAAGATGTAATTCATACAAACCATGAAGGGAATTTTTTGTCATGGAATGTCTTAAATAACTCAAGTGAATTAGAAAAAGGAAATGGGCCAAATGTAGCTGCCGGATTACAAGTATTTAATGATTTTGGATACGAGAAACAACTGAAACACTTTGATGAAAAGGGAAATCGAATGTATAGTGCGTATGGAATTTGCGAAAGTAGAACAGCGTTTGATGAATTTGGAAATATAGTAGAAAGGCGATTTTACAACAAAGAGGGAAAAGAGGGAATTCATTTAGAAGCCGGTTATCATAAACTTAAGATAATTTGGAGCAAAGATGGAAACAGAAGAAGTTCATTATCCTATTATAATGTGAACAATCAGCCAGTTCATCACAAAAGTAGAGGATACCATAAAGTAAATTATACCTACAATTCTCAGAATAGATTGTTAAAATTAAGCTACTTGGATAATAATGAGGAGTTAATCAATCGGGACGATAATGGCGTGGCTATGATTGAATTTGAGTATGATTTAGATGGAAAAGTTTCAAACACAAAAAGGCTGAATAAAAATGGAAAAGAAATTTAGATTTTCATTTGAAAGAAAAATCATACTCTTAGCAACTTTTGCATATTTTACTTCAATTCCATTTTCGCAAGGACAAGAAATGCAACGAAAGTTAGACAGTTTGCTAGTTTTCTACCATAAGAAGTATGAATTTAGCGGAAATGTATTAGTCGCTAAAAAGGAAACAGTGCTCTATCAGACTTCCTTGGGCTATGCCAATATTGAAACGAGAGAGAAGAACAATGCAAATACGAAATTTTTAATTGGTTCAGCAACAAAATCCTTTACAGCTATTGCAATAATGCAATTATACGAATGGGGATTAATTGACCTTCACAAACCAATTCGAACTTATTTGCCGGAATTGCAAAACCAAGTGGGAGACTTGACACTTCATCTGCTTATGAAAAACTCTTCTGGTTTGCCGGTACATTTAAATCGCATTACGAAACTTGAATATCGTGATATTTCTAGCCAAGAGTTAATTAAACTTTACCAAGAGATAAAACTTGAATTTACTCCAGGTTCAACCTATGCCTATTCAAACCTTAATTATCAATTAGCCGCTTTAGTGTTAGAACGCATTAATGGTAAGTCTTACAAGGAAATTTTGAAGCATGAAATCTTTGAGCCAGCTGAGATGAGCAATACAGGGATCGAAAGAACGAATGACCAAGTATTAAATAAGGCTTCAGGACACGATGTTGTGGAGGGGGAATTTATCCTTGCTACTCCCAATTACATGGCCTATGCAAAAGGTGGGGGAGACATGTATTCTACGATTGGAGACCTTTTTAAATGGGACCAAGCGCTATACTCCGACTGCTTGTTAAGTGATGAAAGTAAGGAACTACTTTTTGATGGCAAGGTAGGCGAGTATGGTAGTTACGGATATGGCTTTAAAGTGAAAAAATACCAAAGAAATAATGCGTCAATGCCCTCTGGTAAGTTAGTTCGCCACGGAGGTAGCATGTATGGCTACAGTTGCAATATTCATCGGTACCTCGATGATGAAGTTTTAATTGTAGTACTCGGAAACATTAGACCGTATCCCGTAATGGATATTACAATGGAAATTGAATCACTACTATTCAAGTATAATTATTTATAATTTATTGGTTTTGCTGACTTACTCTTTAAGTTTATATGCTTTCCCAAACCACTCTAGTTTAGTTAAACGACTTTTACCATCCTGCTTTTCATAAATAAAGATGAGCTGAGGAATATCCGAGGAGAGCACACCTGTTTTAGAATGATAAAGTTCAGTGTGTAATTCAAAAAAGCTTCTCAATTTCTTCTTTACTTCAGCATAGAGTTTGCCATCTTCCTGGTATATTTTAAGCTTGTATCCTTCTACTTTGTATTTGCCAACTAACTTATTTTGAGTGCTTAAATCTGGTTTCTGCTTTTCATAAGATATTAGATTATACTCCTTAATAGCTTTTAACCAAGGATCGTGTTTAGCGAGATAATTATCAAAAGTATAATTTATGCTAATCTGAGGCTGAATCGTTTTTCTATTGTCAAATTTAAAAGAGGTTGGCCAAAACAATTTAGTTAATTGCACTTCTAGCTTCGAACTAGGAAGAGTTATCGTTACCCGATCGCCAACCGTATTGGGGCCTTCACCCGTTGGTTCACCGATTAGAGTAGCTTTGGTATTCAATTGTAGAACTGAGGTAAACTCGAGCAATACTCCTTTTGTGCTGCGACTTGTTAAGACAAAGAGTTTGCCTTTTTGGTTAATGGTCTTCGATTCTCTTAAAAGAGCAGTTAAATCATTCAACATAAAACCGTTTCCACCACCTCCGTAACGATTATCTATTATTACCTTTTCGACTTTCCCGCTTTTAATTCGGGCTTCAATTTCTTTTACAAAATCTGAAAATGAGTTGCCCTCTTTTTGATCTTCAATAGCTTTTAATTGAACGAAGAGGCTTTTACCATCATCCCAAAACTCCATCCAATAATTTTCCTGCTCATGATTGCTTTGGCTATCTGCTAAACCCACTTGACTAGCAAGCGTTCGCTCTAATTTGAGGTAGGAAGACAAGTCCCCAAAAGAAACGCTTTTAGAAATGCCGGAGGAGGTGAGTAAATCGACTTCCTCCTCTTTTTCAATCGCCCCTGTCCATTTAAGAAAGCTAGGGAGCTGGCTATACAAACTAAATTGATATCGTTGATAATAAATATTATCAGCGGGAATAACCGTTTGAAGCTTTTGGAATAACTCATCAACTTTGTAATGCCCAATTTTCTCAATCTTCTCTCCAATTAAGTCTTCGTATGGTTGGCTAGCATCACAAATATAGAGTCCATCAGAGAAGAAGTAAGTTTTTAAAGGTAGAATAGGAGAGGAGAGAAACTCTTGAAAGGGGTAAATAAAGCAATCGTTGTCATTTGTTAACACTAGTAATGACATAATTTCAACTGACATTTCATGTATTGAAAGAGAAGGCGCTTCTGACTTTAGTCGTGCCAGCGTTGTATTAAAATCGTTTTCATTTATACGGTCTTTGGCATTTGGAAAGATCGAGTAAATTTGAGTTTTCAAAAATTCTAAATCAGTGTTCCAATCAATCGTTTTGTTTGGTTTTTGGGCAATTACACTAAAATTTATCATTATCATTAGAAAACTGGCAGTTATTGTCTTCATTTTTTAAGGTAAATAATTGAAACGATATGCATAAACGTTATAGGGTCTAATTTTAATTCTAAATTACTCTATATTGACTGTCAATTGAAAAGAGTTTAGGTTAAACGGTTTATAAGATTGATAAGCATATGTCAAGTCTTTTCGAATGAATCTGAGATTACAATTTGAAGGTATAAAGTCAGTGTCCTAAATTCAGCAATAGATTATCAAATTTGTATGGAATTAATAAATCTATTTAACATAATAATGAACATTTTATTCATCTGTTCAGCCAATAAAGATCGGTCAGCTACGGCAGAATTGTTGGGGCAGGAACTTTGGCCAAATCATCAGTTTATTTCAGCTGGTACCAACCAAAAGATCTGTTTTCAATTGGGAACACAGTATATCAATAAAGAGTTGATGGATTGGGCGGATATCGTATTTGCCATGGAAAGCAAGCACAAAAAAGAACTGATCAAATTGTTTGGTTCCAGTTTTAGTAAAAAGATTAAGGTGCTTGATATTAAAGATCATTATGAATACGGCAACTCAAATTTGAAAGAAATTCTAAAAATAAAACTCCAAGAGTATTTGTAATGCAATTTCTAGCGCGTATTTGAAAATTTACAGGCAATTGGCCGGAATATTTAATTCTCGGCTGGTGAGCTGTAAATCTCTTAACATAATAGCTGTTTTTAACGAGAATGCTATTTAGGCTTTAGCCCGAAGCGCAGCGGAGATTTAATATACATTATAGAATCTAAAGCTAACGCAGAAATCTTTTTAGAAATTGAGCAGTATTTTCCTTAACATAATAGCTATCGTTATCGAATTAAAGTCCGAGAACTGTTATTATGTGTAAATACTCGCTAAGGCTCGTATTACGGAAATTACTACTTTTGTCCTATAATTAATATTATGTTAAATAGATATTCTGAATTGCCACCCCATCATTGAGTTGCTCTTATAACTATTTATGTAATTAGGTGTATTTAGAACGTTGGATAAGAATACTTTCGAATCATTAAATAACGAAACTATTGTCTCTTAAGCCGTTCCATTATAAAGGCTAAAAAAGAATAATTAATTCAGCCGCTAAGCTAATTCTACTTCTCTTTTTTATACAACAAATAAGAAAATCCAATTCTTAAACCAGGTATATATCCATAATCTCTAAAGAATTCATTCACTTGTTCTCCACGTTCATCAAAGTTTAAATTTTCCAATATTTGTTCGCTGCTGCTGCCTGTAAACTGTGTATTGGCTAAAAATTCTATACGATTCAGGAGGTTTCTATCATAATAGGTTTCAGTTGTAGCATGTAAATTAGCTGTAAGCCCAAGTTCTATATTCATAGACCATTTGGGGTTTTTAAATTGAAATTGTCGACCAACCTTCAGTCCCATTTGAAAAAGCGAGGTTTCCATTGCTACCCTATTATCTAAATTAATAACGAAGCTACCAATAGGGCTTCTTAATAATGTTAAAACAGAATCCAAGAGTATTTGCTCACTACTGGATAACTCTTCCTGAACTAAATCGTTGTTTAGAATTTGATCATAACTTCCTGAAGCATTTAATTGTATGTATTGAAAATGAAGTCCGAAATACCATTTATTTTTGTGGAAATTTCCTCCAAAAGCAACTACGCTCCCATCATCTGTCAATTCTTGTAAAAATTCTTTCCGCGACTGGTATTTTGAAGGTACATTTATCCAGTCATATAGCTCGTTATTATAAGGTGAATCTACTATTCCATACGAAAGATCGGCTGAGAATTTGGGATTAAATTGATAATTTACTCCAATATAATGCTGCAACGGAAATTCAGTACCTAATCGTAATCTAAGTTCTTGACCGTATCCATCCAACAAAAAAAGAAAGGCGGCAATTAATAACAGGTTTTTCTTCATCATTCAGTAATTTGAAACCAAATATAATATTCCTTATGGAAATATTTTGGGAGTCAAGTCATTAATTCTAGTTTCACTTCCACCCTTTCACAAAAAAATCCCGGAAAAACTAGTTCACCGGGACGTCATTAATCGCTTTTTTGATTTTTATTTATTCTTTTTCAAAAATTCTGTTATCTCTGAAGGTTCTGCTCTGTTGCGGTAATCCGCATCTAAGTATGCATAAACTATTATCCCGTTTTCATTAATTACATAAGTGGCTGCTAATGGCAGTTCGTTAGAGTCATCACCATTGTGTTCATTCAATCCAAAAGATTGGTTGTACATGCCTGCCACTTCATCTGTTAGTTTAAATACAATCCCGTATTCATGTGCAGTTTTGTTACCTACATCGCTTAACACTTCGTAGGCTAGATTATGCTTTTCAGCGGTTGAAATAGAATTGTCGGGAAGCTCGGGAGATAACGCCAGTAAATTGGCTCCATTTGCCTTGAAATTAGGCAATTCTTCTTGCAATTGGTGCAATGTCAGATTACAATAGGGACACCATCCACCACGATACCAAGTTAAAACGACTTTACCCTTTTTTAAATAATCAGCTAAGGTAACTTTCTTACCTAAAGCATTGGTCAATGTAAAATTAGGAGCTTTATCCCCTACTTGCAGCGCACTTTTAGTAATGCCACTTTTTTCAACTGCTTCTAAACCTTCTTTATAAGCCCTCTTTTTATTGTCGTCTGCCTTTAATTCAAAGTTGGCTTTCTTCTCTTCTAGTTTAGACTTAAGTGATGCCGTTGTATCCATGTTATCTTCAACTTTTAATTCTTCGTTTGTATTTGCATCAGTAGCTAATTCTTGTACTTGCTTTTCAGTTGAGTTCTCTTTATTCTGACACGCAACTAATGTAAAAATCAGTCCTGTACTTATTAGTAAATTATACTTCATATTTTTTCATTTTAAAATTCTCCTATAAATAGCTTTCTACAATCTTGCCTGACATGCGGTTTAAGTTAATCTCAACTGCTTTTAAAGCTAACTGCAGGTTGATTAAAGTCAATTCGCTATTCAATAAACTTTGTTGAGTTAATCTAAAATCATAACTGTTTATTGATCCACTTTTCAATTGACTCTCCGCTATTTTATATACCTTACTCATTTCATCAACATTGTTTTTTGCTATCTCAATTTGTGTTGTCAACACCTTGTATTCATTGTAATAAATTAATGAATTAGCATTAATCTGTTGCGTCACTTGTTGCTTGGTCAACGATGTGTTTTCGCTGTATAACTTGGTGTTTTTTATCTCCCGATTGGTTGATCCTCCGTTGAATAAGTTAAAACTGACGGTCACTCCTACTATGGGTCCATAATTCTGGCTAGAATTAGAAAAGCCAATTTCAGCAGTAGACCTAGAGTATTGATATCCACCAAATAAATCAACTTTTGGCATTCGACTTGCCTTCGTCATCCGCAACTCCGTTTCTGCAATTAACTCTTGTAATCGTTGTTGTGCTATTTGTTGGTTGGCTTGATCGATGTTTTGCAGCAAGCTATCTTTTGCTGGAATAGCACTGAAGCTAAACTCTTTCTCACTAATGTTTAACTCCTGCTCTAACGCATTGTTCAGTAGATTATTAATAGATATTTGCAACCCCGTAATGGTGTTTTGCTGCTCCAATAAACGAATGCTGTCCGTTTGGTAATCCACCAATGCCTGACTATAATCAATTGCTTTTGAAGAGCCTATTTCCTTTCGCTTTCGTTCTAAATTCAAGCGATAAGAAGAAATATTCAACGATTGCTGATAGTTGTTTAAGACTTGTTTTTCGTACACCATTTGGTAATATGCTGTAACAATATCAGAAACAGTCTGCTCGATATAAAATTTTGAATTTATTTGTCCAAGTCTTTCTAGGTAACCCAATTGATCTCTTTTGGCATAAACACTAAATCCATTAAAAACGGTCCAGTTTGCTAAAGCGGAAACGCTTAGGTTCGTATTTTTTGCATTGCTTCCCTCCCGCACTGTTCCATCTGCAAATTCTTGCCTGGTGTTGTTAAAAGAATTGGAATAAGTTCCATCTAAATCTACACTAGGCAACATACCAGTATTCCCAATTACATTGTTGTTGGTTGCTATTTTAGCCTCATTTTTTACAATGTTAATTTGGTAATTATTCTGCATAGCGGTATTTACAAATTCTTGTAAGGTTTGCGCTGTACAATTGGTCCCTACCAAAAGGGCTACTATTGCGATTATATTAACTGAAATCTGCTTCATCTATAATTTTATTCTCTTTACTTGCAATGTATGTGTATAGCGATGGGATAATGAACAAGGTAAGCACCAAAGCCAATATTAAACCTCCTATAATGGTTAATCCCATCGGGATTCTACTCGTGGAAGAATCGCCCAATGCCAATGCAATTGGCAATGCTCCCAATATCGTAGATAAACTAGTCATCAAAATGGGACGGAAACGTTCAGCAGCGGCTTCAGTAGCTGCTTGCATTAATGATAAACCTGCATCGCGTTTTTGATTTGCAAATTCCACAATTAAAATTCCGTTCTTGGTTACTATTCCGACTAAAACCACCATCCCAATTTGACTGAATATATTTAGAGTTTGATCGAAAAACCATAATGTAAATAAGGCTCCGGCCAATGCTAAGGGAACGGTTAACATAATGGTTAATGGGTCTCTAAAGCTTTCAAACTGCGCCGCTAATGTCAGGTAAACCAACACCAAAGCAAATAAAAATATAAGGTTGGTACTAGTAGAGCTTTCCGCAAAATCGGAAGCTGTACCGCCCAATGCTGTGCTAAACGATTCGTCTAATACTTCATCCGCTATTCGTTTCATTTCATCAATTCCATCGCCTAAAGCATAGCCCGGAGCTACATCTGCTTCTACGGTTGCAGAAGTATAGCGGTTGTAGCGCAACAAAGATGGAGGACGACTAATCAAATCAATGTCCACCAAATTATCCAAGGTGATCATATCCCCCGTTTTGTTCTTTACACTCATTTTATTTAAGTCTAAAGGCTCATCTCGTTTGCTTTTAATGGCTTCCGTCAATACATAATATTGCTTTCCATCTTTAATGAAATAGCCCATTCGCTGTTCACTCAAAAACGTCTGAAGGGTAATGGCTACATCTGAAATACTCACGCCCATTAAGAGCGCTTTATTTCGGTTGATGTTGATTGTCACTTCTGGTTTATTGAACTTTAAATCAACTTGTGAAACACTAAAAACAGGACTTTCTTGAACCCGATCCATAAAAGTAGGCAGCGCTTCTTTCAATCTTCCTAAATCTGGAGCTTGTAGAATAAATTGAATCGGCAACTTACTTCCTCCTCCTCCACTTGTTTGGATAGTAGGATCTTGGATAACAAAAGACTTGGCAAAAGTATATTGCTTTAACTTCTGATTAATCTCATTGGCAATTTCACTTTGAGTGCGTGTTCGTTCACTTGGAGGAACTAAAGTGGTTCGTATAAAAGAACTATTCACTGAAGTAGAAGCTCTAAAAGTAGGCGATGTCACACCCAATAAAAATGCTTTTTCAGGCAGCGTATCCATCATATACATCAGCTCCAATTGGTAGGCATCCATCGCATCATAAGCAGTTCCCTCTGGTGCGGTAGAAATAATTCTTAACTGACTTTTATCTTCTAAAGGAGCCAATTCGGATTGCAGTTGTGATCCTACCAAGAAAATACTGCCAAACATTACCGCAAATATGGGAAACGCCAACCAACGCTTTTTCATAAACCGTTTAAGTGCGTTTTCGTAACGTTCTGTAGATACGTTCACTATTTTACCAAAAGCGCGCATTAAGGCATTTTCACGTTTACTCTTTTTCAATAATCGTGAACTCATCATTGGTGTTAATGATAGCGTAATAAAGGTGGAGATGACAATTGCTCCCACCACTACCATTGCAAATTCTCTAAACAACTGCCCCGTTAAACCAGGCATAAAGAAGATGGGAATAAACACACAAACCAATGTGATAGAAGTCGCAATAACAGCAAAATAAACCTCTCTAGCTCCTAAGAACGCCGCTTTCATTGGATGCATGCCAGCCTCAATTTTAGAATAGATGTTTTCCATTACCACAATGGCATCATCTACTACTAAACCAGTTGCGAGTACTAATCCCAATAATGAAAGAACATTTATAGAATACCCAGCAGCATACAACACACTAAAACTTCCAATCAAAGCGATGGGAATTAAAATAATAGGGATTAATGTTGTTCGCCAGTTTCTTAAAAAGAAAAAGATGACCATCAATACCAAAACAAACGCCAACAGAATAGTTGATTTAACCTCACTAATGGCCTTTCTGATGGATTCGGTCTTGTCCATCGCTACATCCAATTGAATGTCTTCAGGCAGGTCTTTTTTAATCAATTCCAATCGCTCAAAAGCGGCATCTACAATTTCAATATAATTGGAGCCTGGTTGCGGTTGAAGCGCAATTCCTACCATCGGAATTACACCATTTCCTCTCAATAGTGTTTGCTCAGCTTCAGCACCTAAACGAGCTTTACCGATATCTTTTAATCGAATTAAAGTGCTGTTTTCTTCCTTAATAACGAGGTTGTCAAACTCCTCTACCGTATATAATCGTCCGATTGTTCGAACCGTTAATTCTGTGGCAGTTCCTTCGATTTTACCAGATGGCAACTCGATATTCTGCACATCTAATGCGTTTTGTAAGTCCATCGGGGTAATGCCCAACTCTTTCATTTTGGATGGATCCAATTCCAAACGCATGGCATATTTCTTCTCTCCCCAAATCCGAATACTACTCACCCCCGGAATCGTTTGTAACCGTTCCTTGAAAATGTTATTTCCAATTTGAGAAAGCTCTAACAACCCTCTTTTGTTACTCTGAACGGTAATGGATAATATCGTCTCCGCATTGGCATCTGCTTTATTCACCGTGGGCGGATCAGCATCTGGCGGTAAATTCTTAATGGCTTGGGATGTTTTATCTCGCACATCATTTGCCGCATCGTTTAAGTTGATTTCAGGCAGAAACTCAATGGTAATCGTACTTCTACCATCGGTACTGTTAGAGCTCAATGTTTTAATTCCATCGATACTATTGATCTGTTCCTCTAATGGCTCAGTAATTTGCGATTCAATAATTTCTGCATTGGCGCCGGTGTAATTGGTTTGCACCGTCACTACGGGTGGGTCAACGCTTGGGTACTCTCTAACGCCCAACGAAAGGTAGCCTACTACTCCTAGGAGAATAATGATAATAGCGAAAACACTCGCTAGTACAGGCCTTTTTATACTTATGTCTGATAAACTCATTTTACTTCGGCTCCTTTATTGAAATTGACATTCCGTCTTTAACGGTTAATAATCCTGTAGTTAAAATAACCTCTCCGGCCTTAATTCCTGTCAAAACATGCACCTTATCGGCTGTTCTATTTCCTAATGTCACTACTCTTCTTTCCGCCTTCCCGTTATTATAGACATAAACGGTTTGCTCTGTAATGGATGGAACTACAGCCTGTGTAGGCACCAACAACGCATCATCAATCGCATTGATGGGAAGGATGACTTCTGCATACGTACCAGGCAACACCGATTGATTTTTATCCAGTTCCAACATGGCCCTCACGGTAATCATCCTCGTTTCTTGATTGACAGATGGACTAATGGCATAAATAGTAGCCGACAGACTATCATCATCCACTACTACTTTCACCTTTTTATCGATTGCTAAGCTCTTTTTATAAGCTTGAGCTACACTAAAGTCCACCTTGATGTTCTCATTAGCCGTCAACGAAGTAATCAAATCACCTTGCTGTAAAAAAGCACCTTCGCTAAAATTTCGCATGCCCAATTGGCCTCTGAATGGCGCCACCACATTGGCTAAATTGATGTTCACTTGCAATTGCTGCTGCTTGGATTTAAGCGATTGAATTTTAGCATACGCCAAATCTACCTCTTCTTGACTGCTTCCACCCACATCCAGCAGCTGTAGTTTTCGTTGGTATTCTTTTTCTGAGGAGGTCAACTCTGCATTTACACCAAGTAATTCGGCCTTCCAGCTTCTGTCGTCTAAGCGAACGATGGTTTGACCTTTCTTAATGTTTTGACCTTCCTTGAAGAAGATTTCTAATACTTGACCTGAAACTGGCGCCATGATGTCCACTTGTTCTTCGGCCATTAAATTCGCCGTTGTGACCAATTCGCTATTAAACTGCTCTTCTATTACCGTGTACGATTCAGCACTTAAAGTTTTTGTTTCAGTAGCTGATGAAGCCGATTCATCATTTCCACAAGAAGTAATGGATAGCATTAAGCTAATCGCAGCAATGGATAATGTTATTTTTTTCATTGAGTTTTTTTAATGGCGTGAACAATATATTCAGGTTCGGGAAGGGTATTGATGGTGGCAAAAAGTTTGTTAATTCCACTTTTAAAAATTTCTTTCTCTTCATTGCTGAAGTTGTGAAACAACAACGCATCTGTTTTGGCAATCCCTTCTTTTATGATTGGAACCAATGCTTTGCCTTTTTCAGTCACTTCTAGTATTTGACATCTTCTGTCGTTGCAATCTTGTTTGCGCACTAAAAGACCTCTTTCGGATAAATAATCCACAACACGCATGGTAAACACCTTGTCTCTTCTGATGGCATCCGATAAATCTTTCTGCGTAATCAATCCACTATTTTCAGTGAGGTAGAACAATGGAACAAAATAGCGTTCCAAGCCGTGTGGCTTCATAATAGCCGACAAGGTACTCAGGTAAACCTCTGATATCCTTGACATTTCAAAACCATAAATGTTTAGTTTTTCCATTATTTTGATTTAATTACAATTGAAACGGTTACAAATGTAACTAAACAGATTTCCTGAGCGGTTTTTAGGAAAGGATGTTTAATATTTTTTAAGGTTTTGGGGAAAGGGTTTTGAAAAGGGAAAAACTATTCTTGATCGATTGTTTGTCTTTTTGAGGTGGTTGGAGTAATGAATTGCTAGCAGGCAACTACCCTTTTTAGAAGTTCATAAACCAAAACGATTAAATTGTTTGAATAAATTTGTTCTGTGCATTGCATTAACTAGAATGGGGAAGTTAATTAATAGACAGCAAGTTAATCTTTTTGGTCGGAATTGGGGTCAAACCCTTAAAATCAAAGCAAGGAATTTATGCAAGCGAGACTTGCACAAATTTGGCTGTTCTTACTGTAAAAGCTATTCTTTTAACCTATTGTTTGGTAAGTAATACCTTTACTAATTGCGCAGCTAGCGACTGCGCTATTGTAGTTGGTTGTTTTTCTGAAAATTGAGTCTTATAATTTAAATTTTGTTGTGAAAAACTTTTATCTCAGGACAAACATTCTAGTTAAATTAAATCCAAACCCAATTCTTTCAAAAATGTATTGTGTTCTTTCGTCTTTTGTTCAATTCGTTCATTGATAGAAATTAGCTTCTCATTTACTTTTTTCAAGTCTATTTGTACTTCATCTTCTGCGGTGCTGACATACCTTGAAATATTCAGGTTGTAGCCGTTTTTTTCGATTTCTTCCATTGAAACCCTTCGAGCGTATTTTTCAATCTTTTCCGGGCGGTGCTTGTAGGTTTCAACGATTTTCTGAATGTCGTTTGGCTCGTCTTCTTCACCTTCTCTAAGGGTGTTTTGTCTTTTACCTTTTTCGTAATGCTCGCTGGCATTGATGAACAATACATCATCTTGCTTTTTGCATTTTTTCAAAACCAAAATACAAACGGGAATGCCTGTAGAGTAGAACAAATTAGAAGGCAAACCAATAACCGTATCAATGTGATTATCTTTTAATAATTTGGTTCTGATGCGCTCTTCTGCACCACCACGGAATAAAACACCATGTGGCAAAATGATGGCCATTGTTCCTTCTTTTCCCAAGAAGTGGAAACCGTGCAATAAAAATGCAAAGTCAGCTGCTGATTTGGGTGCTAAACCATAACTTTTGAAACGGAAATCTTCTGCCAAGGTATCGTTTGGTTCCCAACGCAAACTAAAAGGTGGATTGGCTACAATAGCATCAAACTCCATCTTTTTGCTTGGGTTCATTTCGTTGAGAATGTGCCATTGATTCTCTAAGGTATCTCCGTGGAAAATCTCAAACTCGGTGTCTTTCATTCCGTGCAACAGCATATTCATTCGGGCAAGGTTGTAGGTGGTGATATTTTTTTCTTGTCCGTAAATTTTGCCCACACTTCCGCCACTGTCTTTGATTCGCTTTCTTACGTTTAGCAATAAGGAACCTGAACCGCAAGCAAAATCCAAGACTTTGTTCAGTTTGTTCTTTTTGCCACTTGTGGGGTCTTGACTGTCCAAAGTGACGATTTCTGAAAGGATGGTGGATATTTGTTGCGGGGTATAAAACTCTCCTGCTTTTTTGCCCGAACCTGCGGCAAACTGACCTATCAAATATTCATAAGCATCTCCAAGCGTATCGCTATCTGTTGAAAAATCGGCAATGCCTTCGGCTATTTTTTGGATGATGGTGCAAAGCTTTTTGTTTCGGTCGGTGTTGGTCTTGCCGAGTTTTTCTGAATTCAAATTGATTTCTGAAAACAAACCTTGAAAAGCACTGTCAAAGGATTCGTCTTGTATGTATTTAAACGCCTTTTCTAAGGTTACCAACAAATCAGGGTTTTGGGTACGAGCCATTTCGCTGATGTTGCTCCACAGGTAATCGGGTTTGATAACATAATGCACTTTTCTACGCATCTGTTTTTCAAACTCGGCTACATCTTCCTTATTTTCGAAATACCAAATTTGTAAAGGCGAATTGGCTTTGAGTATAGTCATTACATCAACTGGGGTATCATCTGGATAGTCCGATCCCAATTCTTTGCTGGCAGCTTCTTCGTAGTTGTGCGACAAATACCGCAGGAAGAGAAACGAAAGCATATAATCACGAAAATCATCTGCATTCATTGCTCCACGCAGGTTGTCTGCTATATCCCAAAGGGTTTTACCTAATTGTTTTTGGTCTTTTAATGTCATTATGATGCTGTTTCTGTTTGATTATCGTTATTAAATATTTGTGGAAAATAAAAATCATACTTGACTGTAAAACCTTTAAAGATTCTTATAAACAAGTCTTTATTATCATCACCCATTTCCACAGGGTCAAAAACTGAATATTTGCCGTGGCTAAATAATTGTAATGCCCGCTCAAAAAGGACTTCATCCTCCAAACCATTGATACATTTATCAATTTTATCATAGCCAAAAAATGTAGCTGTTTTTTCTAAAATACTTCTAAGTGCATTAAAATGATAGGTATAGATTTTGGGCGGGTCGTCAGATTCCTGTTCTTCGACAATATTTTTTAACTCGCTAAGTGTTGCTATGTGATGAAAAAAAGGGGTGTCATTTGTGTCCTGTAGTGAATATCCATTAACCCCTTTGTTGTGTAAAAAATATTTTTTGTTTTTAACTTTTCTACCAAACTCGTTATAGAGAACATTGAAAAATAAACTATGGTGTGTAGAGATTACTGTTTTAATCAACATCTCAAATTTTCCATCTGCATCTTTTTTTGTTAGTAAGTTCGCTAAATCACAAGCTATTGCAATTGCATTATTTTCATCTAGTGACGATATTGGGTCATCTACAAAAATATATTTAACCCAACTGTAAGCAGAGTCATTATCAATAGCTAACTGACAAATTGCAAGGAAAAAGCACCAAATAAATAGTGTTTCCTCTCCTCTTGATATTTTAATATTTGGAATGGTTTGTTCATTACCTTCAACAATAATACTCCTTGAAAAAGTTACTGTTGACATATCGTAATCAATGTCAAACTTCAAATCAACATAGTTGTTAAAAAAAGATTCAATTTTTGAATCTAAATTTAATTCTCGTAATCCGTCAAAAAAGGCTGAATCAGAGTTTAGTCTTAGTTCTCTGTTTGTATCATTTTCAAAATCATTGTTCCAAGAAAACAAATCTTCTGTAAAAGCATTAAAATATAAAGTATCACGACTTGTTACATTTCCATCAGCATCAAAAGTTTTACCTATTTGCTTGAATTCCATTGACAATCTTGTTTTACCACTAGCATTGTGGGCAAAAAGCAATACTAAATCTTTCATTGGGCGGTGGTCTCCAATTAAGTCTTTTCGGAAATGTTGGGCTATCTCAGTAAGGTTTGAAAATTTAGTTATTGTGCTCATCTTCTAATCATTAATTTTTGGAAACAAACCCTGCATTAATCCCTTTTTATGCAATTGCAACTGCTCAATTTTCTCCGCCTGTGCCGTGATAAGGGTATCTAAAGACGAAAGGCAAGAAGCGATTTTTTGTTGTTCTGGTAGTGTTGTTTTGGGCACTAAAGTGCTATAAACAATCTCACTGCTAATATTTTGAACAATACCGCCTGCTGCAAGTCTCTTGTATTGATTTTGCATATACTCTGAATTCAGAAGTTGTAATAGAAATTGCTTATCAAGAACTTCATCATATTCTCGTAAAACAAACCAACCGTCATAAATACAACCTTCAATATCTAAAAGATATGTGCTTCCATAACTCATAGAATTAGCCAAAATTAATTCGCCCTTTTTCACTACTCTAGATTTTTCAGCTCCTTTGCGTGTAATTTTTTCGGAAACACTTCTTATGACATAATCCGTAACTGTACTTGTGTCGCCAATTTTAATCCAATTGACTCCTTTTTCATCCTGTGTCTGATATTCTATTATAGGACGTGGTGAGCTTCCTCTGTATAATTTGATATATTCAGAAAATGGCTTCAATTCCCACTCGCCATCATTCTCGAACTCCTTAAACCGATACTTAGGTACGGTTTCTCCTTCTTGCGGAAAAAGGTTTTGCATTAAGCCTTTTTTGTGGTCTTTGAGTAAATCCAACTTTTTGCTGTGGGCGGCTATCACTTCATCTAAAGAAGAAAGACAAGATGCGATTTTTTGTTGTTCTTGGGGGTTGCGGGGTAGTATTATAGGACAATTCTGTACATCTTCATTTCTCAGATTTGTTTGTTTTACACCATCATCAAAAGACAAAAAATAAGAATTTCTGTTCAATAAATAGTATAGGATTCTACTATCAGCAGTTGCTGGTGTCAGTTTGCAAATTCTTTGATTTACTGTGTACAAATCATCTTTATCGACATAAAAACATTTGGCAATTGCTCTTCCGTTTGGTACATCACTAAGCACCATTAATACATCATTCTTCTTAGCAATACAATTTGCAGAATTAGAAAATTTTCTAACTTCACCATCTGTAGAAATGAACTTTGAATTTACTACAACATATTTGCCTTCCTCATCAATGTCCTGTTCGTGAGCTTTTCCATTCTCATAATCAGCTACTTGACTGACAACATTTTGTTGCCATTCTCCTTCATTTTTAAACTCAGGAAATCTCAACTCTGGTATAATTTTCATATCCTTACTCATAAGCTGCTAATCCTGATATTTCACGCCCTTGGGCTAGTTTTTTTAATTGTTGTCTGAACACGATTACTTGATTTTAGGATTGACAAGATTTTTATTATACACTCTTTTAAAGTCTAGACTTTTCCCTCCAAAATTGATTAAAAGACCGTCTGCAATATTGTAAGCTTCACAGTAATTAATGGCTTGGGCTTTATGAACATCTTCTAGTTTTTCAATGGCTTTTAATTCGACCATCACTTTGTCTTCCACAAAAAAGTCAACTCGTCTTGTACCAATATCAAATCCATCATAAAAAATGGTCATTTCCATTTCACGCTGAAAGTTCAATCCTTGCTTTTGCATTTCAATCGCTAAAGCTCTTTGATATATTACTTCTTGAAAACCATTACCTAAAACTCTATGTACCTGCATAGCACATCCAATTATTTTGTGTGTCAAATCATTTATATCTTCTTTTTTAATCGTGTCCATCTTGTAATCCTTTTAATCGTGTTCAGACATCATAAGCTGCTAATCCTGATATTTCACGCCCTTGGGCTAATTTTTTTAATTGGGGTACCAAGTCTTCCATCAATGCCAATTCTTTTACTCTGCGTTCTTTCCAACTCAATTCTAAAGGTGCTAACAGGTCGGTGAGTTTTTCTCCGTCAAAAATCATTCGGCTCAGTATCTTTTCTACAAAGGCTTTCAGGTCTGCGGTTTGCAAGCCGTGTTTGTGGGCAATGGCAGCCAATTCCTTTTCGTTTTTCTCTACCACAAAGGTTTCGTAACCCTTGCGAAGCGTATCGACATCTTGTCCGCTGTTCCAATCCAAACTGTTGATGTATTCGGTTAAATCTTCCTGCTCGTCCATCAGGTTGGCATTGGCACTTAGCAAGCTAATGACCTGTGCCTTGGTCATTTTTTGCTTGGCAGGCTTTTGTTGCGTACTGTCGGCAATCAAACTCATTATGTAGTCGTAATCAATCACGGCAGAAGCAAACAGCACAAATTCAAAATCCAATTGCTGAATGTCGGGCGGTGCTTGGTCACCTTCTTTTTGCTGTATTTCCCGCAATTGCTTGGCGGTTTCTATGTACGAACTGCGGAACTCTTGCAACTTTTCCGTTGGCAAAATGGCTTCAATCTGGGCTTGTTGGGTATCGTCAATGTCGGTGTATTGGTCTAATTGGGTTTTAAGGCGTTGTACTTCCTTAAAGTTCTTTACAAAAGCAATGCGGGCAGCATCCCCTTTTAGGTTATACACTTCTTGCGGTTCGTTTACCAAATTATGCTCCTGCATAAAGATGCCCAACTTTTCAACGGCTTCTTTGTATTTGTCAATCACCACAGGGGCAGGGTCCACCAACCAAATTTCTTTGGCTCGTCCATTGTCTTCGCCTGAGAACAAGGCAATGGCGGTATTTACAGCTTCCTGTTGCGAACGGAAATCGAGAATGTTGCCGTAAGGTTTGGTATCGTTCAGCACTCGATTGGTGCGTGAAAACGCCTGTATCAATCCGTGGTATTTTAGGTTTTTGTCCACATACAGGGTGTTCAGGTATTTGCTGTCGAACCCTGTGAGCAACATATCTACCACTATGGTAATGTCTATTTTGTTTTTTTGTGCATAGTCTTTGTTGCTGTATTTCTGATTTTTTATGCGACTTTGAATGTCTTGATAGTAAATATCAAAAGTATTGATGTCGTGATTGGTGCCATATTGCGTATTGAAGTCGGCAATGATTTCCATCAAGGCTTTTTTCTTCTCTTCGGGGTTTTGTTTGTTGTCTTCACGCTCTTGCGTCAGATCCTCCTGCATTTGCCTGATGTCAGCAGCATTTTTTTGACTTTGCTGGTCACCCTGTTTGGCAATGAGTTGTGCAGGTGGTGAAAATACACACGCAATATTGAGCACTGTATAATCAGGATTTTCTTCCTGTTTCTTTTTTTGAATTTCCTTGAAAAGCTGAAAGTATTCAATGGCATTGTTGATAGAAGCCGTTGCTAAAACCGCATTGAATCGCCTTGAGTTAGTGGCGGAATGGTGTTTGTCTAAAATGGCTTCTACCACTGCTTGTTGGGCTATCTGTTCGCCTGGCTTTGCCTGATGAGTTCCTTTGCCTTTGAAATAATCAATATGGAATTTCAGTACATTTCTATCATCAATGGCGTGGGTAATGGTGTAAGCGTGCAAACACTTTTGGAAAATGTCTTCCGTAGTTTTGTAAGATGCTGCTTCGCCTTCTCTAATTTGGTAAGTAGCGTTTTCGCTAAAAATGGGCGTACCCGTAAAGCCAAACAATTGAGCATTTGGAAAAAACTCTTTAATGGCTTTATGATTGTCGCCAAATTGCGAACGGTGGCATTCATCAAAAATGAAAACCATTCGTTTGTTGCTCAGCGGCTCTAAGCGTTCTTTGTAGTTTTTCTTTTGCGTTCCATCCAACGCCAATCCCAATTTTTGAATGGTGGTCACAATTACCTTGTCGGCATAATCGGTAGAAAGTAAACGCCTAACCAAGGTTTCGGTGTTGGTGTTTTCTTCCACACTGCCTTCTTGAAATTTATTGAACTCTTCACGGGTTTGGCGGTCAAGGTCTTTACGGTCCACCACAAACAAACATTTTTCAATGTCATTATTGCTTTTCAATAAGGTAGAAGCTTTGAAAGAAGTTAAGGTTTTACCGCTTCCTGTGGTATGCCAAATGTAGCCGTTGCCTCTGTTTTGGTGAATACAGTCAACTATTGCCTTAACTGCATACACTTGGTAAGGACGCATCACGAGCAATTTCTGTTCGCTTTCCACCAAAACCATATACTTGCTTATCATTTCGCCAAGCGTGCACTTGGTCAGGAATTTTTCGGTAAAATCATACAGTCCGTTGATTTTCTTATTGTCGATATCTGCCAATTCATACACAGGCAAAAACTGTTCGTCTGCATTGAAAGCGAAATGTTGGTTCTTGTTGTTGGCGAAATAAAGTGTTCTATTGGCATTGCTCACAATAAACAACTGCATAAAGCAAAGCAGTGAATTTCCGTAACCATTGCCTGGTTCGTTTTTATAATCCACAATCTGCTGCATTGCCTTTCTATGCGAAATATCTCCTTTTTTCAATTCGATTTGCACCACAGGCAAGCCGTTAATCAGCAAAATAATGTCGTAGCGTTGGTGGCTGTTTTCGGTGTTGATGCGTAATTGATTGATGACCTCAAAATCGTTCTTGCACCAATCCTTGTTGTTCACCAAAGTATAATGCAAAGGCGTTCCGTCCTCACGTTGGAAGTATTGCCGTTCACGCAACAATTTAGAAGCTGCAAAAACATCAGGATTGATGATTTCTTCTCTCAGTCTTAAAAATTCATTATCAGACAAGCGAACACGGTTGAGTGCTTCAAACTTGGTTCTGAAGTTTTGCTCAAGCGATTTTCTATCGACAATATCAGAGCGATAGATATATTTAAGCTCCGTTAGTTGCTTAATGAGTGCTTCTTCTATTTGATTCTCTTTAGTCATTCAAATCTACTTTCTATTAAAATAGTGGTTTCTTTATTTTTCCAACAAATAGTTCTGATTTATATCATTGGTATATAGTGCTTAATTTAAACGCTTCTCTATATAATATTAAGTTTGAAAGATAGAATTTTAAAATTGTAATCTCTTAAAATTCAAGAGAAATTTATTAAGATAATAATCTAGTTCCCCTCACCCATTGAAAAGCAACCATCCTCTAACTTTTACCCAAAAAAATCACCTTCCATTCAATAAAGGGGATTACATTTTAGTTTAAAATAGCATCAATGCTCAATAATGAATCTGATAGCTTCATGTTGTAACCGCATAAAGCAGTTTGTTTTGTGTTTCAGCAAAAAACATTTGAGTCACTTTATCCTTTGGGTCGTAATCGCTACTCAAAGCCAACAAATCCAGCACTTTTTGATAAAATCGCTTTTCGGAGGCTCGAATCTCCCGAATTCGCTCTAATAATTCATCAAAATAGTCCGGTCTTCCATCCGGGTTTTTCAACCTTTCATCATCCATGACAAAACCTTTTATCATGTATTCTTTAAGGTGATTATTCGCCCAAATTCTAAATTGCGTACCTCTTTTGCTTCTTACTCTAAAACCAATGGCTAAAATCATTGAAAGTGAATAGAAAGTCACCTCATATTGTTTGCCATCATTGGCAGTTGTTCGGAATTTCCGAACAACTGAATCTGCACTTAATTCGTTTTCTTTTAGTATATTAGATATGTGCTCGCTTACGTTAGACTTAGAGGTGTCAAAAAGTTCAACAATTTGTTTTTGATTCATCCATACTTCACCATCCTTGGCATATAATGCCACAGCTGCTTTCCCATCAGCGGTATTATAAATTATGAGGTCTTGTTGATTCATTTTTCAAGCTCCTGCTTTATACATTTCGAGTTCTAATTTTTTTGAGCGCTATTGCGTATTGTGGTTTTCCACCAAAAGAGTTGATCAATCCCATTGCCGTTGATCTTCCAACTTTTTAGCCATTCAAACTTACTTAATTTCGTTGTTTTTAAGCACCTCTTTTATGCTATTTAATACAGTATTACAAAGTTGACAAGATATTAGACAATAGTGGAATGATCTTGAATTTTGAGCTATTTTTATTGAGATAAAGTTGAATTATTTTGGCTTGCATTAAAGAATGAGAAATTTAATTCTTATCCCTTCTGAGTCGAAAATTTATTTAAAAGAGGTTACCCACCAAAAGAACAACCAATAACTTCCTCCAAGAATTTAGTTTTGCACTGCTCGGAAATGGTAATGCGTTGGTTGTTACCTCTACTAATTAAAACTCCACTTCTATCGCTATGTACGACCCTAAGCACCCTAAACCTCCATCTATATTGGAATATACTCTAGATGGTTCTGCAAATGGATTATCTTCGATGTAATTATCTAAAGAAACGTGGTACTTAAAGTATGAAACGTCAGTAGTGTACAATACAGAAAAACCACTAAAGCTGCTAGCTCCTTCAAACCTAGAATAAAAGTTCGAGTAATTACAATTCAATCTTATTTCTTGTCCATTTACACCTTCATCTTCTTTAAAGTTATTGCAGATGGTATAGGCGTATCTCTTGTCTTTCAATGTATCCTGATAGATTTTGGTAATGCCGTGGTAGTAGTCTCTTTGGTTGGGTTGATCTAAAAATACGGTTTGAATTCGATAAATTTTCTCGTTGAATCCATTGCTTGTTCTAATGGAAGAATCTATTTCCACTTTTACCTGATTGGGTAAAGAGGAAGGTACGGTTGTGGCAGCACTTACATAAAACCCACCTGGTGAACTGACTTGTAGAGAATAGGTTTTACCGGCAAGTATTGAAAATGGGGCTTCGTTCCTAACAATGTAGGAACCATTTTCAATAGAGAAAGGCAAGGAAATGGTTTGACCTTCTGAAGATAACAAAACGGTAGCATCTGAAACAGGATCGTAAATATTGCCCTTTTGGTCTCCAAAATATGGCACTGATTTACTTACTACTATTTCTATTACAGAATCGGATGGACTTAAGAATCCATAAACGACCAATTTGGGATCTACTTTAGGCAGTTCTATTTCCTTCGCTTCTTTTTCACAGGAAACCATAACAGCAGAGATGATTAAAACCAACAGGGCTAACAATTGCTTTTTCATAGACTAAAATTTAAAGGAGTATGAAATAGAAGGTAATATGGGGAAAAGTGAGACTTGTTTCAGTATCGTATTTCCATTCTCATTGGTGTCTGAATAATAGAAAAATGGATTTTGTCGATTATACAGATTGTAAAAACTAATTTCCCAGGTGCGTTCGCCCCTCTTTTTTGTTTTATGAAATTGGGCACCAATATCCATTCGATGATAAGGCGCCATCCTAAAGTCATTCATAGCACTATAATCGCTAACTCGTGTATAGTAATTTCCGTTTTCTGTATTTGTACTTGCATTGTATTGACTTTCGGGTAAAGTGATGGCGTTTCCGGTTCCATATACCCAAGTGGCAGAAAGCGTTATTCTCTTTCCTTTTTCCGTGTTCTCCTTTAGTTGGTATATTCCCACTACAGAAACGTCATGTCTTCTATCGTATCTCGCCCAAAATTTTTCACCGTTGTTGAGTGAATCAAATTGAAATTGAGTAAAGCTTAAGGTGTAACCTATCCATCCAGAGAACTTACCTATTTTCTTTTGAATTAAGATCTCTGCACCATAGCTCCATGCCTGCCCCGAAGTAATGTTTCTCTCCCAATTTAAACCTTCATCTGTATTTTCATCTTCATCTTCAGATTCGAAGATATCCAAGGCTAAAAAACTAGCTCCTTCTTTATAAGCAATGACATTGTCCGACTTTTTATAATACGTCTCAAAAGAAAGCGTAAGATCGTGTTTAGAAATGTCCTTCGCCACTCCTAGCGCCACTTGATTAGATTGCTGTGGAGCTACCCTTTTAGTAGCCGGCACCCACAAATCGGTAGGTAGGCCTAATCCAGTTTGTGTCAGCAAATGAATGTATTGATTCATATTGGCAAAAGAAGCTTTGATTGATAAATCTTCACCTACAAAATAGCGCCCACTGATTCTTGGCTCTAATCTAAAATAGTTCCGATCTTCGTTCAAAAAGTGACTAATCCTTAATCCACCATTAATTTTCAAACGGCCATTTACCGTAAAGTCATCTTCAATATATGCTCCATTTTCCAACGCCTTTATTTTTGTTAAGTCATTTCGGTAAGATCCAATGGCTTCATCTTTTAGCACTACAGCACTTGGGGTGAAAATATGATAAGTGGAAATGAGACCTGCACGAATAGAATGCTTAGGTGATGGTCGATAATCTAAGTCTATTTTAAAGGCATAATCTCTTATTCCGGATGATGTCCTAAATTCGTATTCATCCGTATCGTATTTGCTACTGTTGCTAATTGCAAAATCATAGTTGCTGATAATTAGAGATGTATTGGCAAATAGCTGCTCATTAAACAAATGATTCCACCTCGCTGTACCTGTTACATTTCCCCACGACAAATTGGATTCTTCATCGCCCCCATCATATCTAGCACTTGCTTTATCTTTCCCAAAATACCCACTTAAATACACTTTATTCTTTCCTCCAAAATCATAGTTTACTTTTGCATTTAAGTCGTAAAAATAATATCCAAACTGCTCATCTTTTGGCATAAACGGTCGAGTTAAGGCGTCAATATAGGTTCTTCTTCCTGAAACTAAAAAGGAGGATTTTCCTTTTTTGATGGGTCCTTCCAACGTTAATCGAGAGGATAAAATACCAACACCCACCTCTCCTTTCAATTCTTCTTTGTTTCCTTCTTTCATTTTCATATCCAAAACGGATGAAAGACGACCTCCATAGCGAGCTGGGAATCCTCCTTTGGTCAATTCTATGCTGTTTAGAGCATCTCCATTAAACAAAGAAAAGAAGCCAAATAAATGATAAGCGTTGTATACTGTAGCATCGTCCAAAATGATTAAATTTTGATCTGGCCCTCCACCTCTTACATATAATCCACTGTTTCCTTCACTTCCTGATTGAACCCCTGGCATCAACTGTATGACTTTTAAGGCGTCCTTCTCCCCCAATAATGCAGGTATGTCTTTAATTTGATTGATGGGGATTTCAATGACACTCATTCGAGTACTTTCACTGATTTTAGGTTTTCGGCTGGCCACTATTTGGACTTCATCCAGACTGTTGCTTGCAGCAATTTCCACATCTAAATTGACATTCTTATCCAAATTGATTTGAAAAGCTTTTGCACTATATCCGACATAGGAAACAATTAATTGAAAAGTATCTGACTCTATAGTAATAGAATAAAAACCATAAGCATTGGTAGCAGTTCCAGTTTTTAAACTAGGGATGTATATAGTTGCTCCTATTAATAACTCTCCACTACCGGCTTCCTTAACATATCCGCTAATGGTGTACTTCTTCTTGACAGGGTTTTCTTGGACTTGACCGAATGCAAACTGAAAGCTCAGAAAAAAGAAGATGAATAGAATATGGAATAATTTCACGGGTTGAAATTTAATTTTTGGCTATAACGTTGACTATTGTATTTTATTCAATGACTGAAAAAAAGAACTCTTAATCAAGAATCTTCATCTTACAACCAATGAGCCAAATGGCTACAATAATAATTAAACTCTATAGAGAAATCTAACTTTCAGCAAAAACTTTTATCAAACCATATAACTCTGCTTAGTACAGAGATAATAAAAAAAGATGGTGTAAGTAAGTCTGTAGAAACAACAATTGTATAGCTAAAATACTCTGTGTTCTTAATTCTTGATAAACTTTTTCACAACACTATTCTTCTCTGAATGAATTCTAATGAAGTATAATCCAGGGGTTAAATCGCTAACATTTATTTGATTGGTATTTAACGACTTTACCTGCATCGACTTTCCTTTACTGTTGTAAATTTCGATGAAGCTATTCATTGAGATTCCTTTAATCGCAAGTTGGTCTTTTGCTGGGTTTGGGAATAAAACAAATGTCTCTTCCGTCTCTTCCTCCTTAACATTGGTATAAATGTCATCGAATAAAATGAAGTTGTTGATGTCGTAACAATTTGATTTATTGGATGAGGAATAGATAGTATTTAAAGAATTACTTATTAAGTCGTATTCCATTATCTTACTTAGATACAATGATGGTATTCGAGAAGTTTGTTGATTGCTAGTTTTAAAATACATTTTTCCATTTGAAGCTTCTAAGAACTTTCCATTTGACTTGATCCAATAATCTTCAACTTTTAGCTTTTGAACAAATTGGTTTGGGGAGGTCTGCAATGGGTCAAATTCAATTAAATAAGTATTATACAGCTCACTTACCAAACCATACATTTTGTTATTGCTATGCAGTGCTAATGGAGTTACAAATTTCAAATTCAAGGAGGATGTATTGTATTGATGTAAGGTAACTGAATCATTAATATAATCATACTCCATCACACCAATAGTATTACTTGAAAAAGAAGCTAAGGAATAAGTGCTGTATAGTTTCTGATTAAATTCTTGAAATTCCATCGCAGCTGAACCTACACCTAAAGAAGCTAAATCGTAAACTATAGTCGTAGTTTGTGTTGTTGGGTCATATTCAAAAATATCAAACACAGTAGCAACTAGACCAGGTTTACTTATTCCATAGACCTTACCATTTGACGCTTTTGTTAAACCATATGCCGGGTAATAAGTCTCTGGATCCCAATGATGAAAAGTATGCACAATATTGAAACTATTATTCAGTAAATCATATTCAAACAAGTAATTAAAAGTGTCTTTTGTGGCTAAACCCAATAAAGTTGTATTATTTAGAGAAATCAACACATTTATTTGATCCACCAGATTGCTATCAACATCGTGGTATTTTTTTATAGAATTTGTTGAAAAATTGTAGCCTACTATTGTTCCTGCGAAATTTGCTCCCCCTCTTTTGTTGCTCCAATAAAAAATTCCATTACCATTCTCTATCAGATTGTTTGTGGGCACATGTCCTAAATCACTTCTTCCAAACTGAACTAAACTATTTAAAGAGTCTGTATAAAAATTGTATTCATAAATACTCCCTATTCCATGTTCATATTTATTTACATAACTGGGGTAGTTCGCTACTTTGGGGTCATTTGATGTAAACCCTATAAATGTAGTATCATTCAAGCTTATTAAATCTCCTGCAGGATTAAAAACTCTTTTCGATTTTGAGTAAGGATGTTTAATAACAATCGAACTGAGATTGGTATCAATTTTAAAAATCGCTCCAGTATTATTACCACCCCCTTTTGAGAGTGTTCCAATTAATTCCTTTTTCGAATTCATATAGAGCTTACCATAAGGTCGCCCTCCATGTGTAGAATCTACAAACTGAAACATACTATGAACAAAACCATAATTTTGGCTTGCATCAACTTTAAAAATGATTGACCCTGATGCATTAACCCTTGCATTAAAGCCATGAGACGCCGTGATGTACAAAAAATTATTGTAGTATAATAAGTCAGAAAAGTGATTTGCATAATTGATACTATTATGAAATACTAAGAATTGCGAATAAGAATTTGAAACATAATTATACTTGAATATCATTGCATTTGAATTATCTTCACTAGCACCATACAGATCGCCATTTGCACCCTCTACGATTTTACTAAGTTGTGCACCATGGTAGCCATTAAATTGATGTAATCTCGAATATGAATTAGACTGTATATCGAATTCATAAATTCCACCATCATTTTGCCATGTCACCCTTTTTCCTTTGTATGTACCATATAATTTATTATTTTTTGCCAATATTGGTGCATGATGTGGCATGTTGACTGTGGTATCAAATGAATGGAGAAGGTTCGCTCTTTTACTTTGAGGATCAAAACTATAAATAACTCCAGTTCCGTGTACCCCACCTTTACTTGTTACACCATACAATAAACCATTAGGAGCTTTTACCAGCCCTTCTACAGGGTAAGTAAATTGACGAGGATCGAAACGATAAACGATATTGTAACTTTTAGAAGTAATATCAAATTCATAGATTAGACTCTCATGACGATCTGTAAATCCTATAACATTATAGTACTTACCGTTGTTTGCCAAACACCAATTGCCGCTCCAAGCGTCCATTTGGCCTTCCACATAGGCCAACTCTTTCAATGAATTTACAGAAGAATAATTATTATTAATCTTAAATAATCGGCCTTTTCCATATACCCCGCCATCACAATCTAATCCAACTATAATGGGGTTTTGAGCACTAGTTATCGTTAACAATATTTTGCTGAATAGTATAATTAAACAGATTTTTTTCATTGGGTTGTATTTTAAGGCTTTATGTCAACAAGATAATAATAAAATATTAAGTTGTAAATCCGAATCAATAATAAGAGTAACTTTTCATGTGCAATTCACATAAATCCTAATTCACACGCTAATAAGAAGATTGTATGGTATGGTTTTGTTCGTTAATTCCAACTACCCAATTCACTAATCACAACAACATCTCCAGATAATAAATTAGCAACTATTGAGGGGGAACCTAAGAATTTCCAAATATATAAAGCAAGTTTTCCCAATCTCCTAAATCAAAACTGACTTCTGAAATACCTTTAAAAAATTAAAAATTTGTCGATCATATAAAATTGATTTTAATTTATACCCTTTTATTGCAAACATAAAATTGATGAAACACTGTTTACTTTTCATTAGCATATTTTTAGCACTGAATCTTCAAGCGCAATATACTTGGATGGGGAAACGTCAAACCAACTCTTCCATTGTTTTGGATCCATCAGAAATCCAAATGTTTGGAACAATTGCTACAGTTTTAAATCAACCAATTAATGAATATCAGTATATTCCATTTGCGTTTGGAGCCAGCAAATCTATTGTTAGTAAATTGATAGATAACAACCGAACTTGGGAAATGGTAGCTGAGTTTGGTGTTTTTACACAATTTGAATGGACAACAATAGATGGCAAACAACAACGAAATTTACTGAATGCCGATTATAAGGCGGCATTTTCATACGTCAGGAAACAAGCGTTTTCTACAATTCGAGTACGTTTTTTTCATGTTTCTACACATCTTGGTGATGACTATATTTTTCGAAATGCTCTTGAATCACATACTTTCAATAACAGAAACTATGAACAAATCGATTTTACCTATTATCGTAATTTGAGGCCAAATTGGAGAGTGTATGCAGGTTTGGGAAGTGTGGTACGACCTAATATCAAAAGACGCCCTTTTTCTTATCAAATAGGTAGTCAAAGGGAATTTTTAAAAGAAAAGAAACAATTCGCCTTAAGTTGTGGCATTAATCTTCAAGGCTTTCAAGAGACATCATTTACTCCAAATGTCAAAACTGCATTTGGTGTAGCCTATATTCAAGAAGATAACGAAGAACCAATTCGCCTATTATTGGAATTTTATTCTGGGCATCTTCCTTATTCTCAAAAAGAAAAAGAAACCATTGATTGGTTAGGAATTGGACTGTATTTCTGCATATAATTGCTTCTTGGAATCAATGAAGTAAGCGCTCGAATATTTTATTAACGGATAGAATACTCAATTCAACCAACCTTTAGCCTTCGCACTTCGAGCAAAGAAAACTAGGTATATTCCTATTCCTAAGACCATAATTGGCATTATAATGCTTCCTGGTCCATATACTTCCATCGTTTCACCAATAAATAAATTCCAAGTGAATTGTGCGAATATACCCACCAAGGAAATGATCAACAAGAGGTAAGCAATTGAATTTCGAAACAACAATAGTAAACTGCCTGCTGCCCCTCCCCAAACAGCAAGTGCAAAAGCAGCCGTTACCCATGCAGGTGTGCTATCCATTAGTGTTCTTTCGGCCTCTGGTAGTGATTCTAGCATTTCTGGTGGCATAAATGCTTGCCCTAAATATGCAATAACACCTAATGTGTTCCATATTAAAGCAATAGTTGCTACCACCCAAAACCATGTAGGCACTTTTGATAGTGTTTTCATTTTTTTAGATTTTAGAACACTAGGATAAAAAAAAATGGAATAATTTCCAAATGAAAAAAAAGTTAGAAAAGCAGGCAACGTTTATAGGAAGTGAACAGTCTTAGCGGTATAAAATAATTAGTTAATTGAAAAAAGCCTTATTCATCTTTAAAAAGAATGAATAAGGCTTTTTTATTTGATGTTCGATAAAGTCTACGAAACAACTAATTGATCTGCTTCTTAAAGTAAAACCTAGTAATGAATAGGCCGTTATTGTCATCTGCACTTCCAACCGACTCTACTCCGGAATTGATACTCACAATTTCCCATCCTTCATCCAAAAATTGACTTACTCTTGAATTCACGATGGCATCATTGGCGGCAATGTTTTGAAAACGGATTCCGCCAATATTAAAGAAGTTCAGCAACTTCGTTTCTTCATAGTTTTTTACGCGAATTTCCCCACGGTCTGCCCTGTTCCGCTCATTATCATCTTCTGACATTATTTTGGAAAACTCTTTATAATCTTTAATTTCTAAGGACTCAATCATTCTTGAACGCCCTACCCCATTTGGAACAATAGATTCCACAACAGTTATGGTTTTGAAGTCATAAAGATGACCTTCTGGTTTAAACGAATAAACCACCAAACCTAAACAGATTAAAGAAATAGCTAAAGTAATGTAATTGATTGTTTTCATGATTATTAAAATATATAATATAAAGTAATTGTTAATCTACTTTTTGAATCTCCGCTTTACTTTTTTCTCCATTTTCTGAGCATCCTCCATTAACGCCTGCCAATCATTTTCCTTTGTTTCTGTTTTGTTGACTGTATAATCGTAGTCCGCTTTCGAAATCTCTAAACGTTGGATTGGTTTACCTAAATTTTCTTCTATGGTTTTCAGTAATTCTCGCTCTTCTTTACTACAAAATGAAATGGCTTGCCCCTTTTTATCCCCTCTACCCGTTCGTCCGACTCTATGCACATAATGTTCCGGAGATTCAGGTAAATCATAGTTAATTACATATTCCACATCGGGGATGTCAATCCCTCTAGCACTAATATCTGTTGCAATTAATACTTTTAAATCGCCATGACGGAAGTTTCTCATGGTTTTTTCTCGTTCTGCCTGATCTTTATCGCTATGAATGGTATCCGATTCTATAGCAACTCTTTCTAATGCTTTTTTAACTCGTTCTGCACGCACTTTTGTCCGAACAAAAACCAAAGTTTTTAAACCTTCATTTTCCTGAAGTAAATGTGCCAAAAAGAAACGTTTATCATCCATTTCAATATGAGCAACCGCATGTTCAATATTTTTGGCGACAGGATCCTTTGGAGAAATTTGTATACGAATAGCATTCGTTACTAATGAATAGGCTAATTTTTTAATTCGGTCGTTTATAGTAGCAGAGAAAAATAAAGTTTGTCGGCTTTTTGGTAAATGACGCATTAAATCATTGATATCTTTAATGAAACCCAAATCTAGCATATGATCCGCTTCATCTAAAACCAATATTTCTACTCGAGATAAATTCAACACTTGTTGACTAACCAAGTCAAATAGACGGCCAGGTGTAGCGATTAAAATATCCACACCTTTCTCTAATTGCTCTTTTTGTGGTTCTTGATCTACTCCACCATGAATACAAAAAGTAGTGACTTTTGTACCCTTCCCAAGTACTTTAAAAACATTTTCAATTTGCAAGGCCAATTCATGAGTTGGAGCCATAACCAGACATTTTATTCCATCAGGTCTACGAATCAATTTTCTAGAATGTAGCGTATGAATTATTGGGATTGCAAAAGCTGCAGTCTTACCTGTTCCAGTTTGCGCAATGGCAAGTACATCCTCTCCATTTAAAATGGGCGGTATCGACTTGAATTGTATGTCGGTAGGTCGCTTATATCCTTGTTTAGCGATACTCTTCTTTAATTGTTCTATGAGGTAATAATCTTCGAATTTCATAGCCGCAAAGATACAATTTTCAGTCGGTTATCGCCTTTATCAAAGCTTAAGTACAAGGTATCAAAATAAAAAAAGGTTCAAGATTAATACTAATCTGAACCTTTTTAAAATATTGGATATTATAGAATTACTTTATAATTTTCACATTCACAGCATTCATTCCTTTTAAGCCTCTTTCTAACTCAAAAGTAACTTTGTCATTTTCTTGAATAGGCTCCATCAAACCATTCACATGAACAAAGAATTTTTCTTGAGTATCCAAGTCATTGATGAATCCAAAACCTTTAGAATCATTGAAAAACGCAACTTTTCCTGTTCTTTCGGTTGGCTCCTCGTCTTCTTCAGCTCTTCGAGGTACACCAATTTCTATATTCTCAGCTTTAATTACCGTTTTCTTCTTTAATGGATCCGGAGGAGTATCGGTAATCATTCCGTTCTCATCCACATAGGCTAGCATGTTTTCTAAACCGCCTCCTTCAGAGTTTGCTTTTCTTTCTTCTCGCTTTTTAGCTTTTTCTTCTCGCTTTTTTAAACGTGCCTTTTCTTTTTCTTTCTTGTTATACGTTTGTTGTGATTTTGCCATTGAATTATTTTAGTTGTGCAGAAACATTAACCTGTCCTACGAAAGGGTGTTATTGATGACAAAAAATAAGAGGAAATAAAAGAGATCAATTTAAAATTGACGCAGAATACTCTAATGCTGTTACAATAACTTCGTGAAAAATAATTTATTCACGAATACAAAGGTAAGCGTTTTTTTAGACCTACTACTCCATTTTGTTGAATTGTTCTCAACCAAGAAAACAGATGAATTAAATTACACTTGTATTTAAAGGAATTCTCCTTTCCCTATTGTTTAACCAATCGTTGAATTTGTTTTTTTCCTGAACGATCCGTCCATTGAATAAAATAGATACCTGATTTTAATACAGATAAATCAAGTACATAATTAGAGGATGGCCCGATAACTATCTCATTATTCTTAATTTGTTCACCGATTAAATTAATAATTTCCAACTGACCAATAAAAGCCGTGGATGTCGGGTTGTTGATGGATAAAATATCTCTAACGGGATTTGGAAATAGGTTGAAATTGGTTTCTATCGAGTTCAGAATAACACTGGTGCTTTGATCTTCCATAATGGTAAGCGAATTGGTATTTCCTCCATCCCCACTAGTATTTCCATTGTTATTTACTGCTGCACCACCTGCATAAAAAGTGATATTTCCTGTTCCTTGAGAGGGAGCTGTCCAGTTGACTTTAAATGTATTGGTCATACTTTTACCATTGTGTTCCGCATAGGATCGTCCATTACTAGCACTTGCAATTCTTGTATTAGCTGATGGGGACTTCCACGCATTATAAGGAGTATTATTGGAAGCTAAGCTAACCAACTGAAAACCGAAACGAGCTGGCCCTGGAGTACTATTTACTTTTACAGTAAGTTCATACTCCATTCCGGGGATATATGTGTTTACGGTACTACCGGATAGATTTCTGAATTCAATCGCTACTGTTGCTCCAAACCCTGTCCCATGGCAGTTTCGACATGTTTGAGATTCACCAGGAGCTCCTGTGTTGCCACTATTGGCAGAAAAAGCCCGTCCATTTGAACTCGAAGAAAGAACAATTTGACTTCCAATTAATAAAATACTTCCAAAGAAAAGGGTATATACTGTTTTTAACATGCTTCTGATTTTTAATTCCTAACAATATTAAGAATGAATAGTTCATTTTTTATACAACTTACAAACGGTGTTGTCTCAAATTATAAAAATCAAAGTGGATACCGAGTTGCACCTGATTACGACTATCCACTATTCTATAATTGTAATTATCGTGTCCGTGAATATAGGAAACGAAAAAACCAGTTACCCAATCTTTTGGGAAGAAACTAATAGTTGATTTTAGTCGAATAGGATTTATTGATGGATGGCTTCCTGCTAAATAGGTACATTCTTGATTAAAGGTTAGCCTTGATCTATTGACTGTTTCAAAAACAGATTCATATTCCAATTGAAATTGATTCTCTCCAATAATTTCTACATCGCTTATTCCATCAGTGTAATCAATCAACATTGTAAAAGCAGCATGGTACCTCAGGTATTCCAATGCAATTTTGTGCAACAATACTCGATTTTCTTGCTCTCTCTTCTGAGGGATAACATATTGAAATCTAATCCGACTTAAATTGACCGAAAAATTCCCCGTACTTCTATTGAGTAATTGCGAAAGATCTGATTCATTGTTTATTGCTCGATAGGCCGCCTCACTTGAATCAGATCCATCTTCAAATTGTTCATTCCAAGTAGACCTCGATTGCCCATTGGAATAGTGACCTGTTTCCAACAACCAAGTAAATTGACTTTTTCGCACCCAATTATAACTTTTTTGCCACCCTATAAAACCCATATAGCTAGGTGTTTTGACTGGTAAACTTTCTTCATTGTACATTCTAAAATGCGATTGAAAATACACATACAAAGCTTGTTTTTTAGCCAAAGAGTCTTGTCGATACTGATTGTAGATCTGATAATAAATGGTAGGTTGAGCTTCAAACAAAATCGTTTCGTTCTTATTCATGGCACTTGCCCAGTTTAAACTAGAAGTTTTCATCATTGGCAGATAACCGTTGAATGGATTCTGGTTTTGGCCGATTAATAACTGAATAAGAAATAATTGTAAAATCAGAATCGATATCCGCATATATAATTGACTTAATTGAGTTAGCGAAATTAATGATCTATCCAAGAACTTCGAAAACTTTAAATACTTTCAACTGTCTTGTAGTTGACAGGAAGACATCTTACTTGATTTTATATTTGAAAAAAAGAATTTTATGAAAAAGATAATCAGTAGTATAATAGCAATAATTGGTGGGTTTACAGTAGCAACGGCACAACCACCCGCCAATGCAACAGTATACGATTGCAATAGTAATTCAAAAAATATATATCAAACATTAGGAACTGGAAAATCCATCATTATTGCGTCTAAAGGGTTTGACTGTTCAATTTGTATGAACTCAGCACCTACTGTTCAAAGCTGGGCTGCTCAAAACAAAACAAAAGTTGAAGTTTGGGGTGCAATGACCTATACCTACCGAACAACATTACCAGATTGTTCTATTATAGCTTCCTGGAAAAATACCTATAACTGGAATGATGTTTTTATGTTTATTGATTCCGCTGAAGCATGGTTTCAAAATGGTACACCAAAATATATTACATATTCTGCAATAGACAGTAGTATTCTTTATCAAGGTTCCAACTTTACTACAGCACGTAACTTTGCATTGGGCTCCTCTACCGTTGGTATACCAACCATTCAAGGAATCGAACAATCCAACATCTATTCTTACGACGGAATCCTATACTTGAGCAATTTATCTGAAAGTGTCCAACAATTAAGTATTTACGATTTGACCGGAAAATTAATTTCCTCATCGCCAATTATTAACACTACTAGTCAGTTTGGACTTTCTCAAAGAAAAAGCGTTTTAATCATCCGATTGTATGCCAATGACGGAAGTACTTATCAGCAAAAAATTATGACCAATTATTAAGAATATTGCTTTTCCGCTTCTATCTGAATGTATTTCCTGGTTACTAGTGAAACAAGCTGACGTTTGTAGTCATCTTGCAACCATTTTATATAGTTTTTAGTACTCTTTGTCAAGCAATAAGCATAACGTTTGGCTCTATTTTCGATGTCCTCTTCTAGTAAGTTTGCCAAACTTCGGGCTTCAAAAACATCGTTACTATTATCCAAACACATTTGAAGATGTTGTTCTAGAGATTTGTCTAATACGACTTTGGGGCGTTTTCCAGCAGACTGAGCCTTAGCATATTCATCCTCTATGTCCATGTCCACATCTTCTGAATTTGGGAATTGAGAACGAATTTCATCTGGCATTTTATATTTGAAATTGCGCTCTATCTCTTCATCAGATGTAATATTCTCTAGATAAAAATCTGGAGATTTGAAGATGTCATGCCAATTAATAGGTGCATCCCACATCCCAAAACGAAGGGCATTGTTACCAAGATCAATGACCGTAAATTTCTTTTTATTTTTAATAACTCTACTTCCCCTACCAATCATCTGGTGGTAAAGGGTCAAAGATTTAGTAGCACGATTTAGAATGATGGTTTCTATAGTTGGTTCATCAAATCCCGTGGTCAAAATACCTACAGAGGTAAGAATGGCATCAGGTGTATTTTTAAACCAATCTAGAATTTCTTTTCGCTCTTCTTCTTTGTGGGTATTATCTAAGTGACGCACATTGTATCCTGCCTTTTCAAATAGCAGATATACGTGTTTAGAGGTATTAATTCCGTTGTTAAAAATTAAGGTCTTCTTTCCTTTAGATTTATGTTCATAGGCATACAGCAACTTATCTAACATGGTAAAATTGGAATATAACAGTTCTGAAGATTTAACAGTGTAATCTCCATTAATTCCAACTTTTAAATCTTCAG
>Ga0209344_10000423_pt1 | contig 76601 bp, 49 predicted proteins | sample Cruoilmetagenom6_FD_187293 | JGI IMG/M metagenome (GOLD analysis project Ga0209344, IMG submission 187293) | Oil polluted marine microbial communities from Coal Oil Point, Santa Barbara, California, USA - Santa Barbara Oil Seep Sample 6 (SPAdes)... | ecosystem: Environmental > Aquatic > Marine... | reverse complement strand
CGACGGTCTTTGATTATCTCTCCGTCGGTGAAGTGGTCACGCTGACCTACACGCTCGAAATTGACGACCAGGACGGCGGTGTCACCACGCGCGATTTTGTCGTCACCGTGACCGGTACCAACGACGCGCCGGTGATCGATGCGACGGCCGGGGCCTCGACCACGGAATTCGACAACACGTCCCTTTCGCTTGCTGCCAACACGGCGTTCGGTCAATTGACCTTCACGGATGTGGATCTGACCGACACCGGACACACCGCCAGTGTTGTCGGCGCGGTCGGACGTTCGGGTGAATCTGACGGCCTGGCCGTTTTTGGCTTCCCGCTGCCGGACGCCGTCTTGCGGTCCTTCCTCAATATCGACGCGGTTGAAAAGCTCTCCGGTTCCAGCGATGGCACGATCGACTACCGGTTCTCCGCCGCGGACATGACCTTCGATTACCTGGCTCAGGGCCAGACCGTGACGCTTACCTACAATGTCGAACTTTCGGACGGCGATGGCGGGGTGACTACCCAACAGGTTCCTATCACCATTACCGGCACCAATGACCGGCCGCAGATCATTCTACCCGAAATCCGTATTGGTTTTGAAAATGCAGGTGTGACCGGGTCAGAAGCGCCGGAAAGCCACAGCGGCACCATGACCTTTATCGACCTCGACCGCGATGATGTCGGGCACACGGCGACCGCCAGCCTGACCAGCACGAGCGGCGTCACGGCCGGTCTCGACACGCTGCTGGTGGATAACGCGGTCACGATCAGCTCCGTCACCAAGGCGGCGAACTCGCAGAGCGGGTCCATCGCCTGGAACTTCAGTGCGTTTGACCGCGCGTTCGATTACCTGTCTGCAGGCGAACAGGTCACGCTGACCTACACCGTGACCGTTGACGACAACGAGGGTGCGGCCAACTCCACCAGCACTTCGACGGTGACGGTGATCATTGCCGGCACCAATGATGTGCCTGCCATCAATGTCATTGATCCAACCGGCCTTGTCGAACAGACAGACACCTCGGCGCTGACGGCAAACATTGATGTGACCTTCACCGATGTGGATCTTACCGACACTGGCCACAGTGCAGAGGTGACGGCTGCTGCAACGAGCGGCGTGACAACGGGTCTCGCGCTCGATGAAGCCGCGCTGATCGCGCTGGTGACGCCGGGTGCCGTGACCAAGGCCTCTGGCAGCGATTCGGGCTCCGTCACGCTCGGATTCTCGGCCGCCTCGACGGTCTTTGATTATCTCTCCGTCGGTGAAGTGGTCACGCTGACCTACACGCTCGAAATTGACGACCAGGACGGCGGTGTCACCACGCGCGATTTTGTCGTCACCGTGACCGGTACCAACGACGCACCGGTAATTGATGCGAGCTCGGTGGTGGCCGGTGCGGTCACCGAAAGCGGCGACATTGCCGGGATCGAAGAGGCTGGTGTCGGTGGTTCCCTGAGCTCGAGTGTTGTGCTCTCGGGTGGTTCGCAGGCGCTGCTGGACGGGCTGCAGGCCGACGGTGCCGGGCTCGAGGCCGCGCTTGCGGCGATCACCACCGAGCTTGGCAGTGATGCGAGCCAGGCGATCGCGGTGATCTGGGATTATCTCGACGACAATTACGTCAATGGCGGTCCGACGCAGGATCCGATCAACGAGGCCTTCATCCGGCTGGGCGCGGCGTATGCCGGCCTGCTCAAGGCCGGCACGATCAGCCCGCTCGTCGACGTGACGGCGAAATACACAGCGGACAACAACGGCAACAGCATTCCGCAGCGGGTGCAGAGCCTGCATGACAATCTCTTGGGCAACGTCACCAGCGCGGCGATCACGCAGCGCTTTGCCGGTGATCCGCAGGAAGTGACGCTGACCAACCTGATCACCGGCATTGACGCCAACCTGCTGACACGTCCCTACTACTCGGGCAACGAGGGCACCTCGGACACGGATGTGCGGAACTTCGACATTGCCAACGGCTATGTCGAGGCGGCTTCGGGCCAGCTGACGGCCACGGATGTCGACAATGGCGAGACGGCACAGCTGTTGTGGTCGGGCAATGCGCCCGGCACCTATGGCACGTTCTCGATTGACGCCAACACCGGCGAGTGGGTCTACAAGCTCGACAACAGCCTTGTCTCGACGCAGGAACTGACCGAGGGCCAGAGCGTCACCGACAGCTTCGTGGCGACCGTGACCGACCCGCAGGCAGCCACCGACACAGTCACCGTGACCATCACCATTACCGGCACCAACGATGCGCCGGTGATCGCGGCAAACTCGGTTGTGACCGGTGCTGCGACGGAAGACGCCGATTCTGCCGCACCGTCGACCGCTATCGCCGATTTCACGGCACTGAGCGCCGATATTGGGCTTCTGCTGGCTGCTCCGGGCTATAATGACGATATGGCTGCGGTGCTGCAGTCGGTGCTGACGATGCCGGGCGTGACATCGATGGCGGATGCAATCACGGCTGTCTGGCAGCATCTCGATGCCAACTACAGCACGTATTACGGCAATACCGTCAATGAGGCCTTTGTCCGTCTTGGGCTTGAATATGCCGAGTACATCCAGAGCGGCGGTTCGCCGCTCAACGACGTGATCGCCAAGTTCCAGGCCGACAACAACGGCAACGGTATTCCACAGCGTTTGCAGAGCCTGCATGACAACCTGCTTGGCAACCTCGACGGCCCGTCGCTGGCCGACAAGTTCCTTGCCGCACCCGATGGCTCGAACAATACGGATCCGCAGCCTGCACTGCATGCCGAACTGACCCAGGCGATTGACGATCTGGGCCTCACCGGCCGTCCGATCTACGGCGGATATGAAGGCCAGGCCAACGCGGCGCTGGAGTTCGACCAGGCCAATGGCCTGCTGCCGGCGGCTTCGGGCCAGCTGGTGGCCAGTGATGTCGACAGCGGCGAGAACGCGCAGCTGCAGTGGTCAGGCGATGCGACCGGAACCTACGGCAACTTCGCCATCGACACCGATACCGGTGTGTGGACCTATTTCGTCAACAATGGTGCTGCGGCAACCCAGGCGCTTGCCGCGGGCCAGACCGAGACGGAAACGTTTACGGCGATCGTGACTGATCCAAACGGCGCCATCGATACGATCGATGTGACCATCACCATCACCGGAACCAATGACGCGCCGGTGATCGAGGCGAGTGCGACCCGCGAATTCGTCCGCGGCTTTGACGGGGCGTCCGACTCGATCGACGACTCGACGGGGTCGGGCTATGGGCTGGTGACTCTGGTTTCATCCGGCGATGCAGGTTACGTGCCGACCGAAGACGGCTCGGGGCATGCGCTTGTCAGCGAAGCTGCGGGCAACGGGCCGTTCACGCGTTTCGATGGTTACCGCTCGGACTGGACCGGTGACTGGACAGCCGAGGTCAAGGTGTATCTCGACACCGCCTGGGCCAATGGCACAGGGTTCGACTACACTGTCGCAGCCAGCGGTACAGACGGATCGCACCAGCGTGACTTCATCTTCCACATTCTCAAGGCGTCCGACGGCTCGCTTTACGTTGCGGGCAGCAACAACACGGATTTTGCTGCCAATGACGGCAAGATCCTCGGCATTGCAAACAAGACCGAGGTGACAACAAGCGGTTGGTACACGCTGCAGCACCGCTTCTATGAAGATGGCGGCGTGCTCAAGGTCGATCTCAACCTGGTCGACGGCAACGGCACGGTGCTGTGGACCGAAACACGGACCAATGCGGCAGACACGATCCCGGGCGAAGTCGGTGGCAATCGCTATGGCTGGTTCACCTTCGTCGACGTGCCGGGCGGTCTGGCAGTCGATGGTCTCGGCCTCAATGTCGACGGCACGGAAACCCGCGTGGCCGAATTCGCCAGCGGCGTCGGCGGCCTGCACACGGCCGGTGGCGAGATTCCGTTCACGGATGTCGACCTGATCGACAGCCATACGGTTGGCGCGGTAGCGCAGGCTGGCGGCTATGTCGGTGTCTTCACTGCGCAGATCAATCTGGGTGACGAGGCAACCGGCGGCAATACCGGTGTCATTTCCTGGAACTTCGAGGTGGCCGAACCTGCCATCGACTATCTGGCAGTAGGCGAGAGCCTGACGCAGATCTATACCGTCACCGTCGATGACGGCAATGGTGGCACCGACACACAGGATGTGACTGTCACCATCACCGGAACCAACGATGCGCCGGTGATCACCGATGGTCCGGTTGCCGTTACCTACGCGGAAGCCGTTGATGTGGCCGGCGCCACCGGCCAGGGCGTGCTGACCGGCGATTCGCTGACCGGATCGCTCGCCTTCACCGATGTCGATGTCACCGACACGCAGACGTTCCGCGTCGTCTCTGCCACCCAGACAAGCGGTGAAATCGGCGGCTACACCCAGCCTGCCTTCGAGGCCGCAGCGCTTGCGCTGATGAGCGTCGCGGGCTCGGTCTCCTCGACCGGCGCAACCACCGGCGGCAGCATCAACTGGCAGTTCAACGCCAGCGACGATTTCTTCGACTATCTGAAGACCGGCGAAACGGTCGAGATCGAGTACCTGGTCGAAGTTGCCGACGGCAACGGCGGTACGGCGACCCAGACGATCACTGTCACCGTCAACGGCGCCAACGACGTGCTGTTCACCAACAATGGCGAAACCGTCGACCTGACCGTGCTGACCGCCGCTGATGCGCAGGACGGTAATTATCTCAATGCCATGGACGGTGACGACATCGTCACACTGCCGGATGCAACTGATGTGCTTGCGGGCGAATACGGCCCCGGCAAGGTGTTCAACGCCGGTCTCGGCAGTGACATCGTCAATGGCGGTGACATGGATGACACCATCAATGGCGGCACCGGCCGGGATCAGCTCTTCGGCAATGGCGGAAATGATGATCTGCGCGGCGGCAACAATGAAGACGAACTGCACGGCGGTAGCGGCAACGACACGCTTTCGGGCGGTTCGGGCGCGGACCGGTTGTTCGGTGATGCGGACAATGACGATCTCCGCGGCGGCAATGGCGACGACCTGCTCGACGGCGGTACCGGCACCGATACGGCGGTCTACAGCCAGTCTGTCACGCCGGGCATGGTGGCCTTTGTTGCTGATGCCGACCCGACAACGGGCGGCAACCAGACCGGCTGGTCGGTCACGACTGGCGGCACGGAAGGCTCCGATGGCCTGATCGAGATCGAAATCATCGAGCACGCGGGTGGCAATATCCTGCTCGTCGGCAATGGCGGCTTCGACAGCCTGCAGGAGGCCGTGAATGCGGCGACTGCCGGCGACACAATCATGATCGCGGCTGGCACCTTCACCGGCAACACGACCATCGACAAGGCGGTGACGATCCTCGGTGCGAACTGGGGTACAGCCGGAAATGGCGCGCGCTTGGCGGAATCCGTGCTTGAGGGCGAGATCACCGTAACGGCTACGACCGGCACTGTTGTCATCAATGGTGTGGAGATTTCCAACACCAGCGGCCCGGGCGCGCAGTTCGACGGCGTGACCGTCGATGGCGGCGCGAATGTGACCGTCGAGAACAGCGTCTTCGACGCGACCAGCACCGGCGCTGCCAATGGCGACCGCGGCATTTACCTGACGGTCAACGCAACCGGTGACGTCAGCATCACGCAGAACCTCTTCGGCGGTGCGGCCAACGGTCACTACAACACCAACTGGAACCCGGCGATCCAGTCGGACGGCCCGGGTGTTGACTTGGCCATCGATAACAACAGCTTCGGTCCTTCGCTGGGTTCGGCGATCAAGCTCGCGAGCTACGACGAAGCCACAGGCTCGATCTCGAACAACGTGTTCACCAAGGTCGCCTACGGCCTGCAGATCGATGCGATCACCAATGGCACCATTGTCGTGAGCATTGACGGGAACGAATTCAACAATGTCATCGGCGACATCAATTTCGGCAACGTCTCTTCCGACATCACGATCGATCTGAGCACCCTGGGAACCAACAATTTCTCAAGCTCGGGCGACCTCAAGATCACAACCGGCAGCGGCAATGATGACGTGACCGGCACCAGCGGTGTCGACGTCATCAACGGTGGCGCGGGCGATGACCGCATGGACGGAGCCGGTGGCAACGATGTCGCCAGCGGCGGGTCGGGCAACGACACATTTGTCGGCGGTGCCGGCAATGACAGCTTTACCGGCGGCGAGACCGGTGAAACAGCGGGTGTCGGCGACAAGGTCGAGTATGCGGGCGATCGCGACGGTTACGAGCTGACGCTGATCACCGATGCCAACGGCTTTGTCATTGACATCACACAGGCCCGCGATCTGGCGCCTGGCGTGGACGGCGACACCGGAACCGACAGTCTGTCGGAAATCGAGATCGTCGGCTTTGGCGACTTCTCCATCAACCTGGCGCATGGCGTGCAGCTGTTCGATGCAGGCGGGGTGCTGATTGCCTCCTTCGAAACGATCCAGGAAGCTGTCGACGCATCGGCGAGCCGTGCAACCACGGATGATCTCATCCGCCTGGCGGAAGGCACCTATTCCGGTGATGTGCTGATCGGCCACTCGGTCACCATCGTTGGCCCCAATGACGGTGACGTCGCAACCCTTGCGCGCACCGGCGATGCTGTCATCAGCGGTGAAATCACGATCAACGGCGCGGCCATCGATGTGGCGCTGGATGGCGTGCGGCTCGAGAAGCCATCAGGTCAGCCGTCGCTGACGGTTGAAGGTGGCGCCAATGTCACGCTCGAAAACAGCGTCGTCTATCACCCCAACAGCCCGCAGGGCGGCGTCGGCATCCAGGTGGACGCGGCGGCAACCGGCGCTGTTTCGATCCTGAACAACGCCTTTGGCGGTGCGGGATCCGGTCATTATGGCGTCAACTGGAGCTTTGCAATCCAGTCCGATGCCTCCGGCCTGTCGGACCTTGTGATTACCGGCAATGATTTCAACAGCGGCCACAGCGCCATCCATCTTGCGGTGTTCGATGCCGGCAATGCGCCTGACAACACGCCGTGGACCGTGAGCGACAACACCTTCTTCCGGGTGGTCAACGCGATCAAGATCGACGCGATCGTCAACGGTCCGGAATTGACGACGCTCGAGGACAACGCGTTCACGAACGTCATCAACGAGTTCAACTTCTCCGCCGTGACGTCCAACATCGTGTTCGATGTCGGCGGCAATCCGGATGCGGACGCCGCCACCAACACCGCGGCGGGAAGCCCGATGACCATCATCGGCGGCAGCGGCAATGATACGTTCACCGGAACCGTCGGCACGGACGTCATCAGCGGTGGCGCCGGCAATGACCGGCTGACCGGCCTGGGTGGCAACGACACGGTCAACGGCAATGACGGAGACGACACCATCGTCTGGAATGTCGGCGACGGGTCGGACACGGTCGATGGTGGTGCTGACGAAGACACGCTGGAGCTGTCTTCGACGGCGGCGGGTCAGACCATCACCCTGAACGCGGTTTCGGGCACGCCCGGCTTTACCGCCGCGTCCGGTGCGGACACGGTGTCTGTCCAGAACGTCGAGGAAGTGGAAGTCGACTTCACCGCCGGCAGCGGCACGCTGGCCATTACCGGTGATTTTGCAACGTCGGGTGTTGCGGTTTCGACCATCGAGGTCGAGGGTGGGTCGGGCGACGATGTTGTCGACGCATCGGCCATGACCAGCACTGGTCCGGCATCGGATGTTCGCATTGTTGCGCATGGCAATGACGGCAACGACACGTTGCGCGGCGGCGTCGGCGACGACGAGCTTCATGGCGGTGGCGACAATGACGTGCTCGCTGGCAATGGCGGTGACGACCTGCTGGATGGCGGAGCTGGCAATGACCAGATTTCCGGCGGCGCAGGCAGTGACACCATGATCGGTGGCACTGGCAACGATACATTCTTCATCAATGGCGGCAGCGACACCATCTACGGCAACGGTTCGGACACGGGCGTTGCAGATAACGTCAATGCGGTTTCCGGAGAGAGCGACACGGTCGTCATCTACGGCAACCAGAACGACTACGCGATCACGCGTAACGCCAATGGTTCCTGGCAGCTCAGCAATTCCGGCTCCGGCGAAACGGATACGCTGAACGGCATTGAAGGCATCAACTTCAATGGCGGCGCCCTCGAGCTCGACCTGACGGCCGATGTGCTGGTGTTTGATGCCAGCAACAACCTGGTCGGCACGTTCTCGACCATCACTGCTGGTATCGCCGCGGCTGATGCCGGCTACACCGTGGAAGTGCATGAAGGCACCTATGTCGAGAACCTGACGGTATCCGAAGGGATCACCCTCAAGGGTGTCGGCAACGTGATCGTAGACGGTGGCGCCGGCAGCATCGCGCTCACGGTTGGCGGCGGCGGCGCAGGCCAGTCGCTGAGCATCGAGAACATCGACTTTACCGGTTCGGCCAATCAGGTCATCCTGGTGAGTTCGGCTGCCGTGTATGACAGCATCGGCCTAGCCGAAAGCACGGTGACAGGCGGCAAGCACAACGGATTGCACGTGAGCAACGCCACCGGTGTGGCGGCGATCAGCCTCGATACCGTTGTCTTTACCGGCAATGCGACGACCGACTCGGGCGGCTCGGGCGAAGGTCCTGTCTCGTTCTACAAGTACAATGGCGACATCACGCTGACCGATGTCACGGTCGAGAACCCCGGTGCAGCAGCCGAAAACGGCATCCAGTTCCGCGGCGTCGATGCTCCGTTCCAGCCGATGGGCACGGTCACGCTTGATGGCGTCAGCGTCACCGGCACCTACTCCAAGGTCGGCGTCGCAATCTACAATTTCGCCAACGCCACGGGTCTCGACATCGTCGGCACCGGCCTGACGATCAATGTCACGGCAGATTGGCTCGGCCTGAACATCGATGGCATTGACGGCGATCTGGACCTGTCCGGTCTACCGCTGAGCGTCACCAACGCCTTCGGCACCGGTTCCGACGACATCGCGATCCAGGGGCTGGGCGGCAACAATGTCCTTGTCGGTAGCGACAGCGATGACCTGCTGATTGGTCGCGGTGGCACCGACACGCTGCGCGGCGGCGACGGCAACGACTACCTGATCGATGGCGCCGGAACCACCTTTGACGGCGGTGACGGTGTTGACACGGTCGACCTTTCTGCACTTACAGGCCGGGTCACCGTCGATCTCAACGATGGCGGCGCCGGCGGCGGCTATGCGGCCCATGCAGCGACCTTCACAGGCATCGAGAACCTTGTCCTCAATGCGGCTGACACCAGCGCCGGTGCGGCCAGCAGCGTCAAGGGCAATGATTCCGACAACGTGATCGTCGGCTCGGGCCGGGATGACATCATCCAGGGCGGCGAAGGCAATGACACGATCTCGGGCAATGATGGCGACGACATCATCGACGGTGGTGCTGGTGCGGACGTTCTTTCGGGCGGCGCCGGCAACGACACGCTGAAACTGTCGGTCGGTGGCGACGCTTCGATGCTTCACTATGTCGATCTGGGCGCCGGGCCTTCGGGAACTGTCTCGGGCGGTGAACTCGACGGCGACACGATCTCGGGCTTCGAGAACGTGACGGCAGCACACAACTCCACCGCGCGCTTTACCGGCGACGCCAATGCCAACATCCTGACCGGCAGCAACAATGATGACATCCTGCGCGGCGAGGGCGGAGACGACGTTCTGCGCGGAGACGCTGGAACCTGGGCAGGCGGAACCAATGCCGACATTCTGATCGGCGGCACTGGCGACGACACGCTCTTCGGCGGCAGCGGCAGCGATACGCTCTACGGCAACGAGGACGATCTTTCGGTTGCCGACAACAAGTTCGCCAAGGCCGGCGAGAACGACGTGGCCGTTTATGGCGGAACGCAAGGCCAGTATGACGTGAGCTACAACGCAGTGCTCGACGCCTGGCAGGTGACATCGAAGGCCGGAGCGCCCGAAAATGCCGGCAAGGTCGACACGCTCTACGGCGTCGAAGGCATCGATTTCGGCGGCAATGGCGTCGATCTCGACCTGACCGCCGATGTCATGGTGTTCGATGGCTCCGGAAACCTGGTCGGCACCTATGCCAGCATCCAGGCTGCGATCAATGCAGGCTCGACGCTTGACGGCTACACGGTCGAGATCCAGGCCGGCAGCTACGCCGAAAATCTGTCTGTCAGCAAGGCGCTGTCCTTCGTCGGCGTCGGCGTCGGGGCGGTCTCGATTGACGCAACCGCTGGCATGGCAGTCAACATCACCGGTGGTACGGGCAATGTGTCCTTCGACAACATTGATCTCAACGGCGCCGGCACGGCTGCGACCGGCATCAATGTGACCGCCGGTGCGGACATCGGCACGCTGACCTTCACCAAGGGCTCGATTTCGGGCTTCACTGATCGCGGCATCTTCGCAACCGACGCCGGGAATCCGTCCGGAACCCCGGCGATGGACGCCCTGGTGGTCTCCAATGCGAGCTTCTCGGCCAACGGCTCGGGCACCGGCAACACCGCCGACGTCAAGTTGTTCGGTTATGATGGCCACGCCACCTTCCAGGATGTGACGTTTGAGGGCACGACCGGTGTAGCCGGTCCGGCCGGCCGGCCGGACAATGCGGTCGAAATCACCGGCGGTCTCTTTGACGCCAACAACGCCAACCCGGTTCCGGCAAACGAGCCGGACATCGGAACGGTGGTGTTCACCAATGTCACGGTCACGGGCGAGTACCACAAGAACCCGGTCGCGATCTTCAACTTTGATGAACTCGGCGGGCTGTCGGTCAACAATCTCGACCTCTCGGGCGCGGTCAGCAACTGGGGGCCGCTGTTCAACATCGACGGCATCGCCGATGCGACGATCGATGTCTCGGGCTTCACCATCACGCTGCCGGCAGGGTCCGACATCTACACCGAGATCCAGGGCGACAAGTCCGGCCAGCCGGCTGTTGGCCAGACCATCACCGGCACCTCGGGTAATGACCGGATCATGGGCAAGGGCGGCGACGATACGCTGCGCGGCGGCGACGGTGACGACCAGCTCTATGGCGCCGACAAACCAACCGGCAGCGCTGCGGGCGAGATCGGCAACGACACGCTCGAAGGCGGCGCCGGCGACGACGCGCTGATCGGCGGCGGCGGCACCGACACGGCGATCTACAACGGCGTGCTGGAGGCCACGGACTTCACCACCATCGCGGATGCCGATCCCAACAGTGCCGGCATCCCGGGCTGGGAGATCAATGCCAACGGCTTCGGTGAAGGCACCGACACCCTTACCGGCGTGCAGATTGTCGAGGGCACCGATCCGGTGGGGGCTGCAAGCGGCCGCTTCCTGCTGGTCGGCAATGGCGGTTTCGCCTCCATCCAGGATGCAGTCAATGCGGCCGTGGATGGCGACACCATCCTGATCGCGGCAGGCACCTATGCCGAAAACGTGGTCGTAGATGAGGCAATCACGCTGATCGGAATGGGCGGCGCGGCAAGCGTCATCATCGATCCAGCCAGCGGCACGGGTCTTACCGTGTCCGGCAATATCGGATCTGGCACCGTGACGATCGACGGGATCGGCTTCCAGGGCGGCACCAACGGCGTGTCGGCCAGCGGTGCGGTAACGCTCGGCCATCTCGAGATCCTGAATTCCTCGTTCAGCGGCAATTCACAGCACGGCGTATTCGTGAACGGCAAGGCGGACGGCATCGGCAAGGTCACCGTCGAAGGCTCGAGGTTCACCAACAACGGCGATGGCACCAGCAACGGCGATGGCGACATCGTGCTGTTTGAGTATCGCGGCGACGCCACGATCCAGAACGTGACCATCAACAACGCGGCCGGAACTGCCGACACCGCGATCCAGATCGCCGGGTTCGAGCAGGCCGATTACGATGTCAACGATCCGATCGGCACCGTGATCATCGACACGGTCGAAGTGAACGGCACCTTTGCCAAGGTCGGCGTCTACATCCAGGGCTACACCAACCTCAACGGCCTCTCGCTGAGCGGACTGACCGGGACGGTGGGTGCAGGATGGGGCTACGGCACCTATATCAACCCCACCATCGACAACCCTGCCGGCACGGCAGCGGACGTTGCCGGTTATCCCGGCGCATTCAACACGGTTGGAGCTGATGGAACAGTCGACCTCTCGGGCGTCACCCTGGTCAACACGACCGCAGTCAATGTATCGAACCCGGCTCACCCGCTTTATCCGTATAATGGCGTCATCCTGAACGCCATCGTCAACGGCACACCTGTCGCCGAGACGATCACCGGCACCGATGGTGCAGATATTTTGTCCGGCGGTGCCGGAGAAGATGTACTGCGTGGCGGCAAGGGTGATGACATCATCAATGGTGGTGACGACAATGACCGCATCGGCGGCAAGGAAGGTGACGACACCATCTCCGGCGACGGTGGAGCAGACCAGATCTGGGGCGATGCGGGCGATGATACCATTATCTGGAATGTCGGCGACGGTGCTGATCAGATAAGCGGCGGATCGAACACAGCGGTTGGCGACACCTTACGTGTAAACGCGACAGCCGCGGGGCAGACGATCACTCTCGAAAAGCCCGCAGCTGGTACCGGCTTCACGGTTTCAGAGGCTGGTAGCCCCGACGTGGTTCAGGTGAGCGGTATCGAAGAAGTCGAAGTGGACTTCACCGCTGGCTCCGGGATCTTGAGAATTATCGGCGATTTTGCCGGCTCGGGCATCCGGGTCAACACGATCGCGATTGAAGGCGGTGCCGGAAACGATGTTGTCGATGCGGCTCTCATGACGGGTACCAGCGCCGCGTCAAAGGTTGGCATTGATTTCAACGGCAATGACGGCGACGACACCTTCACCTCCGGTGTCGGCAGCGACGTCTTCGACGGCGGCGCAGGCACGGACACCTATGTGGCCAATGGCGCATTTTCGAATTACGCCATTGCCGTCGCATCCGACGGAACCGTGACGATAACCGATACTTCAAGCGGCGCGATCGATACCGCCCAGGCCAATGTCGAGTTCCTCAACATTGGTGGCACCTTGATCGACATGACGCTGCCGGTGCACGTCTATGATGCAAGCGACTCTCTGGTAGGCACCTTTGCCACGCTGCAGCTTGCACACGACGATGCGGGCACGAGCCCCGGTTTCCGGATCAACCTGTTCGGAACCATCACCGGCCAGTCTCTGACCATTACCAAGGACAACCTCAAGATCGAAGGCCAGTCGGATGACACCGGCAACACCTTCACGCTGGGTGGCGCCGTCACAACGGTGACGCTGCTCGGCGATGCACCGTTCGATGTCATTGGCAACAACGCAGCCAATGTGATCAACGGCAATGATGGTGCAAACATCATTCGCGGCAATGGTGGCAGCGATACGCTCGATGGCGGTGAAGGCTCTGATACCTACCAGGTGTCCGGTACCGGTCACGGGTATGACATTTATGACGACAATGGTTCGGCAAGCGACACGGACACGATCGTGGCTCTTTCGGACAACACGCGGATCGGCCTCGCCGGCGAGTTTGTCGGTACAGATGCAGGCATCGAGACGATCACCGCCAATGGCAACAACGGTGTTTCCATTCGCGGCGACAATACCGGCAGCACGCTTGATTTCTCCGGCATGACGCTGACCGATATCGACTTTATCGATGGCCAGAACGGCGACGATACCATCATCGGCACATCCAGCGATGACGTGATCCGTGGCAATCGCGGCAACGACACCCTCCGGGGTGGCGCGGGCGATGACACCTACCAGGTTTCCGGTGGTGGTCATGGCTATGACACCTATGAGGACAGCGCGGGCGGCAACGATACGATCGCGGCTCTGTCGGACAACACGCGGATCGGCCTCGCCGGCGAGTTTGTCGGCACAGATGCAGGCATCGAGACGATCACCGCCAATGGCAACAACGGTGTTTCCATTCGCGGCGACAACACCGGCAGCAAGCTTGACTTCTCCGGCATGACGCTGACCGGCATCGCCTATATCGACGGCCAGAACGGCGACGATCTCATCATCGGCTCCTCCGGTGCGGACGTGATCCGCGGCAGCGCGGGCAATGACGACCTGCGGGGTGGCGCAGGCGATGACACCTACCAGGTTTCCGGTGGTGGTCATGGCTATGACACCTATGAGGACAGTGCGGGCGGCAACGATACGATCGCGGCCCTGTCGGACAACACGCGGATCGGCCTCGCCAGCGAGTTTGTCGGCTCAGATGCGGGCATCGAGACGATCACCGCAAATGGCAACAGCGGCGTCTCCATTCGTGGCGACAATACCGGCAGCAAGCTTGACTTCTCCGGCATGACGCTGACCGGCATCGCCTATATCGATGGCCAGAACGGCGACGATCTTATCATCGGCTCCTCCGGTGCGGACACGATCCGCGGCAGCGCGGGCAGTGACACGATGGATGGCGGTGACGGCTCCGATACCTATCAGGTTTCCGGGGGCGGCCACGGCTACGATATCTTCGGCGACACCGGTTCGGGCGGCGACACGGACACGATTGTGGCGCTGTCGGACAATACCCGGATCGGCATTTCGGGCGACTTCGGTTCCCTGAACGGCATTGAAGCAATTACCGGCAACGGCAATTCCGGTGTCTCCATCCGTGGCGACAACGGCGGCAACGTGCTCGACTTCTCCACCGTAACGCTGACGGACATTGCCTATATCGATGGCCAGGGTGGCAACGACACCATTACCGGCACGTCTTCCGGCGAAGAGATCCGCGGCGGCTCTGGCAACGACACCATCAATGGCGGTGACGGTGATGACGTGATCCGCGGCGATGCCGGCAACGACATCCTCGATGGCGGCGAAGGCTCGGACACCTACCAGTTCGGCTCCAATGATGGCATTGACACGATCACCGACACCGGGTCCGCCTCTGATACGGACACGATCCTGGCGACCCACACCAACACCCGGATCAATGTCTCCGGCGACTTCTCGCAGGAACTGACCGGTATCGAGGTGATTGACGCTAATGGCGGTGCCAATGTGCGCGTACTTGGCACCAATGCGGTCAACGATCTCGACTTCCGTGATGTCCAGCTGATCAACGGCGTCATCGTCGACGCCTCCGGCGGCAACGATGTGGTGACCACATCGCAGACCACGAGCGACCATGTTGTCTACCGTGGCGGCAATGGCACCGACACGCTCAGGATCGCGCTGACACTGGCCCAGGCTGCCGACAGCACCCTGATCAGCCAGATCGACGACGTGATCTCGGGTGCCAGCACCAGTGTGAACGCTGGTGGACTGGATTTCTCGGTGGATGGTTTCGAAACCATCATCAAGGGCATCACCATCGGCGAAAGCTTCCTGCCCTTCGACAAGGTGCTGCTGGGCAACTGGCAAAACAATGTGCTCGATGTCGCGGCAGCAAACGGTGGGTTGCCGACAAATGATGCCTATCTGGTTCTCGGACGTAGCGGCAGCGATACGATCACCGGCAGCGATGGCAATGACATCCTGGTCGGGGAGACCACCGGCGACACCATGAACGGTGGTGCAGGCGACGATGTCTTCCTGGTGGCTTCGGGTGACGGTGACGATGTCTTCAACGGCGGCACCGGTAATGACCGGGTGCTGGCCATGGAGGACAATGTCGAAATCAGCCTTGCGGGCAATTTCGGTGCGGCCAACGACATCCAGGAAATCAGCGCAAACGGGTTTTCCGGTGTCAGTGTCCACGGCAACTGGCAGAACAACACGCTGGACTTTTCCGGCACGACGCTGACCGACGTCACCCTGATTGACGGTGAAGGTGGCAGCGACACGATCACCGGCACCGCCAACGACGACATCATCATCGGTGGCACCGGCAACGATACCCTCAATGGCGGTGGCGGCAACGACACCTTCCGGGTCGGTGCAGGCGACGGTGACGACGTGTTCAACGGCGGGGCTGGCACCGACCAGGTGATTGCCACCACGGACAATGTCGAGATCAGCCTTTCGGGCAATTTTGGTGCGTCGAACGAAATCGAGGAAATCAGCGCGAACGGGTTCTCCGGTGTCAGCGTTCACGGCAACTGGCAGAACAACACGCTGGACTTCTCGGGCACGACGCTGACCGGCATAACCCTGATTGACGGTGAAGGCGGCAGCGACACGATCACCGGCACCGCCAACGCCGACATCATCGTCGGTGGCACCGGCAACGATACCCTCAATGGCGGTGGCGGCGACGACACCTTCCGGGTCGGTGCAGGCGACGGTGAAGACGTGTTCAATGGCGGGGCTGGCACCGACCAGGTGATCACCACCGCGGACAATGTCGAGATCAGTCTTTCGGGCAATTTCGGTGCGGGCAACGAGATCGAGGAAATCAGCGCGAACGGGTTCTCCGGTGTCAGCGTTCACGGCAACTGGCAGAATAACACGCTGGACTTCTCGGGCACGACGCTGACCGGCATAACCCTGATTGACGGGGAAGGCGGCAACGACACCATCACCGGCACATCTGGTAGCGACACGATCATCGGCGGTACCGGCAACGACACACTCAATGGCGATGCAGGCGACGACACGTTCCTGTGGTCGACCGGCGACGGCAATGACCGCGTTGACGGTGGTTCCGAGACTGGCGCAGATACGGTGGTTCTGACCAACACGGGGAGTTCGGCCACGTTCACGGTCGGCACGGTAACCGGCGGTTCGGAAATCACGCCGCAGGCGCCGGGCGTGGACAACACGGACATCGAGGTGTCGGTGAACAGCGGTGGCTCGGTCCGCATGGACGAGATCGAGGATATCGTCCTCAATCTTGGCTCCGGCGGTGACACGGTGAACGTGACCACGCCGCTTGGCGCTACGGCTCTGCATACGAACACGATCACGGTGAATGGCGGAATCGGTGACGATACGGTCGACGCCTCAGCCAGCACCAGCGGCCACCGTGTGGTCTTCGACGGCGGTGACGGCAATGACACGTTCACCTCGGGTGGCGGCGATGATGAGTTCTACGGCGGCGAGGGTGATGACGTCTTTGTCGCCGGTGATGGCAATGATACCTTTGATGGCGGTGCGGACAATGACCGGATTGAGCTTTCAGGCAATGCGGGTGACTACGCCCGGGCCGACAACGCGGATGGGACCATTACCCTTACAGATGGTAGCGGCGCCGTAATCACGATCGCCACAAGCGTCGAGACAATCAGGTATGCCGATGGTGATGTCACCATCGATCCGATCCAGCTGATCAGCGGTGGTGTTGTGGTCAACAGCTATGCCACCATCGAGGCGGCGATTGCTGCATCGACGTCGGGCGACACGGTTCGGATTGCAGCTGGCGAGTATACGCTGGCAAGCAACCTGACGATCGCGCATACGCTGACGATCATCGGGGCGGGCGAAGATGACGTGACCATCCATACCGGCGGCAACGTCAACAGCTATGGCATCCACGTCACGGCGAACAATGTCAGCATCTCCAACCTCACTGTCGATGCATCGGCAACGACCAACAGCTACGGCATCAAGGTCGACCCGGGCACGGGCGTTGAGACGGACAACCTCATAGGCTTCCACATGGAAAATGTGACGGTTGAAGGTGCGGGACGGTCCGAGATCGACCTGAACGGCGTCGACAACTCGAGCCTGACCAATGTGACGGCCAACGGCAACGGCACCAACGGCGTCGGCATCGCCCTGTCGGACTCCACCGGCATCGTGCTCACCGACATCGCCACCTCCGGCAACAACTGGGGTTCGGTCGGTCTCTACTCGGCGGGCCGCAGCTACGAGCCGGATACCAATGACGTCATCTTCAACGGCACTTACAGCCATGGTGAGGCGATCGGCATTTACGCCGACGAAGAGGGGACCAGCTCGGTCGAGAACATCGACTTCGGCGGCATCTTCCCGGGCGGTGTCTATGCCGTCCAGAATGAAGCACACCGTGACGGAGGCGATGGCCGAGGCGACGACTTCACCTTCTTCTTCGGCTCCGAAGCAGATGCTGTGGCTTTCGCGCTGGACCTGCAGTCGGCTGGCAGCGGGAACACCGCTTCCGTCATCACTGGTCCACTCGACCCGGTAGCCGTTGATGCGGATCTCGGCACACCGCTTGCTGCCGGTTCCACCTTCATCGTTGCCGAAGGCATGTCGATCCAAGAAGCGATCGACAATGCATCGGACGGCGACACCATCATGGTCCGGGCTGGCACCTTCACCGAGGACCTGACCATCAGCAAGCTGGTGACAATCATTGGCGCCAATGGCGGAGTGATAGGCACTGATGCAGCAAGGGATCTGACGGCTGGTGCAGGCGAAAGCACCATCGAAGGCCGGATCATCGTGCTTCATGATGGTGTCACCATTGATGGCGTCCGGGTGCTCAACGGCAACTCCGGCGGTGCCTTCGAAAATGCCGGCATTCACGTTCAGGCGGACAACGTGACCATCGAGAACTCGGTGTTCTACCGTGATGGCGTGGTTGATGCCGATGTCTCACGCGGTATCACCCATTCGGTCGGGTCGGGAGACGGGCTGACGGTGAGCGGCAATGCCTTTACCGGCTGGCACACCGGCACCTATGTCAATGGCGGCACAGATGTGACGGTCGAGAACAACCTGTATGAGGGCAACCTCGTGGGCATGTCGCTTGATGCTTATGCCGGTGCCACCGGTCTGGCAGTCAACGGCAACACCTTCACCGACCAGGCTCTCGAAGGTATGGGCATCGGATCCGTGGGCGGTGCCTCTTGGACAGGCGATATCTCCGGCAACACCTTCAATGGCGCCGGGGTGTTCAACTACGACCCGGCCCTTGCCGCCGACCTGGTTGAAGGCAACACCTTCAACGGGACGGCCGGCAACGACACGCTGAGCGACGACAGCACGGCATCGGGCCGTATCGGCGGCAACACGCTGGTTGGCGGGGATGGCGATGACGTCTACCTCGTCGATGGCAACGACACAGTTGTGGAAGCCGCCGGCGAGGGCACGGACGAGGTCCGCACCACCGACAGCTACGTCCTGCCGGATCATGTCGAGACCCTAATGCTGCTTGACGGCGCCAGCAGCTTCGAGGATTTCGAAGGCTTCGATCTTGGCCCGATCGCCAATGGCGAGAACGGCTGGGCGGTGGCCGGCGGACCGGGTCGCGATCAGAACATTGTCGATGACGGCGGCAACCAGGTCTTCCGGATGTCGAGCGATCCATCGATCACCGATTTCGCCGGCCCGTATTCGGCTGCTCTGCCGGCAACTGCGGGAGAACCGGGAACATCGGCTGATTATAATGGTCATACGATCAAGTTCCGCTTCAAGCCGGTTGATCCGGCGGGCGACAATTCCCGCCTGGAAGTCGATTTCGGCCGGGCCAATGCAACGGACCGCAACAACTTCATGGTTCTTGAGGCGACAGCGGCAGGCGTTCGGATTGCCGTCAACGAGCCCCTCCTCGATGGCAACTGGACCAACAATGCTTTCGCTGCCTTCACCGGCAATGTCACGCTGGCTGACGGTGTCAGCCTGGGCGAATGGCATGACATCGAGCTCCATCTCACTTATGCCGATGGCCCGGACAACGACGTGATCGAGGTCTACCTCGATGGCGCCCACATCGGAACAACGACGACCTTCGAGAACTATCGCGATTTTGTGGGTGGTACCCATGAGGACAATGCGGAAGCCAACCAGACCAGCCGCATCTTCTTCCGTCCGAGCGCCGGTGGCGCACCGGTGGACGGGCCTGGCGGCCAGAACGAGGGCTTCCTGTTCGACGATCTTCAGATGTCTGTCCACAACAGTGCCGACGGGACGGGCAATGATCTTGCCAACACTCTCACCGGCAACAGTGGCGACAACACACTGCTCGGACTGGGCGGTGATGACCTGCTGTTCGGCGGTGACGGCGATGACATCCTCAATGGCGGTCTGGACTTTGATACGCTCACCGGCGGTGACGGCGGCGATACCTTTGTCTTCGATGCCGATGCGCTGTCGGATGCCGTCACCAACGGCATCCAGGATCTGATCGCCGACTACGATATCCTCGAAGGCGATGTCGTCGATCTCTCGGAACTGCTCGATGGACAGACGGTCACCGAAGCCAATGAGACCGTGTTTGTCCGGATGGACGGAAATGTCCTGACGGTTGATGTCGACGGTGCGACCAATGGCGAGAACTTCGTTGACATCGCCGAGTTCTCGGCTGCGCCGGCTACAGAAGCGCTCAAGATCCTCGTGGACGACGACACAAGCGCCACGGTGATCATCTGACCCGCCTGCACCGGCTTCGCCCCCAGGCGGGATGAAGCCGGGCTTACACAACGGGTTCCAAAATGCTACAGCGTCACGTCATGATTGATGTGGCGCTGTAGTGCCATGAGACAGGGTGTTTCGGGTAAAACAGGGTGTTCGGGGGGTGGTGTGACAGACAATATGTGTGAGAGGCCGGTGCCGCGCCAACGCGTCTCCCTGGCGGCGGCCGTTCGCGGCTTCATGCTGGTGGCCTGTGTCGGTCTGGCCGGATGTCAGGCGTCGAACCTGGGGGACGGGCTGGCTGGTGCAGGCAGCTCAAACGTCGCTCCGCTCGGCAGTTCGACCTATGGCAGCGGACAGGTGGCTGTCAGCGTGCTCTTGCCCACCGACGCGGCATTGAGACGAAAAGCGGCTGATATCGCCGACGGCGCCAAGCTGGCGCTGGATGATCTTGGCGGCGGGCAGCTGCGCATCGAGTTCCAGACATCGCAGTCGAACTCGGGGGATGCCGTTCGTCATGTGCAGGCAGCGGCCGCTGCCGGCTCCAAGCTGATTATAGGGCCGGCAACCAACGGCGAAGTGTCAAAGATCATCTCCGGCACCAGCCTGCCCCGGCCTCCTATCCTGGCGCTCGTGGCCAACAATTCCGCCGGCGGCACCCATATCTGGCCGCTTTATGGTGATGCCATCGACAGCGCGCTCGAGGGAGTGGGCGTCGCGGTCGCGGCAAAGCAGAAGAACATCGTGGTGGTTCATGAAGCGGGGTTCCCGGCTGAAAACCTGCTGCGCCTGCGTGAGGGCATCCGGCTCAAGGGCGGCACCACCATCGGCTTCGTGCCCTATCCGGCAAGTGGCATCAATTTGCAGAACGCCTTTGCCAAGGGACAGGTAGTGTTCTCCAAGGCCAACACCATCGTGCTGCTGGGCGGCGGGAAAGCCATCGGTCAGGTGATCGACATTCTGGCGGCGGGCGATTTCGGGCAATCGATCGCCACGGCAATCGCCACATCGTTGATTCCGGAAGAAATCTACAAGCGTCCGTCGGCACAGGGGCTGATGGTGGCGATCCCGTCGACGGCGGATGTGGGCGTGATTTCCGAACGGTTCAAGGCAAAATTTGGTCGCGAGCCGAGCTATGATGCTGCGATCGGCTACGATGCCATTGCCATTGCCGCGGGGCTTGTGCGCTCCGGTGGGGCCGACGCGATCACGGTGGCGAATCTGACCTCGAGCCAGGGGTTTCGCGCAGCCACCGGCCTGTTCCGCTTTCGCCCGGATGGCCGGATCGAGCGGCGGATGATCGTGCATCGGATCGAGGATGGAAGCCTGAAAGTCATTCAGGAAGAAGGTGAAGGTTTTTGATCCATCTTCTGGCCGGAGATGTGGTCTACCCGCTCATCCCTCTCTCTTTGAATCTGTATGCGGACTACGCTTGTCGGTGATTTGCCACGCTCTTCAACCGGTCTTGAGTGAACCCATCTGGCGGTAGCTGGCCATCAGGTCATTGAAGCGCTCGCCCTGAATGGCGACATGCATCCGCAGTGCATCCGCCGCAGCTTTTGAATCGTTGCGCTCCAGCGCTGAGTAGATCGCCCTATGTTCACGCATCGACTGCGGCATACGGCCATTGGCGCGCAACTGCAGCCGCCTGTAGGGTTTGAGCCGTCTGTGCAGACGCGCTGCTTCACCGGCCAGAAAGCGGTTGCCGCTGGCCTCGTAAAGCAAATGGTGAAAGGTCTCGTTCTCGCGGTAGTACTCGTCAAAATCGCCTTCGGTAATCGCGGCTTCGCAGGCCTCTATGGTCCCGGCGATGGCACGCATCTGGGCGCCGGTCACGTGCCGCGCGGCGCGAAAACCGCACATCGCCTCGAGCTCGGCCATCACTTCGAACATCTCCACCAGCTCGACAAAATCCGGGTGCCGGATGAAGGCGCCGCGCCGGGCTTCGAGTGTCACCAGACCCGATGCCGCAAGCGATTGAAAGGCTTCGCGCAACGGCGTCCGGGAGACCCCGAACTGCTCGGCCAGCTTGACCTCATCCAGACGTTCGCCGTCAGCGAACTCACCGGTGACGATCATCTGTTCGATGCGTTCGCGAATGGTATCTGCAATGCGTGTGCCCATGATCGTATCATCGCCGATCCGCGCTAAAATGCAAACTCAAAAATATTGTATACAAGAGATTTGACATTGCATTCAGAAAGTGGTCCCTTTCAGTGTTGCCGGAGCCGGAGGAGGCTCTGCGAGCACAATTTTTCTGGGAGGAAGATATGAAACTTTTGACAGCGTTTGCAGGCATGCTTGCCGCATCCATCGCCTTCACCGGTCTTGCGCAGGCCGAAACCCTCAAGGCATCGCACCAGTTTCCAGGCGGCAAGGGCGACGCGCGCGACGAAATGGTCCAGCTGTTCGCAAAGGAGCTGGCTGCGGCAGATGTCGGTCTCGATGTCCAGGTCTATCCGGGCCAGTCGCTCTACAAGGCGAAAGAGCAGTGGGGTGCGCTGACCAAGGGGCAGCTCGACATCACTTCGTTCCCGCTCGATTACGCGTCGGGCCGCGTGCCACAGTTCTCTGCCACGCTGATGCCTGGTCTGGTGCGCAACCATGACCGCGCCAAGCGGCTCAATTCTTCGCCGTTCATGACCGAGATCAAGAAGCTGATCGAGGACAATGGCGCCATCGTCATCGCTGACGCCTGGCTCGGCGGCGCGTTCGCCTCGAAAAAGAACTGCATCACCTCGCCCGATACCATCAAGGGGCAGGTCACCCGCGCCGCAGGTCCTGCCTTCGAGCAGATGCTGGTTGGCGCAGGCGCCTCGATCTCCTCTATGGCCTCGTCGGAAATCTACACCGGTATGCAGACCGGTGTGCTTGATGCCACCAACACCTCGTCGGGATCCTTCGTCTCCTACCGTATCTACGAGCAGGTCACATGTCTGACAGAACCGGGCGAGAATTCACTTTGGTTCATGTATGAGCCGATGCTGATTTCGAAGGAAACTTATGACCGTCTGTCGCCCGAGCAGCAGGAAGCTGTGATGGCTGCAGGCAAGAAGGCCGAAGAGTATTTCGACAAGGAGGCTGCAGGCCTCGACGACAAGATGGTCGACACCTTCAAGAAGGCTGGGGTCGAAGTCGTTTCGATGTCGAAGGACGACTATGACGCCTGGTTGGCGATCGCCAAGGAGACTGCCTACAAGGAATTCGCCGAAAAGGTTCCTGGTGGTCAGAAGCTGATCGACGACGCACTCGCGGTTGAATAAAGCGGCGGACCGGGGGGAGGTTCGCCTCCCCCTTCTTCCGTCTGGCCTGCCTTTTTCCGATCTGAGGATTGCCCAGAAATGAAACGTTTTGTTTCGATCATCGAGACGTTGTCACGGCTTTGCGGTCTCGCATCCATGCTGCTGATTGCCGCGTCCACCCTCGTTGTCTCCCATATGGTCTTCATGCGCTATTTCTTGGGCGCGTCCACCATCTGGCAGACCGAGTTTGTCGTCTATGCCATGATCGCCTCCACCTTCATCGGCGCGCCTTACGTGCTTTTGCTCAAGGGCCATGTCTCGGTTGATCTTTTGCCCAATCTGCTGGGCGGTCTGGGTAAGCGCCTGCTTGATGTTCTGGCTGCGGTTCTGAGCCTGGCATTCTGCGGTCTGCTCGGCTGGTCCGGCTGGCATTATTTCTACGAGGCGCTGTCGAAGGGCTGGACCACCGATACGGTCTGGGCGCTGCCATTGTGGATCCCGCTGCTGCCGCTGCCGCTCGGCGTCGGCATTCTCTGCCTGCAATACGTTGCCGAGATCTACAAGAACTGGACTGGCACCGGGGAGATGCCCGCATGAGCCCGCTCGAAATCGGCCTGCTTATTCTCGTCGTACTGATCGCGCTGTTCGCCATCGGCATGCCCATCGCCTTTGCCCTCGGCGCAGTCTCCATCGGCACGCTGCTGATCATTGATGGCTTCCGCTCACTGGATATTCTTGGCGAGACCTTCTTCGCGGGACTCAACTCGTTCACGCTGGTGTCGATCCCGATGTTCATCCTGATGGGTGCGGCGGTCTCCAACTCTCCTGCCGGCAAGGATCTATATGAAGCGCTCGACCGCTGGCTTAACCGTGTGCCCGGCGGCCTGGTGCTGTCCAATCTCGGTGCGTGCTCGATCTTTTCCGCACTTTCTGGCTCGTCGCCTGCCACCTGTGCGGCCATCGGCAAGATGGGCATCCCCGAGATGCGTAAACGCGGCTATCCGGACGGAATCTCGGCCGGTTCGATTGCCGCCGGCGGCACGCTTGGCATCCTCATTCCGCCGTCGATCACCATGATCGTCTACGGCATCTCGACCGAAACCTCGATCGGACGGCTGTTCCTCGCGGGCCTGCTGCCCGGTCTGATGCTGACCGTCATCTTCATGGCCTGGACGCTGTTCTCCTGCTGGCGCAGCGGGTTGAAGCTGTCTGATGTGACGCAGCACTATTCGCTCAAACAGAAACTCGAGATCCTGCCGCGCGTGCTGCCGTTCCTGGCCATCGTCGCTGGTATTCTGTTCGTGCTTTATGGCGGTGTGGCCACACCATCTGAAGCCGCCGGTGTCGGTGCGTTGTTCTGCCTGGTGCTGGTGGTCGTGGTCTACAAGATGTTTTCGGCAAAGCCGTTCCTGTCGATGTTCCGCGATTCGACCAGGGAATCGGTGATGATCATGATGATCATCGCAGCCTCCGAGCTTTTCGCCTTCACCCTGTCGTCGACCTTTGTCACCCAAAGCATCGCCGGCTGGATTTCCGATCTGGAAGTCAACCGCTGGGTATTGATGGCGATCATCAACGTCTTTCTGCTGATTGCCGGCTTCTTCCTGCCGCCGGTTGCGGTGATTCTGATGACGGCGCCGATCCTGCTGCCGATCATCACCAGCGCGGGGTTTGATCCCTACTGGTTCGCCGTCGTACTGACCATCAACATGGAAATCGGTCTGATTACGCCGCCGGTTGGCCTCAATCTCTATGTCATCAACTCGATCGCACCGGACATTTCGCTCGGCACCATCTTGCGCGGGTCGCTGCCATACGTGATGTGCATGATCCTCGCCATCGTGCTTTTGTGCATCTTTCCCTCGATCGCAACCTTCCTGCCGAACCTTATCATGGGAGGTGCACTTTGAACCGCTCAGGCTTCTTCTACGACCTGCTTTCAACCCTGTTCGAACGGCCAAGCCTTGCTCGGGTCAAGGGCGACGGGCGTTCGATCGCCGAGCTTTGCGAAGCGTTGATAGCAAGTTCAAGTGAGGGAGCCGCTCACAATATGGGTCAGCAGATCCTGTCGCGTTTCAGCGAGCTGACACCGGAGGACGAGATCGCGTTTTTCGAGTATCTCACCGAGCAGATGGACATTGACACCGACCGGCTGCACGCGCTGACCACAGCCTACCAGGCTGATCGGACGCCGGAGAATTTTGCCGCCTTGCTGCAGGCCGCAGAACCCAAGCGGCAGGAACTCTTGCGGCGCATCAATCGGGTGCCCGGCGCCACCGGCGAATTGGTCAATATGCGCTCGCGCCTGCTCAAGCGGCTCAAGGAGCACCCAGCTTTCGGCCGCACCGATGTCGATTTCCAGCACCTGTTCGGCTCCTGGTTCAACCGCGGTTTCCTTGTGCCGCGGCGGATCCACTGGCAAAGCCCCGCCAATATTCTCGAAAAGATCATCAAGTATGAAGCGGTTCATGCCATCGACGACTGGGATGATCTGCGCCGCCGCGTCGAGCCGTCGGACCGGCGCTGTTACGCGTTCTTCCACCCGGCCATGCCGGACGATCCGCTGATCTTTGTCGAGGTCGCGTTGGTCAAGGGCGTGCCGAACTCAGTGCAGTCAATTCTGGCCGAAAACCGCGAGATCCTCAGTCCCGAAAGCGCGGATACGGCGGTGTTCTATTCCATCTCCAACTGTCAGGTCGGCCTGCGCGGCGTGTCCTTCGGCAATTCGCTGATCAAGCAGGTGGTCGAGGATCTGCAGGCCGAGGTGAAGTCGATCACGACCTTCGTCACCCTGTCACCCATTCCGGGATTCAACACCTGGCTGCAGCGCGCGCTCGCCGAACACCCGGAGGCCTCAGCTACGGCCGAAGAACTGAAGCTTGCCATGCAGACCGGCGAGCTCGGTCCCTTGAGCGAACAGGCGCAGTGGCTGCGCCGGCAGGCGGCCCGTTACCTGATCGAAGAAAAAGGCCGCAGCGGTATGCCGCTTGATCCCGTGGCGCGTTTCCATCTCAACAATGGCGCCATGGTGCACGATGTCCACGCTGGTGCCGACCTGTCGGCCAACGGGGTACGACAGTCCTGCGGCTTGATGGTCAACTACCTCTATGATCTCAGGAAGATCGCCCAGTTCCACGAAAAATTCGCCGAAGACCAGACGGTTTTTGCATCAAAGGAAGTCAAGACACTGGCCGATGCCGCGGCCATACAGAGCAATGGCAGGAAAACGAAAAATGGCTGATAACTATCTCTTCGACGGACTACTCGCCGACAAGCTGAGCACGCCTCAGGGGCGGGATGCGGTGTTTGCGGTGCTTCCCGAAGATGGCCGCCGCTATTCCTACGGCGATGTCGAGGATGTTTCCGGCCGTTTTGCCAACGTGCTGGTAGGCCTTGGAGTGAAGGCGGGTGACCGCGTCGCCGTGCAGGTGCCCAAATCCATCGAAGCGATCATGCTTTATCTCGCCGTGGTTCGTGCGGGCGCAATTTTCCTGCCACTCAACACCGGCTACACACCGGCAGAGATCGAGTATTTTCTCGACAACGCGACCCCCCGCATCTTTGTCTGCGATCCGAAAAAGCGCGGCGACTACGAAGCGTTGACCGCAAGGCTCGGGATCGGGCTCGAAACCATGGGCGTCTGGAAAAATCACGACACCAGTGCCGGTTCGCTCGCTGATGCAGGGCTTGCGGCACCAACAGCGTTTGAAACCGTCGCCAGATCAGCGGATGACCTCGCCGCCATACTCTACACCTCGGGCACCACCGGCCGCTCCAAGGGCGCTATGCTGAGCCACGCCAATCTGTTGTCCAATGCGCAGACGCTGGTCGATGTCTGGCGTTTTACCAAGAACGATGTGCTGCTGCACGCGCTGCCGATCTTCCACACCCACGGCCTGTTTGTCGCCACCAATGTCACGCTGGTTGCCGGCTCGTCCCTGATTTTCCTTTCCGGTTTCAGTGCTGACGCGATCATCGCCAACATTCCTGATGCCACTGCCCTGATGGGCGTGCCGACCTTCTACACGCGGCTGCTCGACGAGCCCGCATTCACCGGTGATCTGGTCAAGCACATGCGGCTGTTCGTGTCGGGCAGCGCACCGCTGTTGGCCGAAACCCATGTTCAGTTCGAAGAGCGCACCGGCCATCGCATTCTCGAGCGCTACGGCATGACCGAAACCAACATGAACACCTCCAACCCCTATGACGGCGAGCGCCGCGCCGGCACCGTCGGCTTTCCGCTGCCGGGCGTCGAACTGCGCATCCTCGATGCGGAAAGCGGAAAGGTGCTGCCGCAGGGCGAGATCGGCATCATCGAGGTCAAGGGACCCAACGTGTTTTCAGGCTACTGGCAGATGCCGGAGAAAACCAAGGAGGAGCTGCGAGAGGACGGTTTCTTTATCACCGGAGATGTCGGCGTCATCGATGCTGAAGGCTATGTCCAGATCGTCGGCCGGTCCAAGGATCTGATCATTTCGGGCGGTTACAACATCTATCCCAAGGAACTCGAACTGCTGCTCGATGAGGAAGACGGCGTGCTCGAATCCGCCGTCATCGGCGTGCCCCATGCCGATTTCGGCGAGGGAGTGGTTGCCGTGCTGGTGCCCAAGCCGGGCGCAAAACTTGATGAGGCCGTGATTCTGGACAGCATCAAGCCGAAGATCGCACGCTTCAAGCAGCCCAAGCGGATCGTCGTGCTCGATGAGCTGCCGCGCAATACAATGGGCAAGGTCCAGAAGAACGTTTTGCGCGACACCTACAAGACGCTTTTGCAGGCTTGAAGTCGCAATGAATGCCCGCACCCTGTTCTGACGTGGCAACTTACCGCTGAGCCACAAGGCAACCTGGGGGCGGCGCGATGGTGCTTCTCAGGCCGTTAGCGCCTGCTGATCTCTTCGTGCTGTGTCTTCCATCTCTTGCCGTCAATGGCGGTAGCCCATATACCGGCATTTCAGCAGCTTGCCGCCTTCACGACGGCTGTGAACCGGAAGAATGGATGATGCTCAGGAGACTTTCGCTTTTTGCCAGTGGCTCTGTCATCGGTGCGGTCATCGACTATGTTGTCACGCTCGGTTTGAGCCAGTGGCTGAAGCTGGATCCTGCCATCGCGCTGGCACTGTCCATGATTATCAGTGCCTCAGTGGTTTTCCGCTTTCACAGCCGTATCACCTTTGATGAAGCCAATGACAATCTGCTGAAGCGATATGTCATGTTCATGGCCTGGAGCGCGCTGATTTTCTTTCTCAGAGCGGTGCTGCTAAAGGCCTTTCTCTATTCCGGATTGCCGCTGGCCATTGCACTGCTTGGGGCGATCGGACTGGTCTCGATCATCAATTTCGCGATGTCGTCTGCAGTCATTTTCGCAAAGAAGTCGTCATGACCGGGAAAAACTTGTCCATTGTCATTCCGATCTACAACGAGGTCGAGGTGCTTCCGGAACTGCTTGAGCGGCTCGAGCGGATTGCCGGCAGCCTTTCCGGCGAATTCCAGCTCATGGTAGATTTCATTTTTGTCGATGATGGCAGCACCGACGACAGTTTTGCCGTTCTGAGCGCTCATGATTTCGGGCCGCGGTCTGTACGCCTGCTGCAGTTCTCGCGCAATTTCGGCAAGGAAGCCGCGCTGTCTGCAGGCATTGACGCCGCCCAGTCTGCCGATGCCGCGGTTCTGATGGACGCCGATCTTCAGCATCCGCCCGAAATGATATCCGAGTTTGTGCGGATCTGGCTGAGCCAAGGCGCCGACAGCGTCTATGCCTACAAGGCGAGCCGCCGCAATTCTGAAGGCTACCTGAAAGCGGCTGCGTCGCGGTTGTTTTTCTGGGTCATCAATCGCAACATCCGCTATCAGATTCCGCCCGGTGCCGGCGATTTTCGTCTGATCAATCACCGCTTCATGAAGGCGCTGCGGTCCCTTCCGGAAAGTGATCGCTTCATGAAGGGGCTCTATGGCTGGGTCGGATTTCGCCAGACCGGTCTGCCGCTTGACCCGCCTATGCGCGAGCATGGCCAAAGCAGCTTCAGCGCGTTTCGTTTGTTCTCGATGACGATGGATGCCATTACCAGCTTCACCACAACGCCGCTGCGGTTGATGGCCATGGCCGGCATCTTCATCGCCATGTTCAGCGCCGCCTATGGCTTGTTTGTGGTCATCGAGACCCTGTTCTTCACCGGGGTGGCGAATGGCATCGCATCGGTGCTCACGCTGATCGCTTTTTTCGGCGGAATGCAGATGATCTTCCTCGGTCTACTGGGCGAATATATCGGCAAGTCGGTTCAGGAAGCCAAGAAACGGCCATCCTACATTCTGGCCGAAGACATCACGCGCAAAGGGGATGAGGTTGCTGATCGCTGATGATTTCGGCCTCGGACGCAAGCACGATAGTGCCATCCTGTCGTTGATCGAGGCGGGCCGGCTTGATGGGACATCCGTCATGGTCAACCAAGCGATAGCCCCCGCCGACATCGCGCGGCTGCAGGCAGCACGCAAATCTGGCGCCCAAATCGGCCTTCATCTCAACCTCACCCAGGTCCTGCCGGGTATGTCGACCGCCTGGCCTCTTTCGACGCTTCTCAGTCCTTTTGCGGGCGCGCGCCTGCTTGAATTGATCCGGGCTTCTCTTGTCCGGCAGGCGGATGAATTTGTAAGTCTCTTCGGGCACCTTCCGGACTATTATGACGGCCATCAGCACTGCCACTGTTTTCCCGCGATAGCACCTCTCGTCACCGGTCTGCCGGCGGGTTCGCAGACCTGGATCCGGGTTCCGCTGCCTTCCAGCTGGGGCGGGCGTTGGCGAAATCTGCGGGCCGGCGGCATCAAGGGCGTGCTGATCATGGCGCTGGCGGTGCGGGCCAAAGGGCGATTCCGGCATGCCGGATGGCAGGTGAACAGTGATTTCTCTGGTTTCCTCCGACTTGACGATCCGGCCAGTGTCCGGCACTGGTTGCCGCGCCTGTTGTCGGCAGCAGGCCCGGACTGTTTGTTAATGCTGCATCCGGGTGACGCCGGTGATGAGGTGCAATGCGACGGCCACGCGCCTCAAAGCCGTAGCTGCGAAACACAAATCCTTCTTCAAGGGGCAGTGGATTGACCAAAAGCCGTGCCATTCTCTGGGGTTTGCTCCTCTTGTTTGTCGTCCGCGTGGCGGCGATGATCTGGGTGCCTCTGACCGATCCGACCGAGGCGCGCTACGCTGAAATTGCCCGCAAGATGGTCGAGACCGGCAACTGGATCACCCCTCAGTTTGATTATGGCGTGCCATTCTGGGCCAAGCCGCCGTTGCACACCTGGCTGTCGGCGCTCGGCATAGCCGCTTTTGGGGAGAATCCGTTTGCCGCACGGCTTGGCATATTGCTTTCCGCCCTCGCCACGCTTCTGATCCTGTGGTTCTGGGCGCGCACGCTGACTGACCGGGTGACTGCTGGCGTGGCGGTACTGCTGACGGCAAGCTCCGGCCTGTTTTTCGTCGCCTTGGGCTTCGTGCAGACCGACATGGCGCTGACCCTTGGTGTGACCGCCTGTATGGCCGGCTTTTATGGAGGACTGCAGGGCGACCGCCGCTGGGGCTGGCTGTTCTTTCTGGGGCTGGCGATCGGACTTCTGGCCAAGGGGCCGGTGGCCACGGTTCTCTCGATGATGCCGATCACCGCCTTCATGCTCTGGCGCGGCAACTGGAAGGACCTGCTTCGTCTGCCGCTGCTTGGCGGTACTGTTCTGGTCGCGGTGCTCGTCATACCGTGGTATCTGGCAGCCGAAATCGCCACGCCGGGTTATCTCAACTATTTCATTGTCGGTGAGCACATCCAGCGCTTCCTGCAGCCCGGCTGGTCGGGCGATCTGTACGGTTCGGGCCGCGCCCATCCCAAGGGCATGATCTGGCTGTTCTGGATCCTGGCCACGCTTCCCTGGAGCCCGCTGCTGCCGCTTCTTCTGTGGCGCTTGCGCAAGGGGCTGCCGAAGACGGAAACCGTGGACATGGCCGCGGATCGTCATGCCTACATCTATCTCTTGATGTTCGCACTGGCGCCACTGGTCCTGTTCACGCCGGCGGCGAACATACTCGTCACTTACGTGTTGCCAGGTGTGCCGGCTGCGGCGCTGCTCTCGGTCATGTTGTGGGTCCGTATCGGGCCGGCTCAGCCGAAATGGCTGCATCTGGGTGTGGCGGAAGTCCTTGTCGTGGCCACCGGCCTGACCGTGGTGGCTTTCCTCGGCCTGGGGCGGTCGGCGATCCCGTCTGAAGCCCCGCTGATCGAGGCTTTTGACGGGGGCGGGCGTATCGGCATTCTCGGCGGCCGCAGTTACTCCGCCGAGTTCTACACACGAGGTAAGATTGCACGGCTCAAGACCCTGGATGAAGCGGTGACATGGCTTGCTCCGGGTGACGGGCTGCTGGTGCCAAAGCACCGGCAGGAGGAATTTAGCGCCCGCTTTGGCGACGCCGTCAAATCCACCGCCGAAAACCGCAAATACCTTCTTTATGTCCCGGCGCCGTGAAGAGCCGTCTCAAGCTTCCGGCGGAATAACGCCCTTGCGCAGCATGAAGCAGCCGTAGAACCGCCGTTCACCGGTCTGGATTACCGCATAGGCCTGCTTGGCCATGTCATAAAACGCAAACCGTTCGATGCCGACCATCTGTCTCGGCTTGCCTTCCGCCTTGTCGATCACGGCCTGCACTTCCGCCTGCACCGGCGCAATCTCGTCCGGGTCACCGACAATTTCCATGCGCCCGGCAAAGTCGTCGACGAATGTGTCGAGCGGCAACACCGACAGCACCGCTTCGGCAGTCTCTGCCGCGGTCAGATTGTCCATCCGCAGCAACTCGCCGAACATGGTCTGCCGGGCAATAGTGTCGGACGGAAAATTCGTATCGGCAATAATCAGCGTGTCGCCGTGCCCCATGGCGCGAAGCGCATACAGCACTTCCGCATTCAGCCGCGGATCAAGTCCCTTGAGCATTCCATCCTCCCACAAGTGCCGAGTGCCTGCATAGTTGTCTGCACGCTTTGGCGTGATCCTGCAGCCGGAAAGACCGGCTTTCAAGCCTTATCAGCCGAGGTCCGGATTATCTCACTGGAAAATGCCACCAGGGGCAATGCGGAGGGTGCGATCGCCGAAAGGATCGGCTAGTTTGGCAACTGACAGGGAGGACGACATGCAGTTGAAGACACGGCACTGGGACAGGACCGGCAATGGCGGGCTGACATTCACCGAGCTTGGCTTTGGCACAGCCCCCCTGGGCAATCTCTATCGCGCCATCTCTGATGACGAGGCCCATGCGGTTTTGAGCAAAGCCTGGGATCTCGGCGTCCGCTATTTCGACACTGCACCGCTTTATGGGCTTGGGCTTGCCGAAACCCGCCTCAACCGGTTTCTGCGCGGCAAACCGCGTGGCGACTACGTCCTCTCGAGCAAGATCGGCCGCTTGCTGCGCCGCTGCGGTCCCGGCGAGGAACGCACCGGCGAGGGCAAGTTCTTCGATGTGCCCGGACGTGTGGAGGTCTACGATTACAGCTACGACGGCGTCATGCGCTCGCTCGAGTTCTCACTCGAACGGCTCGGGGTCGACAGTGTCGATATTCTCTATGCCCACGATCTTGATGTCTTCACCCATGGCAGCGAGGCCGCGCGCGACGCCAGGCTCGAGGAACTGATGGCCGGTGGTTACAAGGCGCTGATGTCTTTGCGCGATCAGGGCGTGATCAAGGCCTTCGGCGCCGGCGTCAACGAATGGCAGTCCTGCCAGTGGCTTGCTGAACGCGGTGATTTCGACCTCTTCCTGCTGGCGGGCCGTTACACGCTCTTGGAACAGGAGGCTCTGGAGACATTCCTGCCGCTGGCCGAGCAGCGCGGCATCGGCATCATCATCGGCGGGCCCTACAATTCAGGCATTCTGGCGACTGGTCCCAAGCCCGGCGCTTTTTACAATTATGACCCGGCACCACAGGACATTCTTGACCGGGTGGCCCGCATCGAAGCGGTCTGCAAGCGCCATACTGTGCGTATGGTCGATGCGGCCTTCCAGTTTCCGCTGCGCCATTCGGCCATAGTCTCTGTGATTCCGGGCGGGCAGGGGGTGGCCGAGATGGAAGCCAATGCTGTCGCAGCTAAGGCAGAAATTCCGCTGGCGCTCTGGGCCGAGTTGAAAGCCGAAGGTCTGATGCGGAAAGACGCGCCGGTCCACGCGTGAGCGAGCCGGCGCCATACCTGGGGCATGGTGCTCTATTCGCTTGTGAACAAATCCGGTCGCTCGATGAGTAACGGCTCAAGCGACTGGATCAACTGCCCGAGGTGATGCCTTGTGGCCTCGCGTGCAGCGTCAGGGTCGCGTGCCTCAAGCGCTGAAACAATCGCCGTGTGCTCGGCAAGCGTTGTCTGCATCCGGCCTGGCATCGGCAGATTGAGATGACGCGCCCGATTGACATGGATCCACGCAGTTTCCGCCAGTGAGGCCAGCCGCCGGTAGCCGGTGAACGACAGGATCAGCTCGTGCATTTGGGCGTCCATAAGATGGAAGCCTGCCGTGTCGCTATCCTGCATCAACGCTTCCTGAATCCGCAGATTGCGCTTGAGCAGCAGCAATTGCTCGTCAGTGATGGTCGCAGCCACTGATTCCACCGCCGCCAGTTCCAGCGCCTCGCGCAAAAACGCGCCCTCGCGTATTTCCGTCATTGAAAACCGGGTCACATAGGTGCCCGCCTGCGGCACGATCTCGACCAGACCTTCGGCAGCCAGCCGCGCCATCGCTTCGCTGACCGGCGACCGCGAGACCCCGAGTTCAGAACAGATCTCGGATTTCTGCATCAGCTCGCCCGGCCGGTAGGCCAGCGACAGGATCGCCTGCTTCAGCGACGCATGGACCTTCTGCGACAGCGAGCCGGTGAAATCATCGAGCGGCTGAAGCGGGGCCCGCGACTTTTTTGCGTCTGGCAGTGGACTATCCTCGTTTACTGGCATACTAACATGTTAGCAAAAGTCTGCGCCTGTCAAGCCACAGCCCGGTCTCAACCCACCTGTCCCCAGGACCTAGCCAATGTCAAAAGATCTGCCCCAGACAATTCGCCTCAACGTGAGCGACAATGTGATCATTGCGCTCAAGGACCTGGCCACCGGCACGGTACTGCCCGGCCTTGACGTCCCGCTCACCGAAGCCGTGGCGCGCGGGCACAAGATTGCATCACGGCCAATCGCCCAGGGTGAGAAGGTCATCCGCTATGGCCAGACCATCGGCATCGCGACCAGCGCCATCACAGCCGGGGCCCATGTCCATGTCCACAATCTCGGAATGGGTGGTCACGCCGAGGCGCAGGAATTCTCGACCGAAGTGAGGCAGCTTCCGGCGCCCGCGGAGAAACGCCATTTCATGGGCTATCACCGCGCCGACGGCAGCGTCGGAACCCGCAACTATCTCGGCATTCTCACCTCGGTGAACTGTTCCGGTTCGGTGGCCCGCTTCATCGCCGAAGCATCCGAGAAACAGGGCTGGCTCGATCAGTTTGAAAACGTCGATGGTATCGTGCCGATCGTCCACGGCACCGGCTGCGGCATGTCCGGCAATGACGAGGGCTACGACACCCTGTTCCGCACTTTGCAGGGCTATGCCCGCAATCCGAATTTTGCCGGCATCCTGTTGCTCGGACTTGGCTGCGAAGTCATGCAGGTTCCGGATCTGGTCGGTCGCGGGCGCATGCGGTCCGACGGCAATTTTCGCTACATGACGATCCAGCAATCTGGCGGCACCCGCAAGACCATCGAACGCGGCATCGAACAACTCAAGGAAATGGCAGCCGAGGCCAACAAGATCGCCCGCGCGCCCGCAGGGCTCGAACATCTGATGGTCGGCATGCAATGCGGTGGCTCCGACGGCTATTCCGGCATCACCGCCAATCCGGCGCTGGGCGCGGCGTCGGATCTGCTGGTCGCCCATGGCGGCACCACCATCCTGTCGGAAACCTCGGAAATCTATGGCGCCGAGCATCTGCTGACCCGCCGCGCGGTGACGCCGGAAGTCGGCGCAAAGATTGTCGAACGCATCCACTGGTGGGAGGATTACGCCGAGCGCAATGGCGGCGAGATGGACAACAATCCCTCGCCCGGCAACAAGAAGGGCGGCCTCACCACCATCCTGGAAAAATCGCTGGGGGCTGTGGCCAAGGGCGGCACCGCGCCGCTGACGCAGGTCTACAAGTTTGCAGAACCGGTGACCGAGCGCGGCTTCGTGTTCATGGACAGCCCCGGTTACGACCCCTGTTCGGTGACCGGCCAGATCGCTTCCGGCGCCAACCTGATCGCTTTCACCACCGGCCGTGGCTCGGTGTCGGGCTACAAGCCGACGCCCTGCATCAAGCTCGCCACAAATTCGGAAATGTATGGCCGCATGTCCGACGACATGGACGTCAACTGCGGCGACATCATCAGCGATGCCGTCAGTCTCGAAGCCAAGGGCCGCGAGATTTTCGAGCTGTTTTTGCGCGTCGCCTCAGGCGAGGAGACCAAAAGCGAGGAGCTGGGTTTCGGCGGCGCGGAATTCGTGCCCTGGCAGATGGGTGCAGTGATGTGATCATTGCGGTTTGAGCCTGTTCTTGATCCAGGATGTCTGGCGGGGCAGGTCGTCCCGGCAGTGTCGGATGTGTTTTTTCGTCCGGTAGAAAGCCCCTGCGTTCTTATCCACAAATCATCAGATTGACTCTCACGTCGAGTCCGGTGTTTATTAGAACATAACAGGAACAGAATGGATTGAGCATGAGTCTCTCGAGGCTGCAGACCGCGACGGATATCTTGCAGGCGCGCACCCGTGCCTATGAGGCCCAGGCGTATCAGGCGCACCGGGGGATGGGGCTTGCCGATGCCGAAAAATCACCGCCGCTGACGCTGGGTGACGGCGCGATTGACGGTCATCTCGAAGGCGGGCTCGTCTGCGGCGGCTTGCACGAGGTGCGCAGCCCTTTAGCGCGCGACATCGGCGCGGCAACAGGCTTTGCGCTCGGGCTTGCAGCACGGGCCATGCAGGCGGAGCGCGGTGGACGCGGTGGCATTGTCTGGGTCACAGATCCGGCCACGCGCGTCGATGGCGGCGGGTTGTTTCCGGTAGGCCTTGCCCAGTACGGGCTCGCCCCGTCTTCCATGACGATGGTCGAGCCGGGTGATCTGCAAGGCGCCATGTGGGCGGCTGACGAGGCGGCGGGCTGCAACGGGCTGGCGGCGCTGATCTTTCAGATCAAGGGCAACCCGCCGCGCTTTGACATGACGGCGACCCGGCGGCTGATGCTGCGGGCGCGACAGAGCGGGGTTCTGGCGCTGACCCTGCGCCAAAGCGGCGAGGAGGAGGCCAGCGCTGCGGCAACGCGCTGGCGTGTGAACACGGAATCGTCCGGGGCGGACGAGAATTATCAACATGGCGTGGGGGCAATGCGGCTGTCCCTGACGCTGGAACGCAACCGCGCCGGACGCACCGGCCAATGGCTTTTAGCCTGGAACCCCAAAGACAGAAGTTTTGACCATGCCGCTCCAAACCCACACACCCGCGCCAACCCGCCAGCGCATTCTCTCGATCGTCTTCCCGTCTCTGCCAACCGACCGGATTCATCGGGCCAGATGGGGCAAGTCCTGGATCACAGACGGGATTTTGGACGCGCATCCTGACACGCCGCCGGTCGTCGTCACCGATACCGTCAAGAACGCCATCCGCATCATCGCGCTGGATCAGCGCGCCCGCGACAACAGCGTGCGGCTCAATCAGACCCTCAGCGATGCGCGTGCGCTGGTGCCGGATCTCGATTGCCATCCGGCAGATGACGCCCGTAACCAGGCGCTGCTGTTGAAGATCGCCGGCTGGTGCGAGCGCTACACCCCACTCGTTGCGTTGGATGCAGCCCCCGAGGCCGAGCGCAACCACGGCCTGTTCATGGACATCACCGGCTGCGCCCATCTGCTCGGCGGTGAGGCGGCGCTGATTGCCGATCTCGAGGCAAGGCTCCGCGCCCAGGGCTTTCACGCCCGGCTTTGCCTCGCCGATACGCCGGGAGCTGCCTGGGCGATGGCGGGCTATGGCCAGGGCCACATTATTGCCGAAGCCGCCCATGCCGAGGCGATTCTGCCGCTGAGCCTCAGTGGCCTGCGTTTGCCGCCCGCCATGGTCGCCTCGCTTGGCCGTGTCGGTCTCAAGACCATCGGCTGCATTGCAGGCCTCCCGCGCGCGCCGCTGGCAGCCCGCTTCGGCGCAAGACTGATGCAGCGGCTTGATCAGGCGCTCGGCCGCGAGACCGAGGCGATCTCGCCAATCATGCCGGTGGCGGAACTTTCCACCGAACGCCGCTTTGCCGAGCCGCTAACCCATCAAGACGAGATCAGCCAAGTGACCGCGGCACTTGCCGCAGGCATCATTGAACCATTGGAGCGGCGCGGCCTGGGGCTTCGGCATTGCCGTCTCAAACTGTTCCGGGTGGATGGCCATGTCAGTCAGCTTGATGTTCAAACCGCCCGGCCGCTGCGCGATGCAAGGCTGATCCGCCGCCTGTTCGACGAACGCATCGCCGGCCTGCATGACGATCTCGACGCCGGCTTCGGCTTCGATCTGATCCGGCTTGACGTGGTTCATGCCGATCCGTTCGAGGCCGGGCAGACAGAGATGATGGCAAGCCACGCCGCAGACCAGGGCCATGATGCCCTGGTCGACAGGCTCGGTGCGCGGCTTGGTCTGGACCGTGTCCAGCGCTTCGTGCTGACCGACACCCATATTCCCGAACGCAGTTTTGGCCGCCAACCGGTGGCCCATCTCGACGCGGGTTCGGTACGGCAGGCTGCGGGCAATGCCGCGCTGGCGCTGGCTTCCGATCAGGAGCCCCTCGGCGGGATCATCACCCGGCCGCTGATCCTGTTCGACCGTCCCGAACTTATGCAGACCATCGCCGAGGTGCCCGACGGCCCGCCGTTGAAATTCCGCTGGCGCGGGGTTGCCTACGAGGTCGACCGGTCTGAAGGCCCCGAACGCATTGCCTGCGAATGGTGGCGCGATGGTCGCGGCGCCCGCACCCGGGACTATTTCCGGGTCGAGGACCGGCAGGGCTACCGCTTCTGGATGTTCCGCCATGGTCTTTACGGGCGCGAGACCAGTGATCCCGCCTGGTACATGCACGGGCTGTTCGCATGACCGCGATACCTTCAACCCGACAAGCCTATGTCGAACTGGCCGCCGCCAGCAATTTCTCCTTCCTGCGCGGCGCCTCCCATGCCGAGGAACTGGTGGTGCAGGCCTCGCGGCTTGGCCTTGGCGGCATTGCGATAACCGACCGCAATTCGCTCGCAGGCGTGGTCCGTGCGCATATGGCGGCCAAGGAGGCCGGGCTGGCTTTCGCGCCGGGTTGCAGGCTGGTGTTCATGGACGCAACACCCGATATTCTGGTCTGGCCCGAAGATCGCACCGCTTATGCCCATCTGTGCGAATTGCTGACCACGGGCAAGCGCCGCGCACCGAAGGGCGAATGCCATTTGATGCTTGAGGATCTTCTTGCTCATGGCGAAGGCTTGCTGATGGCTGTCATCGCACCCGCCGATGCGGCCGGGAAAGCGTTGAACTCCGCATTGGAACGGTTGCGCGAAGCCTTCCCCGGTCATCTCCATCTTGCCTTGTCGCGTGCCTATGGCAGCGCCGACCAGCGCCACATGGCAATGTTGGCCCGGCTGGCGCGAAAGCATCGCCTGCCGTTGGTGGCGATCGGCGATGTGCTTTATCACGCGCCTGAGCGCCGCCCGCTGCAGGATGTGCTGACCTGCATCCGCGAGGGCAGGACGCTGGCCACCGTCGGCACACGGCTGCAGGCCAATGCCGAACGGCACCTGCGCGCGCATGCCGAGATGCTGCATCTGTTCAAGGGCTTCGAGGCAGCCGTTGCGCAAGCCGCCACGCTGTTCAGGCGCATCCGGTTTTCGCTTGATGAATTGCGCTACCAGTATCCCGACGCACCGATGTTCGAGCAGCTCGGACCAGATCCATTGCCCGCGCAGGAAGCGCTGGAAAAGCTCACTGAAATCGGCCTGAAGAAACGCTACCCCGGTGGCGCGCCGGAAAAAGTTCTCAAGGCCATCACCCATGAAACAAGCTTGATCAAAAAGCTCGATTACGCGCCCTATTTCCTCACCGTCTATGACATCGTTCGCTTCGCCCGCTCTGAAAAAATCCTCTGCCAGGGCCGCGGTTCTGCGGCCAATTCCGCCGTCTGCTATTGTCTCGAGATCACCGAGGTCGATCCCGGCAAGGTCGACCTTTTGTTCGAGCGCTTCATTTCAGAGGAGCGCAACGAACCGCCCGACATCGATGTCGACTTCGAGCACGAGCGGCGCGAGGAGGTAATCCAGTACATATACGCGAAGTATGGACGCGAGCGGGCAGGGCTCGCCGCCACCGTCATCACCTATCGCGCTCGCTCGGCGATCCGCGAGGTCGGCAAGGTGTTCGGGCTTTCCGATGACGCGATTTCCGCCATCTCCGGCACCAAGTGGGGAGGCTGGTCACGCGAGGTCGACGCCGAGGATGCCCGCCGCGCCGGCCTTGATCCGACCGACAAGCACCTGGCCCAGATGCTCGATATCGCCTCGCAGATTGTCGGCTTCCCGCGCCATCTCTCACAGCATGTCGGCGGCTTCGTCATCACCCGCGACAAGCTCTCCTCCCTGATCCCGATCGAGAACGCGGCGATGGAGGACCGCACCATTGTCGAGTGGGATAAGGATGATCTCGAAAGCCTCGGCATGCTCAAGATCGACGTGCTGGCGCTCGGCATGCTGACCTGCATTCGCAAGGCCTTCACCCTGCTCGGCACCCATTACGGCCGCCGCGAGACGCTTGCCTCTCTGCCAGACGAGGATAGCGCGACCTATGACATGATCTGCCGCGCCGACACCATCGGCGTCTTCCAGATCGAAAGCCGGGCGCAGATGTCGATGCTGCCGCGGCTCAGGCCGCGCACCTATTACGATCTGGTCATCGAGGTGGCGATTGTCCGCCCCGGCCCGATCCAGGGCGACATGGTTCACCCCTACCTGCGCCGCCGCCAGGGCAAGGAGGAGGTGTCCTTTCCCAAGGAGGAATTGCGCGCCGTGCTCGGCAAGACGCTGGGTGTGCCGCTGTTTCAGGAGCAGGCGATGAACATCGCCATCGTCGCTGGCGGCTTCTCGCCGGGCGAGGCCGACAAACTGCGCCGCGCTATGGCCACCTTCCGCCGTGTCGGCACCATCGGCTCATTTCAGACCAAGATGGTCGAAGGCATGGTCGGCAATGGCTATGAGCGCGAGTTCGCCGAGCACTGCTTCCGCCAGATCGAGGGCTTTGGCGAATATGGCTTCCCAGAGAGCCACGCCGCCAGTTTTGCGCTCCTGGTCTATGTCTCCTGCTGGCTCAAATGCCATTATCCGGACGTCTTTTGCGCCGCCATTCTCAACTCCCAGCCGATGGGGTTTTACGCCTCCGCGCAGCTCATCCGCGACGCCCGCGAGCATGGTGTCGAGGTCCGTCCGGTTGATATCAATTGCTCGGGCTGGGATGCCACGCTGGAGCGAGATGCCGGTCCGCAGAAGCTGTCAGCCCGGCACCGCGAGATGAAGACCATCATGAAGCACAGCCACGCGGTGCGGTTGGGCATGCGCCACGTCAAGGGCTTTGGCGAGGCCGAAGCCTTGCTGCTCATGCAAAACCGCGGCCGCGGCTATGACAGTGTCCGCGACCTGTGGATGCGCTCCGGCCTGCCGCGCCGCGCCATCGAGCAACTGGCCGAAGCCGATTGCTTCCGCTCGATCGGGCTTGATCGCCGCGATGCGCTGTGGGCGGTCAAGGCGCTTGACCCGCTTTCCAGCGCCGAGCGGCTGCCCCTGTTTGCCCTTGCCGACAGCCACGATCTGCAAAAGGAGCCTGATGTCGACCTGCCGCCGATGCCGCTGGGCGAGCAGGTGATCAATGACTACCAGTCGCTGTCGTTTTCATTGAAGGCGCATCCGATGTCGTTCCTGCGTGAGCGGCTTGCCGGCAAGGGCTGCCGGTTGAATGTCGATCTGGAAAAAATCCGTTCCGGCAGGGTGGTCAAGGTGGCTGGCCTTGTGCTGGTCAGGCAGCGGCCGGGCTCGGCCAAGGGGGTTGTGTTCGAGACCATCGAGGACGAAAGCGGTGTTGCCAACATCATCGTCTGGCCCAAGGTGTTTGAAAAATTCCGCGCCATCGTGCTCGGCAGCCGCTGCATCGGCGTGCGCGGCAGGTTGCAGAACGAGCAAGGCGTCATCCATGTGGTGGCTGAATATCTCGAGGATCTGACCCCGATTATGGCGCAGATTTCAGACATGGCAGACGAGATGGGCGGGCTTGCCAATGCCGACGAGGTTCGCCGCCCGATCGACGATATGCGGGGCCGTGACCGCAAGCCTGCAGCACAGATCATCAGGCTGATCCGCGATGCGCCCGAACTGCGCCGGGACTACGAGGATATGGCGACCGCACGGGCTGCAAGCCGGGCCCTGCCGAAAGGCCGCAATTTTCACTGATGCCGGGTCTTGCCGAAGGCCTGCAATTTTCACTGAGACGAGGCGGTGTGGATCAGGCGCCTGAATCAACCGGCGGCGGCCCAAGCGTGTCGCGCTCGACGATCGCCGTCGGGATTTCGATCCGCCGTTCCACCGGTCGCTTGTCCATCAGCTCGATCAGCATCTCGGCTGCGGCTTGCCCCATACGCCGGTGCGGTACCCGCACGGTGGTCAGTTTCGGCGCGACGACGCTGGCGAGATCAATATCGTCAAAGCCGGTAATCGACACATCTTCCGGTACCCGCAAACCCAGTTCGCGCGCCTTCTGCATGGCGCCTACGGCGAGCACGTCATTGCCGCACATCACCACCGTTGGACGCGGAGACAGCGCCATCAGCTCTCCGAAAGCCCGGGCTCCGTCAGCGAAAGTGTAGGCCGCCTCGATCACCGGCAATTGCTCACGACCGATTCCCGCCAGTTCAGCGGTGGCCAGTACGCCCTCCATACGGTCGCTAGCGCGGTCGTTCATCTCGGTAATGCCTGCAATCATTGCGAGCCGGCGGTGGCCCTGGGCAAGAACCTTTTCGGTCAGCCCGGCGGCTGAGGCTCGGTTGTCGAACCCGACGAAATAGCCGTCGCTGCCGCCAAGGTTCCAGGCTCCGAGATAGGGGATGCCGCGGCGGCGCAGAAATTCGTCGCTGCTCTCGGGCCGCGCCGAACCGATCAGCAACACCCCGTCAACGCCCCGGCTGGCCATCACTTCCATCTGCTCGCGCTCGCGCATTGGCGAGTACCCCGAACTTGCCACCAGCAAGGTCTTGCCGAATTTCGACAGCGCTTCCTGGAACGACTGCAGCCCGCGTGCAAAAATGGCATTGTCCATGGTCGGGATGATGGCGCCCACCGTGTTGGTGCGCCGCGAGGCAAGCGCCCGTCCGCCAAAATCCGGCGTATAGCCCAGCGTGTCGACAGCCTTCATCACCCGCTCGCGGGTTGGCGCGATCACCCGGTCAGGCGCGTTCAGGCAGCGTGATACGGTCGCGGTCGACACTCCTGCCGCGCGCGCCACATCATCCAGCGTTGGTTTTGCAAAGTCACTCATGGCCCCTCATCGGCTCACTATACCTGCTTGAAAGCAAATGCACGATGTAAGCGCTTGCATTATTCAATGTAAGCGCTTACATTTCATTTTGTTGGAACCTTGGGAGGGGTGCATGACGCAAGCGGGAAAACCGGCATTCTGGATGGCAGGCCTGCTTATGGTGCTGTTCGTCGCTGATGTGACGGCAGGTGCATTCTTTCGCGCGGCCTTCATGTCTGATGTCGCCGAAGCATTGGTGCTTGCAATCTCCTGCTGTTTCTTTGTCGTCGGCATTCTCAGTCTCGAGGGGCAGGGAAACGACGACGAATCCACGACACTTCAAAGGGAGGAGGAAACCCGATGACAGACAGAAAAATCCAAGACGAAGTGGCTTCGGTCGAGAGGCGCAATTTTCTCAAGCTGACCGGCGCAGGAGCATTTACCGTTGCCATGGTGGCCGGCGCTGCAGGCACCTTGTGGTCTGATACCGCCGTGGCGCAGACTGCCAAGGAAGAGAGTGAGCGCGAGGCGGCGGCCGAGCACGTCATGACCATTGCCACCGCCTATATTCTCGGTGCGTCGCGCAGCTATCCGATCATGCAGCTTGACCTGAAGGAAAACATCCAGAACGCCACAAACGGCAAGGTCTATGTCCGGCTTGCGCCGGGCGGCCAGCTCGGTGCTGGTGGAGCACTTGTGCAGAAGGTGCAGAGCGGCACCATTCAGGCGGCACAGCATTCGCTGTCCAACTTCGCGCCTTTCGCGCCGGCTGCAGACCTGATCAACCTTCCCTATTTCTGCGGCGCCAACCAGAAATTTGTCAATCTGGTGACCTCTGACGCCTGGAAGTCGGAGGTCCATCCGAAGATCGAGGCTGCCGGTTTCAAGCCGCTGTTCTACATCGTGATCGACCCGCGGGTGGTTGCAGTGCGCAAGGGTGGCAACGTGGTCATGTCGCCGGCTGACATGGCAGGCGTCAAGTTCCGCGTTCCCGGTTCAGCCATGCTACAGCAATATTACCGCATGGTTGGCGCCAACCCGACGCCGGTGGCCTGGGGTGAAACCCCGTCCGCTATCAAGCAGGGGGTTGCCGATGCCCTCGATCCGTCCGTCGGCGCACTGTATGTCTTCGGCTTCAAGGACATTCTCAGCCACGTGACCTTTACCCAGGCCGTCCCTGACAGCCAGGTCTTCTCGATGAACCTCGAATGGTTCAGCGGCCTGCCTGCGGACGTGCAGGAAGGCATCGAGTTCGCCGGCGAAATCACTGCACAGCAGAATCTCGCAAAGGTTCCTGCGGCCCGCAACTACGCCATGGCGGAGCTGCGCAAGTCCGGTGTCGAGTTCCATTCACTGAGCGATGATCAGCTTGCGGAATGGAAAGATGCCGGCGGCTACCAGAAGTCGGATTGGGACAGCTTCAAGGCGGAACTTGCCGGTTCGATGGATGTCTTCACCAAGCTTGATGAAGCCGCAAGCACGATGGGTCGTTACTACGTCCACGATGCCTAGCATCTGATCAGGCCGGCGCCTCACCGGGCACCGGCTCCATTCGTAAATCTTTCATGTCTGCTTGCACCGACAGGATTTCTTCCCGTCGGTCGCGCAGGAGGGGATAGACGTGCCAGGATTTCTCAAAGCATTGGACAGGAATGCGGAACGGTGGGCCCTGCTGGTCTTCTATGTATTGCTTGTGGTGACGATGGCTGTCGAAGTCGTGCGGCGCGAAGCCTTTTCCTACTCGTCAATCTGGGGTGAGGAGGTCGTGCGTTATTCGTTCATTTATCTCGCCTGGATAGGTGCTGCCTCAGCAGTGCGCGAGCGCGCCCATATCCGCATTGATGTCATCATGCATTACCTCGGGCCGCGCATGAAAGCGCTTCTCTACATGCTTGGTGATCTGGTGATGCTGGCCGTCGCCCTTGTTGCGCTCTACTGGTCTTTCGAAACCGTCACGGTCTCCTGGAAGTTCGGATCAGTCAGTCATGGTCTGCGCGTTTCCATGGTCTGGTTCTTGTTGGCGGTACCGATTGGTTTCACCCTTCTGATCGCAAGACTGGTTCAGTCCTTCATCCACGATCTCATCTCGCTTCGAACCGGCAGGCCGGTGTTCGAAGGCAACCAGCTCTTTGATTGAGGATCAGCCATGTTGTGGAATCAGCAATTAAACACGGTTGTTCTGGGATGGGATTTCTATGCCCCGGTGATCCTGTTTGTTGTCCTGTGCGCACTCGCCATCCCAGTCTGGGCCGCGATCGGCTCGGCCGCGATCATGATGTTGATTATGTCCGGCGCGCTGCCGCTCTCTCTGGTCGGCGAATCCTTGTTTGACGGGATTGATCACTTCGCGCTCACCGCGATCCCGCTGTTCATCCTGACCGGTGATGTGCTGGTCCGCACAGGCCTCAGCCGCAAGTTTCTTGATGTGGCCGAAGCACTGACCTGCTGGACCAAGGGCGGTTTTGGCTCGGCCACGGTGCTGGTCTGCGGCATGTTTGCCGCGATTTCAGGCTCCGATGCTGCCGGTGCCGCAGCCGTCGGCCGGATGACCATCGGCCGCCTGGTGGAAAGCGGCTACCCGCGGCCCTACGCCTGCGCCCTGGTCGCAGCCGGTGCCTGTACCGGCATCCTGATCCCGCCGTCGATCGCCTATATCATCATCGGCCTGGTGCTCGGCATCTCCGCTTCCACGCTGTTCCTGGCGGCGCTCATTCCCGGGATCTGCATCCTGGTCTCGATCCTGATCACCAACATCGTCGTCAACCGGATCTACAAATATGAAGGCGGCGAGCCGATGACATTTGCTGAGTGGGGCAGCAATCTGGGCGCGACACTGAAGTCCGGCTGGTATGCGTTTCTGGTGCCCGGCATCATCTTCTATGGCATCTTCTCGGGACGTCTCACCCCCACGGAAGCCGGTGCCACCGCTGTCATCGTCACCATAATCATGGGCTTCTTCCTCAAGACACTGAAGCTGTCCGACTTTCCCGCCATGCTGCTCGGCTCTGCCAAGGTGGTCGGCGTTATCCTGCCAATCATCGCCTTCTCGCTGCCACTGGCTCAGGCACTTGCCATCATGGGCGTGCCGCAAGGCTTCGTCGCTGCCGTCACATCGATCAGCGAAGATCCGAACATTCTCATCCTGCTGATGATCTTCATCCTCATCGCAGCCGGCTGTGTGATGGAGACGACGCCCAACATCGTCATCCTGGCGCCGATCCTCAAGCCACTGGCCGATAACATCGGCATGAACGAGATCCAGTTCTGCATCATGATGATCACATCGCTCGGTGTTGGCTTCATCACCCCGCCGCTCGGTCTCAACCTGTTTGTCGTGTCTGGCATCACAGGTGAGTCGATTCTGAAAATAGCCTGGCAGGCGATTCCATTCGTATTCTTCATGCTGCTCGTCGTGCTGATCATTGCCTATGTGCCTGCACTCTCAACAACCCTGTTGCCCGAAATCTACCAGTAGGAGTTCGCGGTCATGTCCCGCATCTATCTCAAGAAAGCTGAAAAAACCTCATCCACGGATTCCGGATCTGTCCGCGATACCGTGCAATCGATCCTCGATGAAATCGAGGCCGGTGGTGAGGCAGCGGCAAAACGCTATGCGGAGAAGTTTGACCGCTACACCGGAAACATCATCGTTACCCGCGACGAGATCGAGGCTGCGGCCGCAAGCCTTCCGCAAAAGCTCAAGGACGACATCCGTTTCGCCCATGACAATGTGCGCAAGTTTGCCATCGCCCAGAAGGGGACGCTGAGCGATGTCGAGGTCGAGATCGTACCGGGGCTCATCGCCGGCCAGAAGACCATCCCCATCGAGGCTGCCGGTTGTTACGTGCCCGGAGGCCGCTACAGCCATGTTGCCTCGGCAATCATGACCGTGACCACGGCAAAGGTGGCAGGCTGCGGGCACATCACCGTCTGTTCGCCGCCACGCCCCGATGTCGGGGTTCATCCGGCGATCCTCTACACCGCCGACATTTGCGGCGCCGACACCATTCTCGCCATGGGCGGGGTGCAGGGTGTGGCCTCAATGGCCTTCGGGCTGTTCGGCGTGCCGTCGTCAGGCATTCTGGTCGGGCCGGGCAACCAGTTCGTTGCTGAAGCCAAGCGCATCCTGTTCGGCCGCGTCGGCATCGACATGTTCGCCGGTCCCACCGACAGCCTGATCTTGGCCGACAAGGACGCTGATCCGGAAATTGTCGCTGCCGATCTCGTCGGCCAGGCCGAGCATGGATACAACTCACCGGTCTGGCTTGTCACTGATGACAAGGCGCTGGCCGAGACCGTGATGGCATTGGTGCCGCAGCACATCGCCACGCTGCCCCAGGTCAACCGCGACAACGCTGAAGCTGCCTGGCGTGATTTCGCCGAGGTGATCCTCTGCGACAGCCGCGAGGAAATGGCTGCGACCTCCGACGAATACGCGCCTGAGCACCTCACCGTGCAGGCAGCCGATCTCGACTGGTGGCTGGGTCGGCTTGGTTGCTACGGTTCGCTGTTTTTGGGCGAGGAAACCACGGTGGCCTTCGGTGACAAGGCCTCAGGCACCAACCACGTGCTGCCGACCTCGGGGGCCGCGCGCTACACCGGCGGGCTGTCGGTCCACAAGTTCATGAAAATTGTCACCTGGCAGCGCGCCAACCGCGACGGCGCAAAACCCGTTGCGGAAGCAACAGCTCGGATCTCGCGCCTCGAGGGCATGGAAGGCCATGCCCGCACAGCCGATATCAGGCTGCGCAAATACTTCCCTGGCGAGAATTTCGACCTCTCGGGAATGGATCAGGACGTCTAAGATGAGCCGCAGCGATCTGTTTGATCTGACCGGCCGCGTTGCGCTGGTGACCGGGGCAAGCTCCGGTTTGGGGCGTGCCACGGCAAATTTTCTGGTTCAGGCCGGTGCGCAGGTGATCGGCCTCGCACGCCGCGCCGAGGCACTTGATCAATGGCGGCTTGAGGCGGGCGGCGAAACCGCAGCCCTTACCTCTGATCTGGCGGCAGAAACCGATTTTGCCGCCCTTGTCGGCAGGATCGCCGATCATTTCGGTCCACCGGATATTCTGGTCAATGCCGCAGGGCTCAACCTGCGCCAGCCTGCCGATCAGGTCACGGCAGAAGGCTGGGCGCAAACCATCGCGCTTAATCTTTCGGTTCCGTTTTTCCTGGCCCAGGCACTGGTTCCGGCCATGCGTGAACGCCGCTGGGGCCGGATCATCAATTTTGCCTCGCTGCAATCGCGCCGCGCTTTTAGCAACGGCATCGCTTACGGCGCCTCGAAAGGCGGGGTCGAGCAGATGACCCGTGCCATGGCTGAGGCCTGGTCGAAAGACGGGATAAACGCCAATGCGCTGGCGCCCGGGTTCTTTCCGACAGAGCTGACCGGCCCGGTCTTCGCTGACCCGGCGGTCTCCGACATGCATGCAAGGTCGACCTGCATTGGCCGCAATGGCGCGATGGCAGATATGGAAGGGCCGCTGCTGTTCCTGGCCTCCAATGCGTCCGCCTATGTCACCGGTCAGGTGCTTTTCGTTGACGGGGGATACACCGCCAAATGAAAGCTCTTGTTTACACAGCACCCGAAACCCTTGCCTATCGCGAAGAACCTGCGCCTGAGCTGCCGGCCGGCGAATGCCTCGTCCGGGTTGAGGCGGTGGGCATCTGTGGCTCCGACATGCATGCCTATCTCGGCCATGACGAGCGGCGGCCCGCGCCACTGATCCTCGGGCATGAAGCAGCCGGCGTGGTGGTGGACGGACCGGGCACGGGTCGTCGCGTCACCGTCAATCCGCTGGCGACCTGTGGTCAGTGCAAGGCTTGCAGGGAAGGGCGCAACAATCTGTGTCCAGAGCGGCAGATCCTGTCGATGGCGCCGCGGCAGGGGGCTTTTGCCGAACTTATTGCCATCCCGCCGGAGAACCTGGTCGAGATGCCCGATCATGTCTCCTTCGAGAAGGCCTGTCTGGCAGAACCCCTGGCTTGTGGCTGGCATGCCATGCGCTTGGGCGCGCGGGCGCTGGGCGGTCTGCTGGATACCAGGTGCCTGGTTATCGGCGGTGGCGCGATTGGCCTCGGCGCCGCATTGGCGCTGAGAGCCAACGGGGTTTCCGACATCACCATCAGCGAAGCCAATCAACGTCGGGTTCCGGCCTTGACCTCGGCCGGTGATTTCAACGTCGCCACACCGGACGATGTTATGGCGGAAGACCCGGGCGGTTATGATCTGGTGATTGATGGCGTCGGCTTTTCTGCAACCCGGGCGACAGCCAGCCGCGTCGTTCGACCGGGTGGTGTCATCGTCCACATCGGTCTGGGAGACGCCGCCGACGGTCTCGACATCCGCCGGGTGACGCTGCAGGAAATCAGTTTCATTGGAGCCTACACCTACACCCCGCAGGATTTTCGCGACACGGCTGCAGCAATTTTCAGCGGCTTTCTTGGAAGCCTCGACTGGGCGGAGCGTCGCGCGCTTGAAGATGGTGCCGAAGCCTTCTCCGATATCCGGGCGGGCCGGGCCGCTGCCCCCAAGATCATTCTCAAGCCTTGAATGGCAGCTTGCCCAAATGCCGTAATCTGTTCACGCAGGCGGTATGGACAGGCTCGCGTCATTTCCGGCTGGCATTGCCTGTTGCTGTTGCATGCCGCGCTTGGAGTGCCTCGCCCGGGTGGGTTAAATCCCGGTTTGTAATGACGTGTTTAATCGCGGAGCTGAATATATGACCCTACCCGATTTGCAGGCGCGTGCGAGAAACCTGTTTCCCGGTCTACTGCTGGCGCTGACGATTGCCGCCGCAGCGAAGTTCCTGTCGGAGCATTATGCGGCGCCGGTGATGCTGTTTGCGCTGCTGATTGGGATGGCTTTCAACTTTATGGCGGATCAGGAGCGAACCTCCGAAGGTGTTGTCTTCGCCTCAAAGACTTTGCTGCGTCTCGGTATTGTCTTGCTCGGGGCACGCATCACACTCGGCGACATTGCCGGCATCGGAACATCCGGCCTGGCGACGGTGGCGGGGCTGATGGCGCTGACCATCGGCTTCGGCTTCATCTGCGCCAAGCTGTTCTCGCGCGGCTGGCGCTTTGCCATTCTGACCGGAGGCGCTGTCGCGATCTGCGGCGCATCGGCAGCCCTTGCACTGGCGGCGGTCATTCCGGCCAACGACAAGACCGACCGGAATGTTCTGTTCACGGTTGTCGCAGTCACCACCCTGTCGACCATCGCCATGATCATCTACCCGGTTCTCTTTGGCTTGGCCGGATTGAGCGACGCGCAGAGCGGATTTCTCATCGGCGCCACGGTGCATGACGTGGCCCAGGTCGTGGGCGCCGGGTATTCGATCTCGACCGAGGCCGGCGACACAGCGACCATCGTCAAGCTGCTGCGTGTGACGCTCTTGCCCGTGGTTCTGATCATCGTCGCTTTGGCCACCGCGCGCCGCGAAACCGGCTTTTCCCAGGTGCGGTTGCCGCTCTTCGTGGTCGGCTTCGGCGCCGTCACGATCGCCAACAGCACCGGGCTGATCCCGTCAGCGGTCGCGGCTTTGCTGGTTGATGCGTCCTCCTGGTTTCTGGTTGTTGCCATTTCAGCTCTCGGCGTGCGCACCAACATGAAGGCGATGATGGAGCTGGGCTGGCGTCACGTGGCTGTCATCGTGGTTGAAACCCTGTTCCTCCTAGCCCTGGCCTGGGCGGCGGTGTCGCTTGGACTGGCAGGGATCTGACGGCTCGGTCGGCGTTTCGGACGTCAGTCATGCGCTTGACACTCCCCTGCCCCTGTGTCCTGATTGATGGTCAGACCGGGTGACAAGGACAAAACTCCGCGCCCGCCAGCAATGGCAGTGGGGAACTTTAACTGGGAGCGTCATTATGAAACGAGTTCAAAGAGTTATAGCTGCAGGGCTGATGGCCGCTGCAGCGGCTTTCACGCCAGTCACCGTGCAGGCCGAAACACCGGCCGACACCCTCATTCAGGCTTGGGCAATTGACGACATCATAACCTTTGATCCTGCCGAGGTGTTCGAATTCACCGCCTCGGAAATCCTTGGCAATGCCTATCAGGGTCTCGTCGGCTATAACGTCAAGGACGTGTCCGAGATCTTCGGTGTTATCGCCGAAAAATGGGACATCTCCGAAGACGGCAAAACCTTCACCTTCACCATCCGTCCGGACATGAAGTTTGCCTCGGGTAATCCGATCACGGCTGAAGACGCGGTCTATACGCTGCAGCGCGTCATCAAGCTCGACAAATCACCTGCGTTTATTCTCACGCAGTTCGGTTTCAACGCCGACAACGTCGACGCGATGATCCGCAAGACCGGCGACATGACATTCGAATTCGAGATGGACAAACCCTATGCTCCGACACTTGTCCTGTATTGCCTGACCGCGACGGTGGGCTTCATCGTCGACAGCGAACTGGTCAAGAACCACGAGGAAGACGGCGATTTCGGCTATAACTGGCTCAAGACAAATTACGCCGGTTCCGGTGCTTTCACCATCCGTGATTGGCGCGCCAACGAGGCCGTGGTGCTTGAACGCAATGACAATTATTCCGGCGACGCGCCGGCAATGGCCCGCTCCATCTACCGTCACATCCCCGAAACGGCGACCCAGCGCCTGTTGCTCGAACAGGGCGATATCGACATCGCCCGCAATGTCAGCGCCGAGGAAATCAGCGCCATGTCGAGCAACGAAGACATCGTCATTGAAAGCGGTGTGAAGGGCTCGGTCTACTATCTCGGCCTGAACCAGAAGAACGAGCACCTGGCCAAGCCTGAGGTCCGTCAGGCAATGAAGTATCTGGTCGATTACGCGACGATTTCAGACACAATCATGAAGGGCAAGGTAGTACCGCACCAGGCATTTTTGCCTCGCGGTTTTCTTGGCGCGGTGGAAGATACGCCGTTCTCGCTTGATGTCGACAAGGCCAGGGAATTGCTTGCCAAGGCCGGATTGGCCGATGGCTTCACCGTCACCATGGATACCCGCAACACGCCTGAAATCACCTCGATGGGGCAGGCGATCCAGCAGACCATGGCAATGGCCGGCATCACCATGGAACTGATCCCCGGAGACGGGCAGCAAACCTTGACCAAATACCGCGCCCGCAATCACGACATCTACATCGGCCGGTGGGGCCCCGACTATCAGGATCCGCACACAAATGCCGATACCTTCGCGCGTAATCCCGACAATTCAGACGACGCGGCTTCCAAGCCACTGGCCTGGCGCAATGCCTGGGATATTCCGGAGATGACGCTAAAGGCCGACGCGGCGATCCTCGAGGCGGATGCGGCCAAGCGCGCCCAGATGTACGTCGACCTTCAGACTGAACACCAGCAGGTCTCTCCATTTGTCATCATGTTTCAGGAAATCGAAGTTCTGGCACGCCGGAAAAATGTAGAAGGCTTCGTCATCGGTCCGTCGTTCAACGACAACTCGTTCAAGGCGGTGACCAAGTAGTTGTCAAACGCGGTTTTTATTGCGCAAGGGTGGCGCCGGTCCCTTCCGGCCGTTCTCGGCAAGGGCACGCGGTTGCTTGCCACCATCGCCATCACCATATTCGGCCTTTTGGTCGTGACGTTTCTGATCGGGCGGGTGGTGCCGGTAGATCCTGTGCTTGCCGTCGTCGGCGATCGCGCCTCGCAGTCGACCTATGACAAGGCGTTTGTCGAGCTTGGCCTTGACCGCCCGCTCTATGTGCAGTTCGGCCTCTACGTCGAAAAGGCGGTCACGGGTGATTTCGGCGAAAGCCTGCTGACCAAGAAGCCGATCATCGATGACATTGCGCGCGCCTTTCCCGCCACGTTGGAACTTGCCACAGTTGCCATCCTGATCGGAACATTGTTCGGCATACCGGTTGGTGTCTGGGCGGCTGTCCGGCAAGGCAAGCTGGTCGACCAGGTGGTTCGCATCATTGGCCTTCTGGGGTATTCGGCGCCGATCTTCTGGCTCGGTCTGCTCGGTCTTCTGCTGTTTTACGCCAAATGGGGCATTGTCGCAGGCCCCGGTCGCATCGACATCTCCTACGAATATGCTTTCACTCCGACGACCGGGTTGTTTCTTCTCGACACTGCGATGCAAGGGCAGTGGGATGCGTTTCGCAATGTTGTCTCGCATATTGCCTTGCCGGCAGCGCTGCTCGGCTATTTCTCGATGGCTTATATAGCCAGGATGACCCGCAGTTTCATGCTCAATGAACTGGCGCAGGAATATGTGGTCACAGCCAGGGTCAAGGGCGTGGCCGAGTGGCGCATCATCTGGGTCCATGCGCTCAGAAATGCCGCTGTGCCGCTGGTCACCGTCATAACGCTCTCCTACGCCAGCCTGCTGGAAGGCTCCGTGCTGACCGAAACCGTGTTCGCCTGGCCCGGCCTCGGGCAGTATCTGACCAACTCTCTGCAGAACGCCGACATGAACGCCGTGCTGGGCGGAACCTTGCTGATCGGTATCATTTTCGTCGGCCTTAACCTGCTTTCCGATTTCCTCTACACCGTGCTGGACCCCCGGGTCAGGGGGCGCACATGACAACGCAAGTCCCGCGCCAGAGCCTCGGCGAGTGGCTCAGGAGCGAACAGCCGGCGTCTCGCAATCAGGCGCGTCTCGGCCAGGTCTGGCGCAGCTGGGTTCTGTTTACAGGAAACCGGCTTGGCATGATCGGCCTCGCCATCGTGGTTCTGCTGATGTTGATCGCTGTCTTTGCCAACGTGATTGCTCCTTACGACCCGCTGCTCGGCGGCGATCTGCGCACAGAACGCTTGCTGCCCCCTTCGCTTGATCACCTGATGGGTACCGACGACCTGGCCCGCGACATTTTCAGCCGTGTTGTCCATGGCGCGCGGCTGACATTGATGGTGGTGGCACTGGTCGCAATCATCGCCACACCCATCGGCCTTCTGGTAGGAACTGTCTCAGGTTATTTCGGCGGCTGGGTCGACACTGTGCTGATGCGTATCACCGACATTTTTCTGGCTTTCCCGCGGCTGATCCTGGCGCTGGCCTTCGTGGCAGCACTCGGGCCCGGCATCGAAAACGCCATCATCGCCATCGCCATCACATCCTGGCCGCCCTATGCAAGGCTGGCGCGTGCCGAAACACTGACCATCCGCAACGCCGAGCACATTGATGCAATCCGGCTGCAGGGAGCTTCGTCGCCGCGCATCATCTGGGGCCATGTGGTGCCGCTCTGCCTGTCCTCGGTTATCATCCGGGTAACGCTCGACATGGCAGGGATCATCCTCACCGCAGCCGGCCTCGGATTCCTCGGTCTGGGCGCCCAGCCGCCACAGCCCGAATGGGGCGCGATGATCGCCGGTGGTCGCCGTTTCATCATTGATTACTGGTGGGTGGCAACCATGCCCGGCATCGCGATCTTCGCTGTGTCGCTCGGTTTCAACCTGCTTGGCGACGGCCTGCGCGACGTTCTTGATCCGAAGGCCGAGAAATGAACCCGTTGCTGTCAGTCGAGAATCTGCGCATCGCCTTCCCCTCGCGCCAGGGCCCGGTAGAAGTGGTGCGTGGTGTCAGCTTCAGCCTCGGTCGTGAACGGCTGGGGATCGTGGGCGAGAGCGGCTCCGGCAAATCCCAGACCGGTCGCGCGATCCTTGGTCTTACGCCGGTGACAGGCACAGCAACCGCCGATCGTCTGGAATTCGACGGCATCGATTTGCGCAATGCCAGCGCGAGCCAATGGCGCAAGCTTCGCGGCGCGCGTATGTCGATGGTGATGCAGGACCCGAAATTCTCGCTCAATCCGGTGATGACTATCGGCAAGCAGCTGATGGAGGCTGTCAAGCTGCACGGCGGCAAGTCGGAGGCCCGCGACAAATCTCTCGCCATGCTCGAAGCGGTGCAGATCCGCGATCCCGAGCGGGTGATGGCGGCCTATCCGCATGAGCTCTCTGGCGGCATGGGTCAGCGCGCGATGATCGCCATGATGCTGGTCACCGAGCCCGATCTGCTGATTGCCGATGAACCCACTTCTGCGCTCGATGTGACCGTCCAGATCGAGGTCTTGCGCATTCTCGATCGCCTCGTCACGGAGCGAGGAATGGGCCTGATCTTTATCAGTCACGACCTGCGCCTGGTCTCGACCTTCTGTGACCGGGTGCTGGTCATGTATGCGGGAAAAGTGGTCGAGGAACTGGATGCCCGGCGGATGAACGAGGCCAGCCATCCCTACACAAGGGGGTTGCTCAACTGCCTGCCGACGATCACCGGCGACATCCGCCCGCTGCCGGTTCTAGTGCGCGACGACGCCTGGCTGAAGTAGGGATCGGAAATGGCGCTGATAGATATCGAAAACCTTGAAGTCACGTTTGATGGCGGCGACCGCCAGGTCCGCGCCCTTAAGGGCGTCTCGCTTACTGTTGAGGAAGAGGACAGCTTCGGCATCGTCGGCGAGAGCGGTTCCGGCAAGTCGACTGTTCTGCGCGCCCTGTGCGGTCTTGCGCCGGTGACGGCAGGCCGCATCAGCATTGATGGCAAGCCCGTGCCGGCGCCGCGCGACCAGGCCTTTTATCGCCGGGTGCAGATGGTGTTTCAGGACCCCTATGCATCGCTGCATCCACGCCACACCATTGACCGGGTCCTGTCCGAACCACTGGCCATCCACGGCTTCGATCATGCCGAGAAACGCGTTGAACAGGCGCTGGAAGATGTCGGTCTGGGGTCGGGTTTCCGGTTCCGCTATCCGCACCAGCTTTCGGGTGGCCAGCGACAGCGCGTCGCCATTGCCCGCGCGCTGATCCTCGAGCCAAAGATCATTCTGCTTGATGAGCCGACATCCGCGCTTGATGCGTCGATCCAGGCCGAAGTGCTCAATCTGCTTGACCGGCTCCGCGCAGACCGCGGCTTGACCTATGTGCTGGTCAGCCACGATCTCGCGGTCGTCTCGCACATGTGCGATCGGCTGGTGGTGATGCAGTCGGGCGAGGTGGTGGAAGAACTGACCCGCGAAGCGCTGCAGGCCCACAAGACATCTGAAGATTACACTCGCAACCTGCTGACGGCGAGCGCGGGCTTCACCCGTGACACCGCCCGTCGGCGCTGATGGAGCCTGCCATGGCAATCACGCCATTCTTCGACGGTCACAATGATTTTCTGCTGCGCCTGGTGCGCGCGCCGGAAAACCGTGAGGCGCTGTGGCTCAATGAAGGGCAGGAGGGGCATCTTGACCTGCCACGCATGCAGAAGGCCGGTTTTGCCGGCGGCTTCTTCGCCATCTACATCCCCTCGCCGGAGGAGCCCGGCGCGCCCGATTATCAGGCGATGATGGACAGCCCTCCCTACGATCTGCCCCTGCCTGCGTTGATGACGACGGACGAAACCCAGTCAACTGCTTTGCAAATGGCCGGGCATCTGATGTGGATGGAGCGGGCCTCGAAAGGCGCTCTGAAGATCTGCCGCACATCTGCTGACCTCAACGCCAGCATGGAAGATGGCACCATCGCCGCGATCATGCACATGGAGGGCGCCGAAGCCATCGGGCCCGATCTTGATGCGCTCTATGCCTTCCACGCCATGGGTCTGCGCTCGCTCGGCCCGGTTTGGAGCCGCCCGACCGTCTTCGGCCATGGCGTCCCATTCCGCTTCCCCGGCGACCCCGACACCGGACCCGGCCTGACCGATGCCGGCAAGGCGCTGGTCAGGGCCTGCAATGAGCTCAGGATCATGATCGACCTGTCGCACCTGAACGAGAAAGGCTTCAACGATGTCGCCCGCCTCTCCGATGCCCCGCTGGTCGCCACCCATTCCAACGCCCACGCGGTCACGCCCTCGACCCGCAACCTGACCGACCGCCAATTGGCGATGATCCGCGAGAGCGGAGGCATGGTCGGCCTCAACTACGCCACCGTGTTCCTCCGCGAAGACGGCCGCAAAGCCACCGATTGTGGTTGGGATCCGGTCATGCGCCATCTCGATCACCTGCTCGGGCACCTCGGCGAAGACCATGTCGGCTTTGGCTCCGACTTCGACGGCGCCGAATTGCCTGATGTGATCGGCGATGTGACGGGTGTGCAGGCGCTGATCGGCCAGATGCGGGAGCGGCAGTATGGCGAGGCGCTGATCGATAAGATCGCCCGGAAGAACTGGGTGGCGGTGTTGGAGCGGACTTGGGGGGCGTAAAGTTCCCTGAGCCCCTGGCGCCCACCCCTCATCCGTCTACGGGCGTTCACGGAACGCCCGTATCCACCTTCTCCCACAGGGGAGAAGGAAGGTGTGCCTCAAACGTTCCTTTTCAACCCCGCCACCCGCGCCAGCACCGCATTCGCCGCATCCAGCACGTTCGAGCCCGGGCCGAAGATTTCGGCCACGCCGGCCTCGCGCAAAAACGCATAATCCTGTTCCGGGATGACGCCGCCGACGACGACCTGGATGTCGGCGCGGTTCTTGTCCTTCAGACGCGTGATCAGTTCGGGCACCAGCGACTTGTGACCCGCCGCCAGCGACGAGACGCCGACCACGTCGACGCCGAGTGCGATGGCCTTGTCGGTGACTTCGGCCGGGGTTTCGAACATGTCGGTGAGATCGACCTTGAACCCCATGTCGGCAAACGCCGTGGCGATCACCTTGGCGCCGCGGTCATGGCCGTCCTGGCCCATCTTGGCCACCAGCACATGCGGCGCGCGGCCTTTGTCGTTCGTGTAGTCGGCAATGCGTGAGCGGATTGCCTGGTATTCCGGGTCGTCGTGGTAGACGTCCTCGTAGACGCCGCCGATCACCTTGGTCACGGCGTGGTGACGGCCGCCAAAGCCGCGCTCCATGGCATCGGAAATCTCGCCCAGCGAGGCCCGCGCCCGCGCGGCGTCGACGGCGGCTGCGAGCAGGTTGCCTGTGCCGGACTTGGCCACCTGTTCAAGTGCCGTGATCGCTGCCGCGTGCGCCTTGGGATCGCGGCTTGAGCGCATCTTGTTTAGCCGTGCCACCTGGCCGGCGCGCACCTTGTCGGTGTCGATGTTGAGGATATCGACCTGCGGCTCGTCGGCCAGCCGGAAGCGGTTGACGCCGACGATGACGTCCTCGCCGCGGTCGATCCGCGCTTGCCGTCGGGCGGCGGCTTCCTCGATGCGCATTTTCGGCAGGCCCTGTTCCACAGCCTTGGTCATGCCGCCGAGCGCCTCGACTTCGCCGATCAGCTCCCAGGCTTTTTCTGCCAGGTCGGCGGTGAGCTTCTCGACATAAAAGGAGCCACCGAGCGGATCGACGACATTGGTCACGCCGGTCTCGTGCGCCAGAATGAGCTGGGTGTTGCGCGCGATGCGGGCGGAGAATTCCGTCGGCAGCGCAATCGCCTCATCAAACGAATTGGTGTGCAGCGATTGCGTGCCGCCAAGCACTGCGGCCATGGCTTCAAACGCGGTGCGGACCACATTGTTGTAGGGATCCTGCTCGGTCAGCGACACGCCGGAGGTCTGGCAATGGGTCCTGAGCATCTTCGAGCGTTCCGACTTGGCGCCGAAGTCGGTCATGATCTTTGACCACATGGCGCGCGCCGCGCGCAGTTTCGCCGCTTCCATGAACACGTTCATGCCGATGCAGAAGAAGAACGACAAGCGCCCGGCAAAGGCGTCGACATCAAGCCCCTTGCTCTGTGCCGCGCGGACATATTCCATGCCGTCGGCCAGCGTGTAGGCCAGCTCCTGTGCCAGCGTCGCGCCGGCTTCCTGCATGTGGTAGCCGGAAATCGAGATCGAGTTGAACTTCGGCATTTCCTGCGATGTGAACTCGATGATGTCGGCAACGATCCGCATCGAGGGCTCGGGCGAGTAGATATAGGTGTTGCGGACCATGAACTCCTTGAGGATGTCGTTCTGCACCGTGCCAGTGAGCGCGGACCGCTCGACGCCCTGTTCCTCGCCGGCGACAATGAACATCGCCAGCACCGGGATGATCGCCCCGTTCATGGTCATCGACACGCTCATTTCGCCGAGCGGAATGCCGTCGAACAGGATCTTCATGTCCTCAACCGAATCGATCGCAACACCCGCCTTGCCGACATCGCCGGTCACTCGCGGATGATCGGAATCATAACCCCGGTGGGTTGCCAGATCGAAAGCCACCGACAGCCCCTTTTGCCCGGCAGCCAGGTTCTTGCGGTAAAACGCGTTACTCTCCTCGGCCGTCGAAAACCCCGCATACTGACGGATGGTCCACGGCTGGCCGGTGTACATCGTCGCCCGCACACCGCGCGTGAACGGTGCGAAGCCCGGCAGTTCGGTCGCTGCGCCTTCGGGCAAGTCCTCGGCCGTGTAGAGCGGCTTCAGCGTGATGCCTTCCGGCGTCTCGGTATTGAGGCTCTCGATCGGCTTGCCCTTGAGGTCCTTGGTGGCCAGATCGAGCCAGTCGCGGGTGGTCTTGGTCATTTGGCGAACTCCATGATGATCTCGTCGACGGCGAGGCTGTCGCCGGGTTTCACCGGAATGCGCGAGACCACGCCCTTGCGTTCGGCCTTGAGCACGTTCTCCATCTTCATCGCTTCGACGATGGCCAGCGTCTGGCCTTCCTGCACCTCGTCGCCTTCATTGACGGCGATCGAGACGATCAGGCCGGGCATCGGGCACAGCAACAGGCTGGAGGTATCAGGTGCAACCTTCTCCTTCATCAGCCGGGCAAGCTCGGCTACGCGCGGGCTGAACACCTGGGCGCGGACGTCAACACCCAGCTGCCGCAAACGCCACCCGGCGTCCGCGGGCTCAACCTTGATCGCATGCAGGTCGCCGTCGATATCAAAGGTCGCCAGCCTGGCGCCGGGCGTCCAGTCGGTGGTCACCGCCAGTGGCTCACGGCCGGGAAGGCGAAGCATGTAGACATCGTCAGTGTCGTCGATATGGCCGGTGATTTCCTGACCGGCGATGCGCACAACCTTGTCTTCATGCGCCCGCTTTTCCGCCTGGCTGAAACGCGCGCCGGAAATCTGCGCATTGCGTTCGCCCAGAATATGGCTGAGCAGCAGGGCGGCGATGGCAAAGCGCTCGACGGTCGCATCATTGGGCGGAACCGGGCCGAACCCATCGGGATATTCCTCGGCGATGAATCCGGTCGAGAGCCGTCCTTCGCGCCAGCGCGGGTGTTGCATCAGGGCCGAGAGGAACGGCAGATTGTGGCCGATGCCTTCGACCTCGAACCGGTCCAGTGCGTCGGCCATGGCGTCGACGGCTTCCATTCGCGTCGGGGCATGGGTGCAGAGCTTCGCCACCATCGGATCGTAGAACATCGAGATTTCGGAACCTTCGGTGACACCGGTGTCATTGCGGATGGTGATGCCCTCGTCGCTGGTACCTTCCTGCGGCGGCCGGTAGCGGGTCAGCCGTCCGATCGAGGGCAGGAAATTGCGGTACGGGTCCTCTGCATAGAGCCGGCTTTCCACCGCCCAGCCGGTGAGTTTGATGTCGTCTTGCGTGAAGGGAAGCTTTTCACCTGCGGCCACCCGGATCATCTGCTCGACCAGATCGACGCCGGTGATCAGTTCGGTCACCGGATGCTCGACCTGCAGCCGTGTGTTCATCTCGAGGAAGTAGAACTTGCGGTTCTTGTCGACGATGAATTCCACCGTGCCGGCCGACTGGTAATCCACCGCCTTTGCCAGCGCCACCGACTGCTCGCCCATGGCCTTGCGGGTTTCGGCATCGAGGAAGGGCGAGGGGGCCTCCTCGACCACCTTCTGGTTCCGCCGCTGGATCGAGCATTCGCGTTCACCCAGATAGATCGTGTTGCCGTGGCTGTCGGCGATCAGCTGGATCTCGATATGCCGCGGCTCCTCGATGAATTTTTCGATGAAGATCCGGTCATCGCCAAACGAGCTCGCTGCTTCCGATTTCGAGCGGGAAAACCCTTCGCGCGCCTCGGCGTCGTTCCAGGCAATCCGCATGCCCTTGCCGCCGCCGCCGGCGGACGCCTTGATCATCACCGGATAGCCGATCTCGGCGGCGATCTCGGCCGCATGGGCCTCGTCATCGATCAGGCCCATGTGACCGGGCACGGTGGATACACCGGCTTCGGCCGCGATCTTCTTCGAGGTGATCTTGTCGCCCATCGCCTCAATGGCTTTGACCTTCGGACCGATGAAGGCAATGCCTTCTTTCTCCAGCGCCTCGCAGAACGAGGCCCGTTCGGACAGGAACCCGTAACCCGGATGCACGGCCTGGGCGCCGGTTTGTTTGCAGGCCTCGATGATCTTCTCGGGGATCAGATAGGACTGGTTGGCCGGCGGGGGACCGATATGCACGGCCTCGTCGGCCATTTCCACATGCACCGCATTGCGATCGGCGTCGGAATAAACCGCCACCGTCGCAATGCCCATGGCGCGCGCCGACTTGATCACCCGGCAGGCAATTTCACCGCGATTGGCGATCAGGATCTTGGAAAACATGCACTTCTACCCCCGCTGATGGACCTCAGGCCCCTTGCTAACCGTCGTCGTCCTCGGGCTTGACCCGAGGACCCATTGTTATGGTACCGAGAGGTACCTGTTGTCTGCATCCTCGTCCGGCTCGTCATCCTCGGGTCAAGCCCGAGGATGACGAGATGAGTGAGGCTGACCTACACCTCAAGCACGTCCTCGAATGCGGCGGGATAACTTGCCCGCCCCACGCGTTCGTCGATCCTGAGCATTGCCACATAGGATTGCTGGTCGAACGGTTCTTCGGCGGGCACGATCTCGCGCCCGAACAGCCAGCTGATCCGGCCCGCATCGAGATTGCCGCGCTCGAATGGCTCGTCGCCGAACCGGTGCCACAGCGCATGCAGAAACGCCGCGTCGGCAAGCTTTTCCGTCGGCGTGCGGTCGGCCATGCGGCGCCGGCTGATGATCGCCGTCACACCGCGCGGATTGGCGCGGCGGATGGTGAACTGGAACCCCGTGCCGGGCAGGCCGGACGGGATTCCGCGATGCTTGGTCATTTCAGGCAGTTTTGCCATCAGCCCTTGCTTTCGTTCTGTGCGTCGAGCTTGTCCTGGGTTCTGAGCTCGAAATCGCTGGCATCGTGACGCTCGCGCAACTGCTCTGATGGATCACCGAAGGCCCGGTTGACCATGCGACCGCGCTTGACGGCAGGGCGCGCAGCAATCTGGTCGGTCCAGCGCTTCAGGTTGGTGTAGATGCCGGTGTCGAGATAGTCGGCCGCATCATTGTAGACATTGCCCTGCATCAGCGTGCCGTACCAGGGCCAGATCGCCATATCGGCAATCGAGTACTCGTCGCCTGCCATGAATTCATTGTTGGCCAGCCGCTTGTCGAGAACGTCGAGCTGGCGCTTGACCTCCATGGCGAAGCGGTCGATCGCGTATTCGATCTTCATCGGCGCGTAGGCATAAAAATGCCCGAAGCCGCCGCCGAGGAACGGGCCGGATCCCATCTGCCAGAACAGCCAGTTGAGCGCTTCCGTGCGCGCATGGTGTTCCTTGGGCAGGAACGCGCCGAATTTTTCTGCCAGATAAAGCAGAATCGAACCGCTTTCGAACAGCCGTGTCGGTTCCGGCGTCGAGTGGTCGACCATCGCAGGGATCTTCGAGTTCGGATTGATGTCGACAAAACCGGACCCGAACTGGTCGCCTTCGCCGATATTGATCAGCCAGGCATCATATTCCGCGCCCGAATGGCCGGCTGCAAGCAACTCCTCGAGCATCACCGTAACCTTGACGCCGTTTGGCGTGGCCAGCGAGTAAAGCTGCAGCGGGTGCTTGCCGACCTGAAGGTCCTTCTGGCTCGTCGGGCCGGAGATCGGCCGGTTGATATTGGCAAAACGGCCGCCATTGCCCTGCTTCCATTCCCACACTTTCGCGGGTTCATAGCCAGCCGGCAGATTGTTTTCAGGCGGAAATTTGTTTTCTTCAGTCATCAAATCGGATCCTTGTTGGCGAGAAATGTCTCACCGGGGATATAGGACAAAAGTCGGACAATTGCAGCCGCCCTTCGCCCCGGACATCCGGTCAAAAACACGTGAGCGCTAACCTGCCGCCGCATCAGCCAAGATAATCCGCATCGTCCACCTTCTCGAGCCAGTCCACGACCACACCATCGAGCGCTTCCTGGATGACCAGATGCGTCATCGCCACATCCGGCGAAGCGCCATGCCAGTGCTTCTCGCCAGCTGCAAACCAGATCACATCACCCGGCCGGATTTCCTCCATCTGCCCGCCCTCGCGCTGCGCCCGTCCCAGCCCGGAGGTGACGATCAGCGTCTGCCCCAGCGGATGCGTGTGCCAGGCTGTCCGCGCACCCGGCTCGAACGTCACCGACACCCCCTGAACCCGCCCGGGTTCCTCGGCCTGAAACAGCTTGTCGAGACGCACGGTCCCGGAGAAATAATCTTCCGGCCCCTTGGCCGATGGCGTCGATCCTGGGCGTGTGATCTTCATGGCATGGGTCCTTTGGGTGGTGGGATGGCTTACAGCGGGATGTTGTCGTGCTTGCGCAGTGGTTGCGTCACCTTCTTGGTCTTCAGCATTTCGAACGCCCGGACCACGCGCCGCCGGGTTGAGTGCGGCATGATCACCTCGTCGATGAAGCCACGCTGGGCGGCGACGAACGGATTGGCGAAGCGGTCTTCGTAGTCCGCTGTGCGCTGTGCGATCTTGTCCGGATCGCCAAGCTCGGAGCGGTACAGGATCTCGGTCGCGCCCTTGGCTCCCATCACCGCGATTTGCGCCGTCGGCCAGGCATAGTTGACGTCGGCGCGGATGTGTTTCGACGCCATCACGTCGTAAGCGCCGCCATAGGCCTTGCGGGTGATCACGGTGACCTTCGGCACGGTGGCCTCGGCATAGGCGAACAGCAGCTTGGCGCCATGCTTGATGATACCGTTATATTCCTGGCTGACGCCTGGCAAAAATCCCGGCACGTCGACCAGCGTCAGGATTGGAATGTTGAAGGCGTCGCAGAAGCGGACGAACCGCGCGGCTTTCTTCGAGCTATCGATATCAAGGCAGCCGGCCAGCACCATCGGTTGGTTGGCGACAACGCCGACGGTCGAACCGTTAAGCCGGATGAAGCCGCACAGGATGTTCTTGGCGTGGTTGCCCTGGATCTCGAAGAAATCGCCCTCGTCGCCGACCCGGGCGATGACTTCACGCATGTCGTAGGGCTTGTTCGGATTGTCCGGGATCAGCGTATCGAGCGCATTCTCGATGCGGTCGGGCGCATCGGCGGTCGGGATCACTGGCGGGGTTTCGCGGCTCGACAGCGGCAGGAAGTCAAACATCCGGCGGATCTCGATCAGTGCCTCGACGTCGTTGTCGTAGGCCCCGTCGGCCACGGAGGATTTCTTCGTGTGGGTTGAGGCGCCGCCGAGTTCTTCCGCGGTGACGATCTCGTTGGTCACGGTCTTGACCACGTCCGGGCCAGTCACGAACATGTAGCTCGTGTCTTTCACCATGAAGATGAAGTCGGTCATCGCCGGCGAATAGACCGCGCCGCCCGCGCAAGGGCCCATGATCACCGAGATCTGCGGGATCACGCCCGAGGCCTGCACATTGCGCCAGAACACTTCGGCATAGCCGCCGAGCGAGGCAACGCCCTCCTGGATGCGCGCGCCACCTGAATCATTCAGTCCGATCAGCGGTGCGCCGTTCTGCACAGCCAGATCCATCACCTTGCAGATTTTCTCCGCATGGGTCTCCGACAGCGAGCCGCCAAACACAGTGAAATCCTGGCTGAACACATAGACCGGACGGCCATTGATGGTGCCCCAGCCGGTGATGACGCCGTCGCCCGGGAAAACCTGGGCTTCCATACCGAAATCGGTGCAGCGGTGGGTCTTGTACATGTCGTATTCTTCGAACGAACCCTCGTCGAGAAGCACATCGAGCCGCTCGCGCGCCGTCAGCTTGCCCTTGGCATGCTGTGCATCGATACGGTGCTGGCCGCCACCAAGCCGGGCCTGTTCGCGCCGGTGTTCAACCTCTTCGATAATTTCCCGCATCACAGGCCTCCTTTTTCGCACCACTTGGCCATGTTGCCGGAAATACGGCCGCTGCCAATGCTGCTTTGGTCACATCGCCCGCAGTCGACCAAATTGGTTCTCGGGCGTTGAATGCACGGTGATAGCGTGAATGGAGCGACTGCAACAGGGTTGAAAAGGTAAGCATGTTGCACTAGCAATGTTTGCAACTGCATATTTGCAAAGTTGCGAACATTCATGCGAACACGCAAACTCTTCGTTGGCGGCAAGGTCCGCGCCATCCGTGGCGACCACGGGCTGACTCAGGCCGGCTTTGCCGCCAAGCTCGGCATTTCGACCAGCTATCTCAACCAGATCGAAAACAACCAGCGCCATGTCAGCGCCTCGGTGCTGCTGGCTTTGGCGGAGGCCTTCTCGGTAGACATCACCACGCTATCGGATCAGGACAGCGACCGGCTGCTTGCCGATGTCGCCGAGGCGCTGGCCGACCCAGTCTCGGGCGGGGCGCAACCCTCGCTGACTGACGTCAAGCTGGTGGTACAGAACGCGCCTTCCTTCGCCCGCGCCTTCCTGTCGCTGCACCAGGCGATGCGCCGCTCCGGCGATCAGCTGGCCGAACTCGACGAGACGCTGGAGCGCTCCGGCGCACTCACCGATCCAACACCTTATGAAGAAGTTCGCGATTTCTTCCATTACGTCGACAACTATATCCACGAGCTTGATCTCGCAGGCGAAGCGCTGAGCCAGGATCTGGCCAAAAGCCGTGGCGTCAGTCTCAAGGCGCTGGCCGATCACATCGAGCGCCGCCACCGGGTGCGGGTGGTGATCGGCTCGGGCGGCGAGCCGGGGGCAGGGGTGATCGAAACGGATGCCGGCGGCCTGCGCCGTTTCGATCCGGTCAGCCGTGTGCTCTGGCTCAATCCGCGCACACCGGCCTCGACGCAAGCTTTCCAGATCGCCTGCCAGATCGCGTTGATCGAGCATGATGCGGCGATGACACGGATCATCGAGGAGGCCCGCTTCCGCTCCGCTGACGCGGCCGGCATCTGCCGCATCGGGCTGGCCAATTATTTCGCCGGTGCAGCACTACTGCCCTATGGTGCGTTCTCCGCCGCCGCGCGCGAACTGCGTCACGATCTGGTGCTGCTTGCCGACCGGTTCTCCACCAGCATCGAGCAGGTGGCGCACCGTCTCTCGACGCTGCAGCGGCCGGGCCAGAAGGGCGTGCCGTTTTTCTTTGCCCGGGTCGACAAGGCCGGCAACATCACCAAGCGCCACTCGGCCACCAAGCTGCAATTCGCCCGCTTCGGCTCGGCCTGTCCGCTATGGAACGCGCATAGCGCTTTTGAGACGCCCAACCGCATCATCCGGCAATTGGCTGAAACACCAGATGGCGTGCGCTACCTCTGTTTGGCAACGGCGGTCTCCAAACCCTCCGGTGGCTGGCGCGATCCGGTGCAATCCTATGCCCTGGCGCTCGGCTGCGAAGTCGCCCACGCCGGCGAACTGGTCTATGCCGATGATCTGGATGTCGCCCGCGCCGAGGCTTTCGAGCCGATCGGCGTCTCCTGCCGGATCTGCGAACGCCGCAACTGTCACCAGCGCGCCGTCCCACCGCTCAAGCGTCGCCTGATCGTCGATCCCAACACCCGCAGAACCGTGCCTTACGGTCTGGAGTGATCAAGCCGAGGCTTGCAGCAGGTCATGCTGTCGCGCTAGGAAAATGCATCGCCCCGCCAGACGGGGCTTAACGGAAAGGCAGACCCGGTGACCGGCACGATCTATGTCCTGAATGGACCCAACCTCAATCTTCTGGGCAAGCGCCAGCCGGAAATCTACGGCAGCGAAACCCTCGCCGATGTCGAAGCTGCCGCTGTCAGCCAGGCCAAGACCCATGGCCTGGACGTGCGCTTCCTGCAGTCCAATGCCGAGTTTCAGCTGATCGACTGGATTCACGAAGCCCGCGAAAAGGCTGTGGCCATCGTCATCAATCCGGCGGCCTACACCCACACCTCGGTGGCAATCCTCGATGCACTCAACACCTTCGAAGGGCCGGTGTTCGAGGTGCATATTTCCAACGTGCACAAGCGTGAGGAATTCCGCCACCATTCCTTTGTTTCGCTGCGCGCCGACGGCGTCATCGCCGGCTGCGGAACCCAGGGCTACCTGCTGGCGATCGACCGTGTCGCCCGTCTGACAGCCGCCGCCAACTGATCCGGCCGGTTCCGCGATATCGACGCGCGAGCACCGGCCTGAGCCATATCTTCGTTTCTGTCGTATAGGAGTTCTCCCTTGCCTGTTTCGATGATTTCGGCTGCGCTGGTGGCAGCCCTCGTAGGTTATGGCTCGACCATTGCGTTGGTGCTGGCCGCCGCTGCAGCCGTTGGTGCGGATGCCGGGCAGACCGCGTCCTGGGTCGCGGCGGTCTGCTTTTCCAAGGCCATCGGCTCGGCGCTGCTGAGCACGTGGAAGAAGGTGCCCGTGGTGCTGGCCTGGTCAACGCCGGGTGCCGCGCTGATTGCCGCCTCCACCGGCGTCGACATCCACCAGGCGGTCGGCGCCTTCATCTTTGCCGGCCTGCTCATTGCCCTGACCGCGGCCATCCGCCCGCTCAACCGCGCCGTCAATGCCATTCCCGCCGGTGTCGCCTCGGGCATGCTGGCCGGCGTGCTGCTGCCCTTCACCATGGCGGTGGCGCATCACGCAGCCAGTGAAGCCGCTCTGGTGTTGCCCTTGATCGCGGTTTTCCTGCTGGTGCGGCTGGCCAATCCGCTGATGGCGGTTCTGGCCGCTCTCATTGCCGGTCTGGTGATCGCGTTCACCTTCGGCGGGGCACCGTTGCCCTCCGCCGATGTCGACTGGAAGTGGCTGACCTTCATCGCTCCGGAATTCGATCCCGCCGTGTTGCTCGGTCTCGGCGTGCCGCTCTACCTTGTCACCATGGCCTCGCAAAACCTGCCCGGATTCACCGTGCTGCGCGCCAATGGCTATGAGCCGCCGGTCACCGAAGCGCTCGGTGTAACCGGAATCCTCTCCGCGTTCTTCGCACTGTTTGGCGCCCATACCATCAACATGGCCGCGATCACCGCCGCTATCTGCCTGGGCGATGATGTCCATCCCGATAAAACTCGCCGCTGGAAGGTCGGCCTTGCCTATGCGGCGGTGTGGATCATGCTCGGGCTGTTCGGTCCGGTCATCGTTCCGGCGATCCTGGCCATGCCGCCCGAAATCATCGCCGTGGTTGCCGGCCTTGCGCTGATCCCGCCGCTGATAGGCGCGCTGGTTTCCGCCTTTGATCTGCCCGCCACCCGTTTCGCCGCTGCAGCCACCTTTGCCGTCACCGCGTCCGGTGTCGCAGCCTTCGGCATCGGGGCAGCTTTCTGGGGACTGCTGGCCGGATTGCTGGTGCATCTGATGGATCATCTCAAGCGTCCGTAAACCATCCCGGCAGCGCAGCCGGTTTTGTTTGAGGCTGTTTGACGCGAGTCAAAGCCATCCGGCCGATTTGGAGTCACACTGACTTTTTGATCGGAAAGGGGGTCTCATGACTGAACTGAAAAGCGAGCAGGACACAAAACCCGATGGCGCCGCTGCGGATATAGCTGCGGAAACGGCTGCTGCACATGACGGGGCCGAGGCCCCGGCCAATGACGGCCAGGGCGCCGTTGCGGCAAAATCGGCGAAGCTGAACACCGCCGAAATCCGCAAGGACGAGGCAGCCATCGCGCAATTGTTCGAGCAGGGCGTCTATCCCTACAAGTCCAAGATGCGCCGTGTGGCCTATGAAAAGGAAAAGGCCAAGTTGCAGGTCGAGCTGCTCAAGGCGCAGCGCTGGATCGAGGACACGGGACAGAAGGTGGTGATGCTGTTTGAAGGCCGGGATGCTGCCGGCAAGGGCGGCACCATCAAGCGGTTCACCGAGCACCTCAATCCGCGCACCGCGCGCGTCGTGGCCCTCAACAAGCCAACCGACCGGGAACGCTCACAATGGTACTTCCAGCGCTACATCGAGCACCTGCCGGCATCAGGCGAAATGGTGCTGTTTGACCGCTCCTGGTACAACCGCGCCGGTGTCGAGCGGGTGATGGGCTTTTCCTCGCCGACCGAATATCTCGAGTTCATGCGTGAAGCCCCGGAGATCGAGCGCATGTTGACGCGATCGGGCATCCTGCTGTTCAAGTACTGGTTCTCGGTGACCCAGGGCGAGCAGCTCAGACGTTTCGGTCAGCGCGAAAAAGATCCGCTCAAGCAATGGAAGCTGTCCCCCATCGACAAGGCGTCGCTCGACAAGTGGGACGACTATACCGAGGCCAAGGAGGCGATGTTCTTCTACACCGACACCGCCGACGCGCCCTGGACCGTCGTCAAGTCCGATTGCAAGAAGCGTGCCCGGCTCAATTGCATGAAGCACTTCCTGTCCACTCTGCCCTATCCCAATAAGGATCACCTGATCGTGCATCATCCCGACAAGCTGATTGTCGGATCAAGCAGCCATGTGATTGGCACGGATGATCACATCCTCGGCAAGACCCTGCATCCCGAAACCCGCAAGCCGAAGGTGCCGGGCGTCTGATCGGCCAGCGCCGCGCAGCCAGGTGGATGCGCGGTGCTGAAGCAACCCCGGACACCGGTCGCGCGTGGCAACGGAAGCACGAAAAAGCTTGGCCGACCGCCATCCGGGCGAAAATTCCGGCGCTATACATATAATCTCTTGAATATAGATCATCGCTTATATATATCGGGATCAGGCGCAACGATGCCGCGCCGGAACAGACCGGCAAAGTTCAAGAGGGAAAGACGATGGAAACAGATTTCACACCATGGATGTCGCTGGGCGGCGGTGTCCTGATCGGCCTGTCGGCCATATTGCTGATGATCTTCAATGGCCGCATTGCCGGCATGACCGGCATTGTCACCGGGATCATCCCGCCAATCTCAACAGACTGGGCCTGGCGCATAGCCTTTCTCGCCGGTGCAGTTCTTGCTCCGGTGGCGTTTTTGGCCGTAGGCGGCACGATTCCCTATGCGGTTCCCGTCTCGTTGCCCTTGCTGGCTTTAGGCGGGTTGATCGTCGGTGTCGGCGTCTATTACGGCGCAGGGTGCACCTCGGGGCATGGTGTTTGCGGTATGGCGCGCTTGTCGCCGCGGTCCATTGCCGCCACCGTCACGTTCATGATTTTCACCGGGCTGACCGTCTACGTCGTCCGCCACATTGCAGGAATCTGAGCCATGCAGAAACTGATTTTTTCCGCTCTCTCAGGTGCGATCTTCGGCCTTGGCATTGCCATTTCCGGCATGGCCAACCCGGCCAAGGTTCTCAACTTCTTCGATGTTGCTGGCACCTGGGACCCAAGCCTGATCTTTGTCATGGGCGGAGCACTCATCACCACCGCGATCGGTTATGTGCTGGTGTTTCGCGCCCGCAAGCAGCCGGTGTTTGATGCCGCGTTTCATCTGCCGGTCAACAAGACAATCGATGCACGGCTTCTCGCCGGATCAGCCGTTTTCGGAATTGGCTGGGGTATTGCCGGCTTCTGTCCCGGCGGCGCCATTCCTGCCCTCGGTTTCGGCGGTGTGCCGGTCATCGCCTTTGTCGGCGCCATGATCGTCGGCATCGTGCTGGCCCGCTCTCTCGATGGCCTGCGCCACAAACCGGCCAAGGCATTTTGATTGAATTCCGTGTCACCCGGCGGTGACACGGGCCCCTATCGAGGCCGCCCTGACAAGCGGCCTCACCAACTGAAGCTATAAATGTGGAGATGATGCAATGTCGAACTATCCAGTGGACATGTCGGTCACACCCGAGGTCAAAGCCTTCTTTGATCCCGACACCAACACCATCAGTTACGTGGTCAAGGACCCGGCCTCGACATCCTGCGCGGTCGTTGATTCCGTCATGGACATCGATTACGCCGCCGGCCGGATCACTTACGGTCATGCCGACGCGATGATCGCCTATATCAAGGAAAACGGCCTCAAGCTCGAATGGATCATCGAAACCCACGTTCATGCCGACCATCTTTCCGCAGCGCCCTACATTCAGGACAAGCTAGGCGGCAAGATCGGCATCGGCGACAAGATCATGGTGGTGCAGGATACCTTCGGGAAGGTCTTCAATGAAGGCACCGAGTTCCAGCGCGACGGCTCCCAGTTCGATGCGCTGTTCGAGGACAGCGACACCTACAACATCGGGACGATGCAGGCTTTTGCCATGTACACGCCCGGCCATACTCCCGCCTGCATGGTGCATGTGATGGGCAATGCCGCCTTCACCGGCGACACGCTGTTCATGCCCGATGGTGGGTCTGCCCGTGCCGATTTCCCCGGTGGCGATGCTGGTGTTCTCTACGATTCGATCCAGAAGGTTCTGTCGCTGCCCGACGATATGCGCCTGTTCATGTGCCATGATTATGGTCCCAACGGTCGCGACATCCAGTGGGAAACCACCGTCGGCGACGAGAAGGCCCACAACATTCATGTTGGCGGCGGCAAGAGCCGCGCGGACTTTATCAAGTTCCGCACCGAGCGTGATGCCCAGCTCGCGATGCCGCGGCTGATCATCCCGTCGCTGCAGGTCAACATGCGCGCCGGCGAGGTCCCCAAGGACAAGGACGGGCATCCGGTTCTGAAAGTTCCCGTCAACGGGCTTTGACGCCGCTGCCGCAGACAGATCGCACTCACGGAATGGATGGGTAGAGCAATGGACATCAGGAAGATCAATCGCGGCCTCTCGGTGAGCCCGCAAATCGCACCGGCTGATCTGGTCGAACTGCAGATGGCGGGCTTCCGCTCCGTCATTTGCAACCGGCCTGATGGCGAAGGCAATGATCAGCCCACTTTTGCGGAAGTCGAAAAGGCAGCCCGCGCCGCTGGTCTTCAAGCCCATTACATGCCCGTCGTTGCAGGCCGCGTGGCCGATGAAGACGCCGGCAGGTTCGATGCTGCGATCTCTGATCTTCCCGGCCCGGTGCTCGCCTATTGCCGCACCGGCACCCGCTCCACCACGCTCTGGGCCTTGGCCGAAGGCGCACGCGGGACGCCCCTGCCCACCATTCTTGCCACAACCAAGGCGGCAGGTTACGACATGTCCGGTGTGATCCGCCGCATTGCCAATGGTGGCAAGACACCCACCGATGTTGCCGATTTTTCCCATGACATCGTCATCATCGGCGGTGGTGCGGCGGGTATTTCGGTGGCGGCCAGCCTGCTGGCCCGCGCCTCTGATCTCGACATCGCCATCATCGATCCGCAGGATGTGCACTATTATCAGCCCGGATGGACGATGGTCGGCGGCGGCATTTTTGAGCCGGAAGTCACCGCCCGCACCATGGGGTCGCTGATCCCGCGAGGCGTTTCCTGGATCAAGGCCGCCGTTGCTGCCTTTGAGCCCGCCAACAATGCGGTGATCCTCGATGGCTGCCGGGTGGTGCGCTACAACCGCCTGATCGTTGCCCCCGGCCTCAAGCTCGATTGGGACGCCATCGAAGGCCTGCCGGAAACCCTTGGCCGCAACGGCGTGACGTCGAACTACCGCTACGATCTGGCGCCCTACACCTGGAAGCTGGTCAAGGGCATGAAATCCGGCAAGGCGATCTTCACTCAGCCGCCGATGCCGATCAAATGCGCCGGCGCGCCACAAAAGGCGCTCTATCTCTCGGGCGACCACTGGTTCAAATCCGGTGATCTCGGCAACATCGAAATCGATTTCTGCAATGCCGGTGGCGTACTCTTCGGCGTCAAGGACTATGTGCCGGCACTTGAGCAATACATCGACAAATACAAGGCCAGACTCAGCTTCAGCCATAACCTCGTCAAGATCGATGGACCGGCGAAGAAGGCCTGGTTCACGGTGACCGATGTCGACGGGCACAAGGACACCGTCGAGAAATCCTTCGACATGATCCACGTCGTGCCGCCGCAGACGGCGCCGGATTTCGTTCGCGTCAGCCCGCTTGCCGATGCGGCCGGCTGGGTCGATGTCGACCAGAATACCCTGCGTCACAAGAGCTTCGAAAATATCTGGTCGCTTGGCGATGTGATGAACGCGCCCAACGCCAAGACCGCCGCCGCCGCCCGCAAGCAGGCGCCTGTGGTGGCCAACAATGTGCTCGCAGACATGGGTCGGGCCAAAGGCGTTGCCCATTATGATGGCTACGGCTCCTGCCCGCTCACGGTGGAGCGCGGCAAGATCGTTCTGGCGGAATTCGGCTATGGCGGCAAACTGCTGCCAAGTTTCCCGGGCTTTCTGGTCGACGGCACAAAGCCAAGCCGCGTGTCCTGGCTGCTCAAGGAGCGTATTCTGCCGCCGATTTACTGGAAGGCGATGCTCCGGGGCAAGGAGTGGATGGCCAGGCCGGAAGTCGTCGGCTGACCTGACACTCGCTTTTCAAGAACGCTCTCCGCACCAGCGCTTCAACAGGCGCGTTCGTGGTTTGCGCCATATCAAGACGCTGACGCTGATTGCGCAGTAAGGACATCGACATGTTTAAAGATTCCGCCCTCATCAATCGCCTTGCGCGCTTCATGCCGGTCTTCGACTGGGGCCGCCGCTATGACCGCGACGCGCTTGGCAACGATCTTGTTGCAGCCGTGATCGTCACAATCATGCTGATCCCGCAGTCGCTCGCCTATGCGCTGCTGGCCGGTTTGCCCGCAGAGACCGGCATCTACGCCTCGATTGCGCCGATTGTGCTCTACGCCATCTTCGGCACCAGCCGGGCGCTGGCGGTGGGGCCGGTCGCGGTGGTCTCGTTGATGACCGCAGCCGCCATCGGCAACATTGCTGAACCGGGCTCGCCCGAATTGCTGCTTGCCGCCGTCACGCTGGCCTTCCTGTCGGGCGCCTTCCTGATCCTGCTCGGCGTCTTTCGGCTCGGCTTTCTCGCCAACTTCCTCTCGCATCCGGTGATCGCGGGTTTTATCACCGCCTCGGGCATCCTGATTGCCATGAGCCAATTGCGCCATGTCCTGGGAATTTCCGCCAGCGGCGCCAACCTGCCGGAACTGCTGCGCTCCCTGTTCGAGCATCTCGGCGAGATCAACTGGATCACGCTGGCAATCGGTGTGAGCGCCACTGCCTTCCTGTTCTGGGTCCGCAAAGGGCTGATGCCGCTGTTGCTGGCGACCGGGATGAAGCCGAAGCTGGCGGGCGTGCTTGCCAAAGCCGGTCCAGTCGCCGCAGTGTTCGTCACCACCTTCATCGCCTGGGTCTTCAATCTCAATGAGACCGCAGGCGTTCGGGTTGTGGGCGACGTGCCGCAGGGCCTGCCACCGCTGACCATGCCGTCCTTCTCGCCCGATCTCCTGGGCATGCTGATCGGTCCCGCAGTGCTGATCTCGATCATCGGTTTTGTCGAATCGGTCTCGGTGGCCCAGACACTGGCTGCGCGCAAGCGTCAGCGCATCGTTCCCGACCAGGAACTGATCGGCCTCGGCGCCGCCAATGTCGGCGCGGCTTTTACCGGCGGCTACCCGGTCACCGGCGGCTTTGCCCGGTCGGTCGTCAATTTTGATGCCGGCGCGGAAACCCCGGCCGCAGGTGCATACACTGCCGTCGGACTGCTGCTTGCGGCCATGCTGCTGACACCGCTGATCTACCACCTGCCGCAGGCAACGCTGGCAGCCACCATTATTGTCGCGGTGCTGTCGCTGGTGGATTTCTCCATCCTGAAAAAGACCTGGGTCTATTCACGCGCCGATTTCGCCGCCGTCAGCGCCACCATCGCCCTGACGCTGCTCTTCGGCGTCGAGGTTGGAGTGACCGCAGGTGTGGTGCTGTCGATCCTGATCCATCTCTACAAGTCGTCGCGGCCGCACATGGCCGTTGTCGGCCGGGTGCCGGGCACCGAGCATTTCCGCAACGTCAAGCGCCACAAGGTGGAGATCGACGAGACCGTTCTCACCCTCAGGGTCGACGAAAGCCTCTATTTTGCCAATGCGCGCTATCTGGAGGACAGTCTTTACGACATGGTCGCCGCCCGCCCGCAGCTCAGGCACGTGGTGCTGATGTGCCCTGCGGTCAACGAGATCGACATGAGCGCGCTGGAATCGCTGGAAGCGATCAACGAGCGGCTCAAGGCGCTGGACGTGACTTTCAATCTCAGCGAGGTCAAGGGGCCGGTGATGGACCGGCTGCGCCGGGGCGATTTTCTGCATCACCTCAGCGGCAAGGTCTTCCTCAGCCAGCATCAGGCTGCGCTGGAGCTTGCCGCGGAGCCGTCTCAAAACAGTTTCACAACCTCTCAACCCCACTAAGGAGATCACAATGACCATACGCATCGGCGATACCGCCCCGAACTTCAAGGCTGACACCACCAGCGGCCCGATCGATTTTCATGAGTGGATCGGCAAGTCCTGGGCCTTCTTCTTCAGTCACCCGGCTGACTTCACCCCGGTTTGCACCACCGAAATGGGCCGCACCGCGCAACTCTCCGATCAGTTTGCTGCCCGCAACGTCAAGCCGATCGGTCTGTCGACAGATGGCGTTGAGGAGCACATGGCCTGGATCAAGGATGTCAACGACACGCAAGATACCACGCTGACCTTCCCGATCGTCGCCGACAGGGACCACAAGGTGGCCGAGCTCTATGACATGATCCATCCCAATGCGAGCACCACTGCCGCCGTGCGTTCGGTCTTCATCATCGACCCGGACAAGAAGATCCGTCTGACAATGACTTACCCGATGAATGTGGGGCGCAACTTCGACGAGATCCTCCGTGTCATCGACGCACTGCAGCTTGCCGACGCCAAGACCGTCGCCACGCCCGCCGACTGGCGCCCTGGCGGCAAGGTCATCATTCCGACATCCGTCAGCGACGAGGATGCCAAGGGCATCTTCCCGCAGGGCTGGGAGGAAATCCGCCCCTACCTGCGCGTCACCGACGTCAGCTGAGACATCAGTCCAACACGCAAAACGCCCGCTGCAAAGCGGGCGTTTTCAGTTGTATGGCGCCTGTTGATTTACGTCAGTGGCCTGATCCGCACGGCAATCAGGTCAACACCTTTTGCTCCGCCGGACACATCACTGTTGATAATCAGAAATCCACCCTGGTTGGGCGCCAGCGCCCGGTCGTAATCCAGGCTGAACAGGATGTCGTTGGTGTCGTAAGTCACGTCGAAACGACGCCGTCCGCAGTCTCCCAGGACCGAGAATTCGCAGCGGATATAAATCTGGGTCGCCTCGGGTGTCGCCGAACGCATGGTCAAAGCCAGCACCGATTGACGGCCTGCCAGCGCCTGCATCACGTCAGCACCCAGCGGTACGCGGACTTCGCCATTCGCATCGGCGGAACCGGACACGATCCTGAGCACGTTGCCTTCGGCTTCCTCGATCACCTCCGCACGGGCGTTGCCGCTGGCTTCGGCTGTGCCGTCGCGGCCCGGGGTATAGACATTGGCCCACTCGCCGGAGAACCCAGCGCCGGGATTGAGTTGCTGCGGCCCGCCGGCAAAATCGTCTCGACTGAGCGATGGCGGCGGATTGGGGACGCCCGTGTCGCGCTCCGCTGCGGTCTTGAGCGCGCCGCTTTCGACCAGCCACCAGACACCGATGCCCAGAAACGACAGCATCACTGCGGCCGAGAACAGCGAGGCGAAGACCGGGCGTTTGCGCTTTTCCTTGCGGGGTTTGGGCGCCTTGACCTTCTTGTTGGCCTTTTGGGGCTTGGCGTCGGCAGGTGCAGCGATGTGCGGTGGCCGCTCGGCATTCAACTCAGGCGCAGCGCCCGCGCGG
>Ga0209344_10000422_pt1 | contig 76615 bp, 68 predicted proteins | sample Cruoilmetagenom6_FD_187293 | JGI IMG/M metagenome (GOLD analysis project Ga0209344, IMG submission 187293) | Oil polluted marine microbial communities from Coal Oil Point, Santa Barbara, California, USA - Santa Barbara Oil Seep Sample 6 (SPAdes)... | ecosystem: Environmental > Aquatic > Marine... | reverse complement strand
CCGGAAGGTCTGTCTTTCTTGATAGACGTTTGTCTAGGCCTCTTAACATTGATCCTCCACCAGCTAAATAAATTCCGGTATTATAAATGTCAGCAGCTAGTTCTGGTGGGGTTTGCGATAGTGTTTCCATCACCGCATCTTCTATGCGCAAGATTGATTTGTCAAGTGCTTTGGCAATCTCACGATAAGAAATTTTAATTTGTTTGGGTTTTCCGCTGAGTAAATCTCGCCCTTGAACAAGAATATCTTCTGGCGGATTCTCAAGGTCTTCCGTGGCAGCTCCAGCTTCAATTTTAATATGTTCTGCAGTGGTTTCACCAACGTATAAATTATGCTGGGTACGCATGTAATAGGCAATATCATTGGTAAATACATCCCCTGCAACTTTAATAGATTTGTCACAAACAATTCCGCCCAATGCAATCACGGCGATTTCGGTAGTTCCCCCACCGATATCTATAATCATATTACCCTTTGGCTGCATAATATCAATTCCAATCCCTATAGAGGCGGCCATAGGTTCGTGAATTAAATAAATCTCTTTGGCATTCATGTGCTCCGCAGAATCGCGAACTGCCCGTTTTTCAACTTCGGTAATACCAGATGGAATACAAATAACCATACGTAATTGAGGAGGAAAGAAAAAACGTTTCTTAATAGAAGGAATACGCTTAATGAATTCTCTGATCATCTGCTCCGAGGCCTCAAAATCTGCAATTACACCATCCTTTAGCGGTCTTACGGTTTTGATATTCTCGTGCGTTTTACCTTGCATTAAATTGGCTTTTTTGCCAATTTCTATAATTTTTCCAGTCGTTCTGTCGATCGCTACAATTGACGGACTATCAATAACCACTTTACCATTGTGAATGATAAGTGTATTGGCAGTTCCTAAATCAATCGCAACATCTTCAGTGAGGAAGTCAAAAAAGCCCATAGAGTTATTTAATTTGGGTTATAAATTTGCGAATTGTCAAAGTTAATAAATTAAACCTAATATATTTAGTACTTTTTTTAAAAGTAGGTATATTTTTTATTAGTGTTTGAAATGTCTCACTCCAGTAAAGACCATTGGCATATTTTGTGCATTGCAATAGTCTATTGACAATTGGTCTTTTATAGATCCTCCAGGCTGGATTACCGCATGAATTCCTGCATTGTGTGCAATTTCTACACAGTCAGGAAATGGAAAAAAGGCATCACTGGCCATTACGGCATCCTTTAAATCAAACCCAAAATGTTGAGCTTTGGTTATGGCTTGGTTTAGGGCATCTACACGAGAGGTTTGTCCGGTACCACTTGCGCACAATTGCTTATTTTTTGCTAATACGATAGTGTTTGATTTAGTGTGCTTACAAATTTTAGACGCAAAGAGTAAATCTTCAATTTCATTTGCAGTTGGTTGCGTATTGGTTGCCGTACTTAGGTCAGCTTGCTCATCTGTTTTGAGGTCTTTATCTTGAACCAAAAATCCATTTAAACACGTGCGAACACTTGTGGCTGACAAATTAAAGTTTTTGAGCGTTAAAATTATGCGATTCTTTTTGCCTTGAAGTATGTGTAAAGCTTCGGCATCATATGCTGGCGCGATAACCACCTCGCAAAATAAATTATGGATTTCAGTGGCTGTATCCACATCAATGGTGCGGTTTGCAATTAAAACGCCACCAAAGGCAGAGGTAGGGTCTCCAGCAAGTGCATCTTTATAGGCTGCTACTAGGCTATTACGCTGTGCTAAACCACAGGCATTATTGTGCTTTAAAATAGCAAAGGTTGGCGCTTCTCCTTCGAATTCTTGCATGAGATTAACAGCAGCATCAACATCTAGGAGGTTGTTGTAACTCAAGGCCTTGCCATGAAGTTTTTCAAACATAGCATCAAATTCACCAAAAAATTGCCCCTGCTGATGTGGATTTTCTCCGTAGCGTAATGTGGTGCCGTTTGGTACACTTATTTTTAACGCTGGAATGTCTTGATCTGCGTTAAAGTAATTGAAAATTGCACTGTCGTAGTGCGATGAAATTTGAAAAGATTGCGCAGCAAAACGTTTGCGCTGCGCCAAGGTTGTACTGCCCTGTTGACTGGTTAATATATTGAGTAGATCTCCGTATTGTTCCATCGAAGAAATGCAGACAACGTCGTTAAAATTTTTTGCGGCGGCTCTGATTAGTGAAATACCTCCAATGTCAATTTTTTCAATAATATCTTGTTCCGGAGCGCCAGAAGCTACTGTTTTTTCAAATGGATATAAATCTACAATAACAATATCGAGTTGTGGAATGTCAAATTCGGCCAGTTGCGATTGATCGCCATCGTGATCTTGACGATTTAAAATTCCGCCAAAAACTTTAGGATGGAGGGTTTTAACACGTCCCCCTAAAATAGAAGGATAACTAGTAACGTCCTCAACTGGGATGACAGGGATGTTTAAATCTTTAATGAATTTTTCGGTACCCCCAGTAGAATACAAGGTAATACCCAATTCGTGTAATTGTTTAATAATGGGCGCCAAACCATCTTTATGAAATACGGAAATTAGGGCGGAAGTAGCTTTTTTATCAGTGCTCATGGTGGAATTTAGTTTTCGCAAAGCTACTAAAAGCCCCCTTGGTTTACGCCGAATGGAAGTTGAGAAAATGAACAATTTATCAACAGCAGGCACAACTGAACGGAAGGGGTGGTTGTCAGTCACTTAGGCTGGGGTTCTTTCGGGTTTGTGCTATAATCCTTGCGCTTATCCCCAGCTGTTTTATTTAGGTCTAGGTCAACAATAAACTCACTTGCTCACAAACCCATTCTAATAGGGCTTCATCTGCTGCAGTAAATGGATTAATGGTGTGTGAATCAATATCAATTTGGCCAATGTTTTCGCCATTGACGAAAATTGGAATGACGATTTCTGATTTAACACTTATTCCACATGAAATATAATTATCTTGTGCCATTACATCTTGAACCACAAAGTTCTCGTTAGAGACAGCCACTTGTCCACAAATCCCTTTTCCGAAAGGAATAATAACGTGTTCCGTTGGTTCGCCACTAAATTGGGCTAGTTTTAATTCGTGCTTATTCCCGTTTTTAAAATAAAAACCAACCCAATCATAATAGACTATTTTAGCCCTTAAATAATCGCAGATTTCTTGTAAAATCGTTGCATTAGAGCTATTGTTATCTATTATGTTGATAATATTCTTTTGATGTTTCTGCATGTCCATGAGAATGCTTTATTTTTGGATTTATAACGAAAGTAAATTTAGTATAATTTGAAGAAGAGAAAAACGATCATTAAGTTTTTATTGAAGTTTTTTATAACGTATTTTTTGTTGTTGAGTATCTATTCTGTTTACTTGCGTCAAACTCAAAATCGCGATGTATTTTCTTGTGCTCCGGTGACAAAAATGGTCGCTAATCACACGGCAAAATTAGCGCAGTTATTTGGCTATGAATCAAGCACCGTACAGCATGAGGATGAATTATCAATGAAGTTTTACGTCAATGACTTGTATGCAGCGCGAATTGTAGAAGGCTGTAATGCTGTGAGTGTAATTATTCTATTTTTAACGTTTATAATTGCTTTTTCAGGAAGTTTAAAAGCAACGCTATTATTTGGTGCCGCCGGGGTGGTCATCATATATGTGGTCAATTTATTCAGAATTTTACTCTTAAGTTTCTTAATGCATAACTTTCCTGATTACACGTATTTTTTACATAATTTATTTTTCCCAGCCATAATCTATGGAACCACATTTGTGTTGTGGATTATTTGGGTGAATAAATTTTCTTATATCAACAAAAAAAATGCATAAATTCACACGCATCGGTCTTATTGGAGTATTATTTATTTTACTCATTACGGTTAGAGCGTACGGAACACGATTGTTTTACGATCCCTTCATTCTGTATTTTCACGACGATTATTTGCATAAAGCTATGCCGGAGTACAACACGGTTAAGTTGTTTTTTCATATTTTTTTGCGCTACTCCTTAAACATGATTATTTCATTGGCCATTATCTATTTGGCCTTTCAGAAAAAAGGGCTCGTAAAATTTGCGGTTAAATTTTATGTGCTTGCTTTTATCTTTTTGTGTTTAGCCTATTTAATATTGTTAAATATTGGGATGTTAAATGGACATTTATTCGCGTTTTATGTCCGCCGCTTTTTAATCCACCCTGTTTTTGTATTAATTTTATTACCTGCCTTTTATTATCAAAAAAAACTAGTTCGTAGATAGGAGTTGATTTAAATTACAATCTTTTACATATTAATTTTTGCTACAATTGACGTATTTAAAGTGATACAGATCCTAAGAAATTGAATTTATCTTTGCAATGTTGATGGTTTGAACAAGTTTTAGTAAATTTGAACCATGAATTCATTGAGACCTCGTATATCGTCTTTTTTATTAGCCATACTTGTATTGTGCTCAACGTTTTCGTTTGCCATTGAAAAACACTACTGTCACGGTGAAGTAGTAGATTTTTCAATTTTTGGTATTATTGACCAATGTTGTGACAACGAAAGCGATATTCCAGTGGTGGAAGTGCAATGTTGTGCCAATGTGAAAGAGTTAATTCAAGCGAGTAATGATGAACTTCAAATTCCGCTTCATGAAGATGATGCACCGGTGTTATACACCGTTAACTACACTGATTACCTTGGATTTCTTTATAATCCAACGGCAAACAATTTAGGCTATAAGTACTATATTCAGCCGCAGATTGACAAAGACGTACAAGTCCTTTACCAATCCTTTTTAATTTGATTGAAGCGTTTCTATTTTTTTGAAAGTAATTGAAACGTATTAATCTATTAAAAAAGAACAATGAAAACATTATTTCGTATGGTTTGTCTTTTGATACCATACATATTTCAAGCACAAGAAGAGCTCAAAGGTACCGTGTTGACCACCACTAAAGATGGAAATCAGGTAGGTCTTCAAGGCGTGTCCATTTTTTGGGCAGGCAGTACCATTGGTACTACAAGTAACAGCCAAGGGGCATTTACAATTGCGGTTGATCCCGCGTATAAAAAGCTGGTTTTTAGCTATGTGGGCTTTAAAACAGATACCATAACGGTCAATGGGCTATCGCCTATTCAACACGTTTTGCGTGAAGCACAAGATTTAGATGAGGTGCTGATAAAAACCAGAAAAAAGAAAGCGGCAGTATCTTATTTACAAACGGCTAATATCTTAAAAATTAATGAGGAAGAGTTGTTAAAGGCAGCCTGTTGTAATCTTTCAGAAAGCTTTGCTACAAATCCGTCTATAGATGTTAATTTCTCAGACGCCTTAACAGGTACAAGACAAATTAAGCTGTTAGGATTGACCAGTCCGTATATTTTAATTGCGCAAGAAAACATCCCTAATATTAGAGGGGCAGCGCAGGCCTATGGACTCACTTTTACGCCAGGAACATGGCTTGAGAGTATTCAAATTACAAAAGGGGCAGGCTCAGTAGTGAATGGCTATGAAAGTATTGCTGGTCAAATCAATACGGAGCTTAAAAAACCAACGGCCAAAGAGAAATTTTTTGTTAATGTTTACGGATCCACGGAGGGTAGACTAGAATTAAATACGCATTTTAACCAGCAGGTTACCGATCGTTGGTCGACCAGTTTATTTGTGCATGGAAATATGCAAAAGAACAAGAATGATACAAATCACGATTCGTTTTTGGATATGCCCTTATACGATCAGGTAAACTTTTTAAATCGCTGGCAGTATGTTGATGTTGACAATGGGTTTATGAGTCTCCTAAACTTTAGATATTTAAAGGATAATAAACAAACAGGTCAAGTTGATTTTAATCCAGATACAGACAAATTTAGTTCGCTTATTTGGGGGTCAGAAATTAATACGTCAAGGATGGACGCATCGGCTAAATTAGGTTTTGTTTTTCCAGAAGCGCCTTATCAAAACATTGGGGTTCAATTTGCGTATAGTAACCACGATCAAAATGCATATTTTGGTTTACGTAATTATGATATTGAACATGAAAGTGTATATGTTAATGGAATTTTTAATTCAATTTTGGGAAGCACCTTGCATAAGTTCAAGACGGGCATAAGTTATACCTATGATGAATATGTAGAAAATGTAAATACCCAGGATTTTGATCGAGTAGAGAATTCTGTGGGTGGATTTTTTGAGTATAATTTTGATAATCTAGATGATTTTAGCTTAACGGCTGGACTTCGGATGGATGTGCATAATCTTCTTGGGGTGTTTGTAACACCTAGACTACATGTACGTTATGTGCCATGGGGAAAAGGGGTGTTCAGAGCTTCCGTTGGAAGAGGAAAGCGAAGTGCAAATATATTTGCAGAGAATCAAAAATTATTTGGTTCTTCAAGACAGATTGATTTGAGGTCTACCGAAGGAAAGATATACGGAATGGATGCCGAAGTAGCGTGGAATTATGGCCTTAGCTATTTACAAGGCTTTAATTTATTTGGTAAAAATACTGAGTTAACTATTGATTATTATACCACGCGTTTTGACAATAAAGTGCTGCTTGATTATGATGAAGATCCACAACAGGTCGTGATTTACAACGCCAAAGATGGTGCGTATGCTAGCAACCTTCAAGTACAACTAAATTATACCTTAAGTACTGCGGTTGATTTCCGATTTGCCTATAAGTATTACGATGTTAAGTCGCCCTTCCTTAAAGGAGAGATGACCGATCCATTACAAGCAAAACATCGATTTTTTGCTAACGTTGGAGTAGAAACTGCGGCCAATGCGAAGGGCGGACTGTGGCGTTTTGATGTAACTTATAATTGGATAGGGGAGCAGCGTTTACCGTTTACCGGATCAAATCCGGTAGCCTATCAATTACCGGTTAATTCGCCTAGTTACTCGCTTGTAAACGCACAAATAACAAAGGTCTTTTCAAGTAAGTTTGAAGTGTATGTGGGGGGTGAAAATATTGGGGCTTATCAACAAAAGACAGCTATTTTAGCTAGTGATGATCCTTTTGGTCCTTATTTTGATACGAGTATGATTTATGCGCCTATCTATGGAGCGACCTATTACGGGGGACTTAGATTTAAAATATGATAAGCACGCTTTGAAAAGAGCACGATAAATAAAATAAAAATAGAGAATAGTTAATAACCATTAAATTAAAACAAAATGAAAAAATTACTTATTGTACTGACCGTTTTCAGTATTTCATTTACTGCAGTAGCGCAAAAAAAATCTAAAACTAGCAAGGAAACCTTTATGGTTGATGGCGTGTGTAAAATGTGTAAAGATCGGATTGAAAAAGTAGCCATGTTAACAAAAGGAGTTAAATTTGCATCATACGATATCGAAAAAAATGAATTGTATTGTATCTTTAACAACAAGAAAACCTCTGTAACAGCATTAAAAAAGGCTATGGCCAAAGCGGGACATGACACAAAAGAGTTTAAAGCTACTGAAGAAGATTATTTAGCCTTAGATAAGTGTTGTTACTATAGAGATGAAACCTTAGAAAAACACTAATTAATTATATCATGAGAAAACAAGTAGTAGTATTAGCCATAGTAGCACTAGCTGCGTTTACTTTTACATCATGTAAGAATGATGCAAAGGAAGAAGTTAAAACTGAAGAAAGTAGTCACGATGATGCTAAAGCGGTAGCAGAGAATGTTCTTTATCAATGTCCGATGGATTGTGAAGATGGAAAGAGTTATACAGAAGAAGGAAATTGTCCGATTTGTAAAATGGCTCTAAAAGAGAAAAAAGTGGATATGGATGGAGATAAGGAACACGAACAGGACGGTGAATAAAGTGAGGTTCACAACAGTGATGAACACGAAAGTAGCAACGCAGTAGGGCAGTACGCATTGCCGCTGCTAAACACCCGAAAGACCGTCAGAAATGACGGTCTTTTTTTTATGCTACTAGTATGTAATTAGAACCACCGTCTAACCTTGCGGCAGTAGGTGGTGTACTGTTGGCCGAACTGATTGGCCAAACTCTCTTCTTCGGGTTTGATTTGGAACCGCTCCATATAGCTAATAAAACCTAAAATAACACCCACATTTATATAGTTGCCAAATTTCACAAAGACGGCAATAAGTATAAGTAGCATGCCCACATACATGGGATTCCGGCTTAGCTTATAGATGCCAATGACGGCTAATGTTGAGGCTTGCCTTGGATGTAGTGGGTCAACTGTAGTTTTAAGACGTCTAAAAGTGATTACCGCAATTAGGATGATTAAGATGCCCAGGCCTAATAGGAAACGAACAACCCACACGTGGAGGTAAAAGGTAAATTGACGTTGAAATCCGCTCGCTATTCCCCACATGCTTACTACGGAGATGAGAAGGACTATAGCGGGTGGAATTTTTAGCTTCATTGTGGAGGATGTAGCCACAAATATACTTGATTTTGGGATTGGATCTGCACCAATAAAAACGCGCGATTTTATGCGTTATTTTTTACGTGATACGATATCTTTGCGATAAAAATAATCATGAGGAGAATACTATTTTTTCTATTGCTACTTAGTGCTTTAACGCGTTGCAAAACGCCTGAGATGCATCCAGAAATGGAAGAATTTATTCGTCAATTTGAGGGAAAAAAGATAGCCGTATTAAAAGAGGAGGTTCAAAAAGAGTTGTCAAATGTTTTGAGTTTGACGCCCCTGATATCTAATGATATGGGTGAATATCAAAAAAATACAGCGAAGATTGATGAGAAATATGTTGCTCCTTTTACAATTGATACGAGTCTAGTTGCTCAGGCTTTAACGCAATTTGAATTCATTACATTCAAGCAGCAATTTAAACAATACGAGTCATTCTTAAGCTTTGAGCAAAAAGATGCGCGGTATTGGAGTCCCTTGAGTTTGCCTGAAGTTATGCAAGAGCAACATCAGGCTATGGCAGTTTTTTATCGAGACAAAGCTCCATTACGGGATAGTCTGCCCTTTAAACTTCGTTTTTCAAGAGAAAGCGCTTGGGGGAAAATGGCAGTTATTGATAGTATTCAATTTCAATACACACTTCGATATCCAACCCAGGTTGATTCGTTGCACCTTGGGGGTGAAACAACGGAAGTAGCTTACCAAGGAGATAAAATCACCTTGCTCGCCCAGCACGATAATTTTATTCATTTAAAAATCCCTAATAGACATAATGACGCGCTGGTTATTCTTGGCTTTAATGAGGAAGGTAAGCCTTTAGCCATTCAAGCGTCTACGCAAGGCCAGCGCACGCCAGAAGCCCAACAGGAAGCTCTAGCACAAATACAGCAATTTTATAAAGAGTTCTCAAGAAAATTACAAGACAATAGTCTAAACGACAGCATAGCACTAAAGCGATATTTACGGCGTAGAGTTCCTCAGTTAAAAGGCTTAAGAACCTCAGATTATTCCCATAGGATGCTTTACTTTAGAGGAAATGTAGCTAAGGTCGGTCTTTATTTTATTTCAAAGTATACTGAAAAAACAACCCCGTTTACGGCGGTGAGGAGTACGCAATTTGGGGAGATCATTCACATGCCCACGGCGGAAGGTAATCTATTTTTATCAGCTAAATTAGATCCGCTTTTTAGTGTAGATAGTGTGCGGGTTAGTGTATTAAAAGAGCGTTTTTTTTATGGCGACAATCACTACTACTATCTCGATGAACGGCGACAACAATTAATCCCTGTAGAGGCAGAAGAATTGGTGGAATTCAAAAATGGCTTGGCAGTGATGCGTAAAAAGAATACCGAAACCTTTAGGTTATTAAATAACGAAAATCAACAAATCAGTGCCCTGAAAATTAGTCGCTACGAAGCATTAAATTCGCAGCTTATTGCAATCTATGACGAGCAAAATAAGGCATATATCGTGAATAAAGCGGGTGTTATAAGGTTTTTACCTATGGTGAAGCAGCTAAATCCCATGCGAGATGGAATGATTTTAGTACAACATACGGATGAACGGTATGGGTTTTTAGATGAAACCGGACGGCAAGTTATTCCTTTTAAATATCATGTTGCGATGGATTTTAGCGGAGGCTTAGCGGCAGTTAAAAAAGTTGGAGAGCAACGGTATGGGTATATTGATAAAAACGCCAAATTGGTCTTGCCTTATCGCTATACGCGCGCGTCTAATTTTATTAATGACCTCGCTTTTGTGTCAACCAACGACTCTTTGTTTTTAATTTCACCACAAGGAAAGGCCAAGGTAAAGGCTCCAATTCAGACGTGGGGGATTAGCGGACTTGGTATTAATAGAGTGTATCAATTTGGGGAGGCGTTTTATAATTCTCGCGGGGAGCAGCTTTCTAAAAACAATTAATTGTTGTTCCTTGTTACATGTATAGATACGATTGAGTTTAGTGAAAGCAAAAAAAAACCGATTCAAAAGAATCGGTTTTTTTGGTTTAGATTTACCTGGTTAATTACATCATTCCGGGCATTCCACCACCCATTGGAGGCATACCGCCTCCACCAGCTGGAGTGTCTTCTTTGAGGTCAACTAAGGCACATTCTGTGGTTAAAATCATACCCGCAACTGACGCTGCATTTTCAAGGGCAATTCGAGTGACTTTAGTAGGATCAATGATTCCTGCTTTTAGCATGTTCACATAGGTTTCAGATTTAGCGTCAAATCCGAAATCACTCTTTCCTTCCAATACTTTCGAAACGACAACAGATCCTTCATTCCCTGCATTTTCAGCAATGGTACGTAAGGGTTCTTCAATAGCTCTGGCAATAATTTGAATACCAGTAACTTCATCGAGATTTTCTGTAGTTATTTTGTCAAGAACGCTTTTTGCTCTTACCAATGCAACTCCACCCCCAGCAACAATACCTTCTTCAACTGCCGCGCGGGTAGCGTGAAGGGCATCGTCTACGCGATCTTTCTTTTCTTTCATTTCAACTTCTGAAGCAGCTCCAACATAGAGTACGGCAACACCTCCGGCCAATTTGGCAAGACGTTCTTGAAGCTTTTCTTTGTCGTAGTCAGACGTAGTCGTTTCAATTTGAGATTTGATTTGATTGACACGACCTTTGATATCTTCTTTTTTACCGTTTCCATTAACTATGGTGGTATTATCCTTGTCAATAGTAACGCTTTCGGCAGTTCCTAACATGTCAATGGTAGTTGTTTCAAGTGTGAAACCTCGTTCTTCTGCAATTACGGTACCTCCGGTTAGGATGGCAAGGTCTTCTAGCATTGCTTTACGACGATCTCCAAAACCGGGTGCTTTAACCGCGGCAATTTTTAATGCGCCACGTAATTTATTTACCACTAAGGTTGCTAAGGCTTCACCTTCAACATCTTCAGCAATAATTAAAAGCGGTTTTCCAGATTGAGCAACAGGCTCAAGTACAGGAAGAAGGTCTTTCATTGACGAGATCTTCTTGTCAAATAAAAGGATGTATGGATTTTCTAAATCCACTAACATTTTTTCTGAATCGGTTACAAAATATGGAGATAAGAATCCTCTATCAAATTGCATTCCTTCAACAATGTCTACATAAGTGTCGGTACCTTTTGCTTCTTCAACGGTAATTACACCTTCTTTTCCAACCGTTTCAAAGGCTTGAGCGATTAAGTCACCTACAGTTTCATCGTTATTGGCAGAAATAGATGCAACTTGTTTGATTTTATCTGTTTTGTTACCAACCACCTGAGATTGCTTACTTAGTTCAGCAACAATGGTGTTAACGGCTTTGTCAATCCCACGTTTTAAATCGAGTGGATTTGCACCAGCAGCAACGTTTTTAAGGCCTTCTTTAACAATGGCTTGTGCTAAGACAGTTGCTGTTGTTGTCCCGTCTCCAGCGAGATCATTGGTTTTTGAGGCTACTTCCTTTACCATTTGTGCCCCCATGTTTTCCATAGGATCTTCTAATTCAATTTCTTTTGCAACAGTAACACCATCTTTGGTGATTACTGGGCCACCAAAGGCTTTACCTATTACTACGTTTCTTCCTTTAGGGCCAAGGGTTACTTTTACTGCATTGGCTAATGCATCAACGCCGCGTTTAAGTCCGTCGCGTGCTTCAATATCAAATTTTATATCTTTTGCCATTTTATATAATCATTATGACCAGCAACTATCACCGTACAGTTGAGTAGGAGACAGGGCTAATCGAGTTAATTTATTTTGTTTTAATAGTTAGGAATTGGTATTGTGGTTAAACAATCGCAAAAATTTCACTTTCCTTCATGATTAAATAATCGCCACCTTCTAATTTTAATTCGGTTCCGGCATATTTTCCATAAAGTACTGTGTCGCCAACCTTGACGGTCATTGGCTCATCTTTGGTGCCATTTCCAACAGCAACAACTTTTCCTTGAGATGGTTTTTCCTTAGCTGAATCTGGAATGTAAATTCCTGAAGATGTTTGGGTTTCGGCAGCTAATGGTTCAATAACTACTCTATCTGCTAGAGGTTTAATTTTTATTTTACTCATTTGTAATATATTTTATAGTTATGTAAATCGAAGATTTATAGTCTAAAAATATGCCAATTTTAGAAAATATGACAGATAGACACGATGCCGCACTCTTAGAGGGAAGAATATGAAATATGGACATAAAAAATGCCAACGTGTCACGGTTGGCATTGTTTTTTTTACGCGTTGTCAGGTACTTATTGTGCGCTGTCTTGCGTTGTTGTGGTGGTTGGATCTGTAGCAGCCGGTGCGCTTTGGAAATTTTCACGCTCATTAAGCGTTTGCTCTACTTGCGAATTGGTATCTACTTTACCGTGATCCATGGTTACATTAGATAATAGAATTAAAGCACATAGAGTTATGGCTAACGTCCAGGTTGCTTTATCTAAAAAGTTTGTAGTGTTTTGAACTCCCCCTAAGGTTTGTGTTCCTTGACCTCCAAAAGATGAAGAAAGTCCTCCCCCTTTCGGGTTTTGTACCATAATAATTAAAATCAACGCTAAGGCGACAATCACAATTAGAATTAAGAATATTGTATATGACATTTTTTAGGTATTATTTTTTTGTAAAAATTTCACCGCTTTAATTCGGTCTGCAAAGAAACTACTTTTTTCTGGATATTTCAAACTTAAAATTTTGAAAGCTTGAATAGCTTTAGCATACTTTTTTTGTTCGAGATAAACCCGTGCTAAGGTCTCTGTCATCAAACTTTCGTTTTCACGAGTACTTTCGGTAGAGATGTCGGTTTGGTCTTCACTAAGCGTAGGGGATAGCTTGGCTTTGGTATTGATGAATTGTGCTATTAATTCAAATTTTTTCTCTTTCTCTGGCTGCTCAACTGGTTTTTCATCCAATGGTTTTGGTTGAGGGTTTCGCTCTATCGGTTGCGCTTTTGTCAATTGTAGCCACTCGTGAAACGAATGAATTTCAGATTGATTAAATGAAAGCGGTTTACCAAGATCTAATTTTTCTTCTACAAATTGAACTTGTTTACGTTGTTCTTGCGAATCTATATTTAGCGCGGTTTCCTCTTCTTGTACAGTTGAGTAATCAGTTGAATGATCAAATACTTCTGCATCAATGATTTCTGTTTCATTGATAAACTGCTTGGTATTTTCTTGTTTTCTTTGGTAATCTAACGTGTCATCGGTAATAAAATCAAAAAGTACCGTGCGGTTGGTTGAATGGGCTGCAGCTTCTTTTAAAGCTGTATTGTACTTAAAACTGTGTTGCTGCTTTAGCCCTTTTAAATGAATTAAGCGAGCTGCTTGAAAGTACGGATAGTTCTCTATAATATCTTCAATTTCTTTTGTTTGTGCCGTGGTTATGGCATTCGGGTTTTGAAGTAATTTTGTAAATTCGGTTGTATTCATCCTACCAGTTTCCAATTGATGCGTTAAAAATATCCTGCGTAACACGTTCAAAAATTTCTTCAAATGCGGCTTCTAAAACACTTCCTGTCAATTGTTGATTGGCGCCAAAATCTGAATAAAAAGAAAAGGTTCGCTCAAAATTATCTTCCTCCTTTTTCTTGTTCGTAAAGCGTACTCTTACCCCAATGGTCAATCTGTTTTGTGCGGCACGCTGATCAGCGGTAGCACTGATTGGAATAATTCGATAGTCGGTAATTTCCCCTTCAAAATGTAGGTCGCCATTGGTATTGGTCGGATTTAAATTGGTTTGTCGTGTAAAAAGATCTTGTAGCGCAAGGGTGAACTTTTGGCTTAAGGTGGGTTCAACAAGGGGCGCCGTATTTCTAAAATAATCAACCTGTATGGTTTCAGCATCACCTACGTCTCCGCCCGTAAAGGAATAAATTCCACAGGCCTGGATAAAGCCGATAACGAATATAGTTATGATTAATTTACGCATGTATACTGTACTTAGTGTTAGGGATCCTTTGCTTAAAAAAGGAGCTGCTTATTTTAAATTACCAAAGGTAGTATTTTTAACTACAAATCATATTGTTTGATTTTTCTATACAGGGTACGTTCTGAAATGCCCAATTCTTTAGCCGCTAATTTTCGCTTATTTTGATTTCGATCTAAGGCTTTTTTAATCATTTCATACTCCTTTTCTTGTAGTGACAAAGTTTCTTCAATGGTTTCGGCATCTTGATAATCATCATTGTACAGTTCTTCTGTGGGATAGGTCTCTTTTTTTTGCGGTGCAATAATCTCAACTAAATTTTCATCGTTGTGATCGTCTCCATAAATTTTTTGGATTAACTTAGGGTTCACTCCTTTTGCATTAGAATTGCCATTTTCCATCAATTCTAAGGTGAGCTTTTTTAAATCAGTAATATCATTGCGCATGTCAAACAAAACCTTGTACAAAATTTCGCGCTCTGATGAAAAATCACTTTCGGTTTGTTTTGATTCAATAAGGGCTGGAAAGTTACTGTTGTAATCGGGAAGATACCCACGAAGAGTGTCAGCACTTATGCTTCTGTTTTGTTCAATTACTGAAATTTGTTCAGTTACATTTCTGAGTTGTCTAATATTTCCTTTCCATGCGTAATTGGTAAGCACTGCTAAGGCATCGGGCTCAAGTCGAACGGTAGGCATATTGTACTTTTGCGCAAAGTCAGAGGCAAATTTTCGAAACAATAAGTGTAAATCTTCCTTGCGTTTTCGCAAAGCGGGAAGGTGAATCTCAACGGTACTTAAACGGTAGTATAGATCCTCTCTAAACTTACCTTTGTGAATGGCCTCCATCATGTTTAGATTAGTTGCGGCCACTATTCTTACATTGGTCTTTATAACTTTTGAAGACCCCACTTTTATGAACTCTCCATTTTCCAATACACGTAACAAACGCACCTGTGTGGTTAAGGGTAGTTCGCCTACTTCATCTAAAAATATGGTACCTCCATCGGCTACTTCAAAATAACCACTTCGTGCTTGTGTTGCACCGGTAAACGATCCTTTTTCATGCCCAAATAATTCACTATCAATCGTGCCTTCTGGAATTGCACCACAGTTCACGGCAATATATTTTGCGTGTTTTCGATGTGATAATTGATGGATGATCTTTGGAATACTCTCTTTACCAACCCCACTTTCACCAGTGACTAAAACAGAAATGTCAGTTGGAGCCACCCGTAAGGCTTTTTCCAAGGCGCGGTTCAGGTGAGGATCGTTTCCAATAATCCCAAATCTTTGTTTTACAGTTTGTAAGTTTTCCATTTTTTCAGTCTTCAGGTCTCAGTCTTCAGGTCTCAGTCATCAGTCTACAATTCTCAGTATTCACTCGAATCCTACTGTAGACTGCCAACTGCAGACTGTGGACTTTTTTTAATCTTCTAATTATTCTCACTATACCCTACTGCCTTACCAATTAGGGTTGCTGTAGTACAGCGTTCAACTTGTACCATCACAAAATCACCTAACTTATAGTGCTCCTTTGGAAAAACAATAACGGTATTTTGTGTGTTTCTACCTTTCCAATGTGCCGATGACTTTTTTGAATCCCCTTCAATAAGTACTTCCTCAATTTTCCCAAGGTGTTGTTGGGTTCGGTAATGTGAATGTTCTTGTTGTAGGTTAATGATTTCTGTTAGGCGGCGTTTTTTTACCTCCAAGGGTACATCGTCTTCAAATTTTTTGGCAGCCAAGGTGCCTGGTCGTTCTGAATAGGCAAACATGAAACCAAAATCATATTTTACCTTTCGCATTAATGACAAGGTAGCTTGATGATCTTCTTCTGTTTCTCCGCAAAATCCGGTAATCATATCTTGTGATAAGGCGCATTCGGGAATTATTTTAATAATATTCTCTACCAAGTTCAGGTATTCTTCCCGGGTGTGTTGACGGTTCATTTTTTGTAAAATAGCCGTACTTCCCGATTGAATTGGTAAATGAATGTACTTGCAAATATTTTTGTGTTTGGCCATAGTATGAATCACAGAAAGACTCATGTCTTGTGGATTAGACGTAGAGAATCGGAAACGCATTTTGGGAAAAGTACTAGCGCAAATGTCAAGTAATTGGGAAAAATCAACCGCAGTTTCCTGTGCAATTTCACTGGCTTTTTTAAAATCTTTTTTTAAGCCCCCTCCATACCATAAGTAACTATCTACATTTTGTCCCAATAAGGTGATTTCCTTAAAGTTTCTCGCTTCCATATCTCTAATTTCCTCTAAGATACTTTTAGGATCTCTACTGCGTTCTCTTCCGCGTGTAAATGGAACTACACAGAAGGTACACATATTATCACAGCCACGTGTAATTGAAACAAAAGCCGAAACTCCGTTGCTATTTAATCGCACGGGCGATACATCGCCATAGGTTTCATCCTTAGAAAGTAAGACATTTACCGCATCTCTACCTTCCGAAACCTCTTGAACAAGGTTAGGTAAATCGCGATAAGCATCAGGCCCCACAACTAAATCAACAATTTTTTCTTCTTCTAAAAACTGCGCTTTTAAACGTTCTGCCATACACCCAAGCACCCCAACTTTCATGGTTGGATTGATCTCTTTTATACGGTTGTAATAGACCAAACGTTTGCGAATAGTTTGTTCAGCTTTATCCCGAATTGAACAGGTATTTACCAATACTAAATCGGCATCTTCTAACTTCTGAGTAGTATTATACCCTTCCTTAGCTAGGATAGATGCTACAATCTCACTATCGTTCATGTTCATTTGACACCCATAGCTTTCAATAAATAGTTTTTTAGTATTGCCAGGGCTTTTAGGGGTAACTAATGCTTTACCTTGCTGTGCTTCTTCAATCACTTTTTGATGCTCCATATATAGAAAAATTGGATTGCAAATATACAACCAAATTATTAGTATACTGACAGATTGACAGCGTAAAATTTTGTTAATTCATCGCTTAAAACACCTTCATAAAAGCAGAATAAAAAAATTCTACATACTTTTGCAATCTCAAAATTGAATTAAATAAGCGGGATTGGAAGGATAATGTAGGCGGTTTATATTCAATTTAAAACTTGAACCAAAACAATTATGGCAAAAAATTTAGTTATTGTTGAGTCCCCTGCGAAAGCAAAGACCATCGAAAAATTTTTAGGAAAAGATTTTCAGGTGGAATCGAGCTTCGGGCATATTGCAGATTTACCGTCGAAGGAATTAGGGGTTGATGTAGAAGGTGATTTTATGCCGAAATACAGTGTGTCGTCTGATAAGAAGGCCATTGTTAAGAAATTAAAAGATTTAGCTAAAAAGGCCGATACGGTTTGGTTAGCGAGTGATGAGGATCGAGAGGGAGAAGCCATTGCTTGGCATTTATTTGAGCAACTAAATTTAGAAGAAGAAGACACCAAGCGGATTGTATTTCACGAGATTACCAAAAATGCAATTTTAAAAGCGGTTGAGAACCCACGCAGTATTAATTATAACTTAGTGAATGCTCAACAGGCGCGTCGTGTATTAGATCGGTTGGTTGGGTATGAATTGTCTCCGGTGTTATGGAGAAAGGTAAAAGGTGGACTTTCGGCAGGACGGGTACAATCGGTAGCCGTACGCTTAATTGTAGAACGCGAACGAGATATTGAGAATTTTCAAGCCGTTGCTTCGTATAGAGTAGATGCAGAGTTTAGCAATACAAAAGGGAAAAAATTTAAGGCCAAGTTGCCCAAAAATTTTGAAACTCGAGAAGCAGCAGAAACTTTTTTACAGTCTTGTATCAATGCAGAATTTAAGGTTGCTGATTTACAAAAGAAGCCAGCAACAAAATCACCTGCAGCGCCCTTTACCACATCAACCTTACAGCAAGAAGCTTCGCGAAAATTATATTTTCCTGTAGCTAAAACCATGATGATTGCCCAGCGCTTGTACGAGGCAGGGTATATTACGTATATGAGAACAGATAGCGTGAATCTATCTGAAGACGCAAAAAAAGCGGCTAAAGAACAAATACTATCGGCATACGGGGAAGAATTTAGTCATCCGAGAGATTACAAATCAAAATCTAAAGGTGCCCAAGAGGCACACGAAGCAATTCGTCCTACTGAAATGTCTAGGCAAAACGTTGCGGTAGATAGAGATCAAGATCGGTTGTACGATTTAATATGGAAACGTACTATTGCCTCGCAAATGAGTGTGGCTAAATTAGAACGTACCAATGTACGTATAGCCAACTCTAAAAACAGTGAAATTCTTACAGCCAACGGAGAGGTTATTAAATTTGAAGGATTTTTAACGGTGTATTTGGAAGGTACAGATGAGGAAGAGGAACAAGCGGGAATGCTACCTAAACTGAGTGTAAATGAGGTTTTAGATAATCAATATATTACGGCAACTGAACGCTACACAAGACCTCCAGGGAGGTTTACAGAAGCCTCGTTGGTAAAACAATTAGAGGAATTAGGAATTGGGAGACCCTCTACCTATGCACCAACCATTTCAACCATCCAGAAAAGGACCTATATTGAGAAAGGCATGGTAGAAGGAGTTGAACGTCAATATGAAGAAATTAAACTGCAAAACAACGAATTAAGTTCGGTTACATTGTCTGAAAAAGTTGGTTCTGATAAAGGGAAGCTAGTACCTACCGATATTGGTAAAATTGTAAATGACTTTTTAGTAGAAAACTTTAAAACTATTTTAGATTTTGGATTTACCGCTAAGGTAGAGGAGGACTTTGATGAAATTGCGGAAGGAAAGGAAGACTGGATAGGAATGATAAAAAGTTTTTATAAAGATTTTCATCCAAGAGTAAAAGATGTAGCAGAAAATGCAGATCGAGCCAAAGGAGAACGCTTATTGGGTATTGATCCTGATTCAGGTAAAAACGTTTATGCACGTTTAGGAAGATTTGGTGCGATGGTACAGATTGGAGAAGCTACCGATGAGGAAAAACCAAAATTTGCGAGTCTTCAGCCCGATCAGAGTTTAGGAACGATTACTTATGAAGAGGCGATGGACTTATTTAAATTGCCCAAAACGCTTGGTGAATACGAGGCCGAAGAAGTGGTGGTGGCTAATGGTCGATTTGGTCCGTACATTAAGTTTGGTAAAAAATTCATTTCGCTTGACAAAGGTGAAAACCCGATGTCAGTAGATATGGATAGAGCCATTGAGTTAATAGTGGCTAAGCAAAAAGCGGATGCGCCTATTGCCGAATACGAAAACTTACCCGTGCAAAAAGGAGTTGGACGCTTTGGTCCTTTTATTAAGTGGAATAATATCTTTATCAATGTCAATAAGAAATACGATTTTGACAACCTGACACAAGAAGATATTGAAACCCTAATTGAAGATAAGAAGCGAAAGGAGAAAGAAAAATTAATTCAACATTGGGAAGAAGAAGGAATTCGTTTAGAAAAAGCGCGTTGGGGTAGATTTAACCTAATCAAAGGGAAATTAAAAATAGAATTACCCAAAACAACCGAGGCAAGCAAAATGACCTTAGCGGAGGCCATGGATATTATTGAGAAGAAAACCCCTAAGAAAAAAACAAGAAAAAAAGCGGCGCCTAAAAAAACGCCTAAAAAATAAACGAATGAGTTTTGAATTTCTTTTACCTGTTGACGATGCATTGGTTGCGCATGCCACCTTATTGCCCAATCAATCATTTGGTAAAAATCTTAGAATTCATACCAAGAAAAATGGCTTGCCAGATTTAGAAGGAGTTCATTTGGCAATTATAGCTGTTAATGAAGGGAGGCGCGCCGTTGATAATAGAGGTGCCGGCGATGATTTTAATGTCATCAGAAAATACCTGTATCAATTGTATCCTGGAAATTGGTTTACAACCATTGCAGATTTAGGAAGTATTCCGCCGGGAAAAACAGAAGAAGATAGTTATTTTGCCGTACAAGCGTTGGTTGCCGATTTAGTTAAAAAGAACATTATACCTATTATATTAGGCGGGGGGCATGATTTGACCTATGCAAATTACCGTGCCTATGATAGTTTGGAACAAACCGTAAACTTAACGGTGGTCGATAGCCATTTTAATTTAGGAACGATTGAAGATGAGCCATCATCGCAATCATTTTTAAGTAAAATAGTGATGGATACTCCTAATAATTTATTCAATTATAGTATTATAGGATATCAAACCTATTTTAATTCTCAGGAAGAAATAGACTTAATTGAAAAATTAAATTTTGACGCCTATCGTTTAGGTGAGGTGGCAAATGATTTAAAATCTGTTGAACCTATCTTGAGAGATGCCGATATTGTCAGTATTGATATAGGGGCAATTAGAAGGGCGGAAGCACCCGCAAATAATAATGCAGTTCCCAATGGATTTTATGGAGAAGCAATCTGTGCTATTGCACGATATGCAGGCATAAGCGACAAAGTAAGTTCTTTTGGGATTTATGAATACAACGCCAAGTACGATGAAAAAGACCAAACAGCACATTTAATTGCCCAAATGATTTGGTATTTTATCGAAGGCTACAACTTCAGAAGTAACGAATATCCTTTTACTTCTAAAAAAGACTACAAAAAATATATCGTCCCTATTGACGATGAAGTGATTAACTTTTATAAGAGCAATAAAAGTGATCGTTGGTGGATGGAAATAAGCTATCAACATAATAAACTTTCCAAGCATGCGTTAATTCCCTGTACGTATGAAGATTACTTGAGAACCGGTAAACAAGTTATTCCAGATCGATGGTGGAAAACTTTTAGAAAATTAAATTAGTTCGTACACTAAATAGATTTTTTTAGCGTTCTTAAAGTGATTCTATGAAATCAAAACAATCATTTTAAACTATTTATTTGTTTGTAATAAGCAAAGAAGTATTGCTCCCTTAAAGGGGGAAAAATTTTAACATTTATGAGAAAAGTAACCCTATTTTTATCACTTGCTGTTATGATATTAGCATCAAGTTGTGGGTCAAATGACCGAGGCGAACTTGTAGCGGTTAAAGCGCGTTCAAAATTTTCAGCGGAAAAACCTTTAGGAATGACTTTGATTCCAGGTGGTGCTTATACCATGGGTAAAGCCGATGAAGATATTGCAGGAGCTTTAAACACCCCTTCAAGAACGGTAACTGTAAATCCATTTTATATGGACGAAACTGAAATTACAAATGGAGAATACCGCTCTTTTGTATTTCATGTAAGAGATTCTATTGCACGTACGAACTTGGCTTTGTTGGCAGAAGAAGAATTTGGCAGTTTATCTGCTGATGCTGCTGAAGGTGGAGCTTCAGGAAGGCAAGAAGGAATTCAAAAGTATAGATTTGCTGAACCTGATACGACTTCTAATGTATACTATAAGTATATGATGGATACGTACGGAAGTTTAGGCGACTTAAATTCACCAACAGAAGGTAAAGCCTTAAATTGGGAACCAGAGTTGATATGGAATACGGCCGCTTATCCGGATGCGAAATATGCAGAAGCTATGGATAGTTTATACGTGCCCATTACAGAAACTTTTGATGGAAGAAGAATCATTGATACCAAAAAATTAAAGTATTTGTACTTCACGTTTGATAGAGAAGCGGCTGCAAGAAATAGCAGTAGTCGTAGCGAATTTATCAAAAAGAATGTAGTAGAAGTGTATCCTGATACTACGGTATGGGTACGTGATTTCAACTACTCGTATAATGATCCAATGCACCAAGATTATTTTTGGCATCAAGCCTATGACAACTATCCAGTAGTTGGAATCTCATGGAAACAAGCCAAAGCATTTTGTGATTATCGTACACAGTTAAAAAACAAACACTTAGCAAATAGAAGAAAAAATCGTGGTAAGGTACCTAATTTTAGATTGCCTACAGAGGCCGAGTGGGAATATGCTGCTAAAGGTGGCTTAGAATATGCGAAGTATCCTTGGGGTGGTCCGTATACCATTAATGACAGAGGGTGTTTTAGAGCAAACTTTAAACCAGAACGAGGAGATTATGCAGCAGATGGAGCATTGTATACCATGGAGGCTAAATCTTTTGAACCTAACGATTACGGCTTGTATAATATGTCGGGGAATGTAGCCGAATGGACAGCTACCGCGTATAACCCAGCCTCGTATTACTTAGGATCTACCATGAATCCAAATGTAGATGACGACACTAATCAACGTAAGGTAATTCGTGGAGGATCTTGGAAAGATGTAGCTTATTTCTTAGAAGTAAGTACAAGAGATTATGAGTACGGAGATTCCGCAAGAAGCTATATCGGATTTAGAACTGTGCAAGATTATATGGGCACAAAAATGAGCGGAGACAATTAATTATCAACAGTATATAACAATTGAACATATCTAACGTTTTATAAACCAACTAAACATTTAAATTAACCCAAAACAAAAACAAAAAAAAGAAAAATTATGGCAAATTCACTTAAAAAGAAAAAAATGATGAACATGGCCTACGGCCTTGGAGCTTCGGTAGTATTAATTGGAGCATTATTCAAAATCTTACACTTTAGTATCGGACCTTTAACAGGGGGTGTAATGTTAACCATTGGATTGGTAACGGAAGCATTAATTTTCTTCCTATCAGCTTTTGAATCAGTAGAAGAAGATTTAGACTGGTCATTAGTTTATCCAGAGTTAGCTGGAGGAGATGCTTCAGATAGAGGAGGCGTAAAAGGAGATGCTGAAAGCATGTTGTCGCAAAAATTAGATAATATGTTACAAGAAGCGAATCTTGATTCAGATAAAATGTCAAGATTAGCCGATAGTATTCAAAATTTCGCAGGAGCCGCTGAAAATATTGGGCCAGCTGCAGATTCAGTAGCTGCTACCTCTAAATACAGTGAGCAATTAACCTTAGCTGCTGCACAAATGGAATCTTTAAACGGATTGTATAAAGTACAGTATGACAGTGCCGCTAAACAATCTGAAATGAGTGAAGCCGTTGCTGAAAATACAGAGCGTTTAAAAGACCAAATGGAATCATTGGCAGCCAACTTATCATCATTGAATGGTGTATATGGAGGAATGTTATCAGCCATGTCTTCTAATAGAGTTAATTAATTAGCCCTATAATCTTTAATTATAACTAAACTAAACGTAACCTAATTAGAAAAAAATGGCAGGAGGCAAACAATCACCAAGGCAGAAAATGATTAACTTGATGTATCTCGTATTTATTGCGATGCTCGCAATGAATATGTCGAAACAAGTTTTATCTGCTTTCGGTTTCATGAATGAAAAACTGACAGAATCAAATGTGTCAGCGGAACAAGACAATGCTGCAACGTACGCTAATTTAGCGACAAAAGCAGGAGAACAAGCTGAAAAGTTTGGAGAACAAAATAAAAAAGCACAACAAGTGCAAGCATTATCACTAGATTTTAATGCGTTTATTGAATCGATGAAAGAGGAATTAACCGCTAACGTTGAAGATAAGACCAACTACGAATCTATGGATAGTGAAGATGCTGGTAACACATATTTCTTTAAAGGAGAGAAGCCTTCAGAAAAAGGACAGGCTTTTTTAGACAAGATGAATCAGTACAAATCGCAATTGAGTAGTATTCTTGGCGACAAGTACGAAGCGTTACTAGCAAAAGTAAATAGACGCTTTGACACCTCAGAACAAAAAGTAGAAGACGGAACTCAACCTTGGTTGAACAACAGATATGAAGGATTTCCTTTAATCACTACCGTTACCAACTTAACGCAGATTCAAGCGGATATCAAAGCTACAGAAAACGAGATGCTTACCGCAATGGTACAAGGACAATTAGAAAGTGATGTGTCGATGAAAAACTACACTACGATCTTGGTTCCTGAGACCCCAGCAACCCTTCAAGGTTCTAATTTTAGAGGTAAAATTGTATTAGGAAAATACGACGCAACCCTAAAACCATCGAAGGTAATTGTAAACGGTAAAGAAATCACAAACATTGATGGTGGAGGAGCTATTTTAGACTTTCCAGCTGGAAATGTAGGAGAGAATGATATCGTAGGTAAATTCGTCTTTAAAGAAAATGGAGAGGATGTTGAGATTCCAATCTCTACAAAATATGCAGTAGTTGCCAAGCCAAATGGGGCGGTTATTTCTGCAGACAAGATGAACGTAGTATATCGTGGGGTTGTTAATCCAATTACGATCTCTATGCCAGGTGTACCTGATAACGCGATCACAGCGAGCGCTCCAGGCTTGAAAAAAGCAAGTGGCTTAGGGAAGTACAGCATGAGTCCTGGAAAAGGAAAAGAAGTAAACATTAAAGTAACGGGTAAATTACCTTCTGGAGAATCTGTAACCTCTAATCAATCGTTTAGAATTAAAGATATTCCTGCCCCTATGGCTTCTGTTAGAGGTGACTATGGTGACGTAAAAATGCCAAAGACATCGTTACAAAAAGTAACCATTGGTGCATTAATTCCAGATTTCGTATTTGATTTGAAATTCGCGGTGAGTGGGTTCAGTATTAAAGTACCAGGATCTTCTACCGTAGTAGTAAAAGGAACTAAATTAAATGCAGCCGCTATTAGAGCCCTTGGAAAAGCAAGAAAAGGTGATATTGTAAACATCTTTGATGTAAAAGCAAACCTAGTGGGTAACTCAGGATACCGCTTGAAGAAAGTAAGTGGTATAGCAGTAACTATACAGTAAACTATTAAATAAAACAAATTATGAATTGGAGAGGACTATTAGTTGTGTGTGTTGCCGTATTAGCAACAAACTCAATCAACGCACAGGCTAACTTGTTGAATGCGAAAATTCCAGAAGAAATTGGAATGAAAACCGTGGAGCAATTAGCAGCGGATAATGACGGACCATTGCCTTATGGCTACATTGATGATAGAGATATCTTATGGTCGAAAGTGGTATGGGAATATATAGATTTAAATGAGAAAATTAATTTGCCATTCTATTATCCTATAGACACCAATAATATTAGCTCTAGTAGAAGATCTCTTTTTGATACCTTGTTAAGAGGAATAAAGAGTGGAGAGATTGTAGATGTATACGATGATTCTTATTTTGAGAATAAGTTGACCTTGAAAGATATTCAAACACGTTTGTCTAAGATTGACACCAGTGATGCAGGGATTACCTTGTTAAATGAAGGTGAAACATCATTACCAGATGAATATATTGATAGAATCGATTTAACTTCAGCTGAAATTGAAGGAATTCAAATCAAAGGAGTTTGGTATTTTGACAAAAGACAAGGGGAACTTAAATACCGCTTATTAGGTATAGCTCCTGTTGCTCCAGATGTTAACTTTATGGATCAAACAGATCAGGAAGACTTAGTCCCTTTATTTTGGGTATGGTATCCTGGTGCGAGAGAAGTAGCACATAACATGAAAGTTTTTAATAATAAAAACTCAGCCTTCCCGCTTTCTTTTGACCACCTATTAAATGCACGTCGTTTTAGAGCGAGTATCTATAGAGAGGAAAATATATACGGTAACAGAGATGTAGCCGAGTATATTAAAGGAAACGCTTTATTCCAAGTGCTTGAAGCTGATCGATTGAAAGATGAAATCAGAAACAAGGAACTTGACATGTGGAATTATTAAACGGTTCAACTGTAAATATAAAAAGCTCTTACCGAAAGGTAGGAGCTTTTTTTTGTTTAGGTAGAGACCTAGCACATGCTAGATCTCTACCACATTATTCATTATCATTCCGTAATTTTACCCCATGAAAGTTGATTATATCATTGTAGGTCTCGGGCTCGCAGGATTGGCCTTTGCTGAACGCTTAACCCTGGCCGGTAAATCGTTTGTCATTTTTGAAGATGAATCGCAAAAAGCCTCTAAAGTCGCGGCCGGGGTATACAATCCGGTTATTCTTAAACGCTTTACACCAGTTTGGGATGCAACGGATCAATTGGCAATCGCGCTTCCTTTTTATGAGCAATTGGCAAAACGCTTGCACCTTACTATCGATTTTCCCCTTGATATTATTCGTCCGTTTGCTTCGGTAGAGGAGCAAAATGATTGGTTTGCTGCCGCCGATAAGCCTTTTTTTGAAAAATATATGATGGATGAAGTCTGTACCCTAGACCTCCCTCACATTAAAGCGCCCTATGGGTATGGTAGGTTAACAAATACAGGCCTTATAGCTACCGATGTTCTTCTTTCGGCTTATCGCAACGATTTATTGGCGTCGCAAGCACTGCTTCAAGAGGAGTTTGAGTATGATCAGTTACGTATAGAAGCTTCCGGAATTTCATATAAAAAAATAAAAGCAGGCACATTGGTTTTTTGTGAAGGCTATGGGGTGGTAAAAAATCCATTTTTTAATTCGGTTTCCCTCAATGAAGCAAAAGGAGAACTAGTTATTATTCATGCCCCTGAATTACAATTGCCCTTTCTTTTAAAGGCAGGTGTATTTGTACTTCCTATAGGGGATGATTTGTATAAAATAGGGGCTACATTTAATTGGAAAGATAAAACGCAACAGCCTACAGATGCTGGTAAGCAGGAGCTTTTAACCAAGTTTGAGAAAATATGTAGTGCTCCGTATTCGGTAAAAGAACAGTTGGCTGGTATTCGCCCTACGGTTATTGATAGGCGGCCTATTTTAGGTAAACACACTACCCATCCGCATTTAGCTATATTAAACGGACTAGGAACTCGCGGGGTAATGTTGGCTCCTAAAATGGCACAATTGTTATACAATCAGTTAGAGCATCAGGTGAAATTACCAGTAGAAGTTGATGTAGCTAGGTTTGATAAGACCAATTAATGCCGTGTGCTGTTAGGTGTATTACACGAAGTAAACGTTATCTTTTAAGGTTTTAATGAAGTCGTTTTATGACATAAAAATTTCAGCGCTATCTAGCCTTTGTCAATACCTAAAATGGCAATTGCTCTGATAGGGTGTTTGTTTTGTGAAGTGAGGTTTCACTGAGAATTAGGGAATCATGTTTTCCTTGGCATTTGGATCATATTTTACAAACATGTTAATGTAGATGAGTCGCGCAAAGCGATACGTTAATGGCGTTAACCCCACCAACAAAACTCCTAAGGCTATTAAGGTATACACAAAATACACCTTAAAAATGAGTGACAATACAAACAGTACGCAAGCTATTGCTACTGTTAATCCGTAGGAGACATACATGGCACCTTGAAAGAAAGAAGGTTCTATTTCGTATTTTAACCCACATGACGGACAGGTTTTATGCATATGCATCATTGTTTTTAAGTGGTATGCATTGCCATCCGTAAAGAAATCACCTTCCTGACATCGGGGGCATTTGTTGTTAAAAATACTATTTAATTTAGTGCCTTTTTTGAGTATTTTCATCTTAAAAATTAGTTTAGATTTGCAAAGTTAGAATTAATCATGAATAAGGGCAATTTTTCGCATGTTAAACGCACATAATATTACAGTATCATTTGCAGGGGAGGATCTTTTTGCAGGAATAACATTTAAACTCGTTGGAGGTGACCGCATTGGATTGGTAGGTAAAAACGGCGCGGGGAAATCTACCTTGTTAAAAATTATCGCTAAAGAACAAGAAATAGACAAAGGAACCATCGCTTTAGAAAAGAATCTAAGCATTGGGTTCTTAAAACAAGATATAGATTTTGTCTTAGGAAGAACGGTTTTAGAAGAAGCTTATGAGGCATTTACTGAGATTAAACAGGTAGAACGACAACTAGAAGAGGTTAATACAGCCTTGGTTGAGCGAACGGATTACGAAAGCGAAGCCTATCATCAATTGATGGTTGATTTAAGTGATTTAACTACGCGTTTTGAATTAATTGGTGGGTATAACTACCAAGGTGAAACTGAAAAAATATTACAAGGTCTTGGATTTAAACGTTCTGACTTTAATCAACTAACGGATACCTTTTCAGGAGGATGGCGGATGCGAATTGAATTGGCAAAACTGCTGTTACAAAACAATGATATCCTACTGCTCGATGAGCCTACCAACCACTTAGATATTGAATCAATCATTTGGCTTGAAGAGTTTTTAAAGGGCTATGCCGGGGCTATTATGCTGGTCTCTCACGATAAGATGTTCTTAGATAATGTGACCAATCGAACCATTGAAATTTCACTAGGTAAAATTTATGATTATAAATATCCATACAGTGTCTATTTAATACAACGGAAAGAGCTTAAGGAGAAGCAAGAACAGGCGTTTAAAAATCAAGAGAAGGAAATTAAGCATACCGAAATGCTAATTAATAAATTCAAAGCGAAAGCCAGCAAAGCTTCCATGGCGCAGTCTTTAATGAAAAAATTAGACAAGGTAGAACGCATTGAAATTGACGCGAGTGATAATGCAGTGATGAAGGTGCGCTTTCCAATGTCTGTACAGCCTGGCAAGGTGGTGATTGAGGCAAAAAATGTAGCCAAACACTATGGCGATAAACAGGTATTAAACAATGTAAATCTCTTGATTGAACGCAATAGTAAAATTGCCTTTGTAGGACAGAATGGACAGGGCAAGACCACCTTGGCTAAAATGATTGTCAATGAGATTCCTTATGAGGGGCACCTAAAACTAGGACACAACGTTCAGATTGGTTACTTTGCCCAGAATCAGGCAGATTACCTTGACGGGAAGAAAACGGTCTTACAAACCATGGAAGATGCTTCTAATGATGGGAATCGTGTAAAAGTACGCGACATGCTTGGTTCTTTTTTATTTGGAGGAAATGACGTGGATAAAAAAGTGAGTGTATTGTCTGGAGGGGAACGCAATCGATTAGCCTTGTGTAAAATGTTGCTATCGCCCTTTAATGTATTGGTCATGGATGAGCCAACCAACCACTTAGACATCGCCTCTAAGAACGTGCTCAAACAAGCCTTACGGGATTTTGAAGGGACGCTCATTTTAGTTTCGCATGATCGTGATTTTTTACAAGGCTTAGCCAGTACGGTTTTTGAATTTAGAGAGGGTAGAATTAAAGAGTTTTTAGGTGATATTGATTATTATTTAGAGGTTCACAGTTTGGATAATCTTCGTGAAGCCGAGAAAAAAACCAAGGTTAAAAAGGAGAAAAAGCCGGTTGAAGAGACAGTTAAGCCACAACAAAACGATAAAGAACTACGTAAATTACAGAATCGTTTATCTAAAATTGAGTCGGAAATTTCTCAATTAGAACAAACTATAGCACAAATAGACAAGGATCTAACCGATCCGGTTAAATATGATAAACTCACCGCTTCTGAGGGCTTTTTTGAAGGGTATCAAGCCAAAAAAGATACGCTCAGTGCCCTTATGGTCGATTGGGAGCAATTGCATGAACAAATGGAAGAAGTTTAAGGCCTATCATGTTGACCTAGTTTAGGTATCCTAAGCTAGTAGTATGCCCCACTAAATGGTGCTAAACGTCTTCTGTGTTACTGCGGCTTGAACAACTCAAAGAGCATCAATTCTTCTGGATCATTAGGAATGCGAATCATTTTGCTAAAGGTAAATTCTAGTTTTTTTAAGAGCTGCTGGGAAGGAAGGTTTGAGGCTAAGGTAATGGCGCTAATTTTTGATAATTTAAATTGCTCAAATGCAATAGCCGTGAGTTTCACAGTACTTTCATAAGCGTAGCCCATTTTTTCATAGGCGGGGAGTAGCGCATAGCCGATATCAACTCCTTCGATCCCCGCTCGGTCGTAAAGGCCGCAGGTGCCTACCTTTACGCCATCTGATTTTCGTATCAAGGTATTGTTTGAAAAACCTAAACGCTCGAGTTGTGGTTGCATGCGTTCGGTTATATAGGCCTTTGCATCTTCGAGGCTGTGTACCTTTCGATCGCCAATATTGGCAATCCACGTTGGACTGTTCATTAAGCGAAGTAAAAACGCAGCGTCGTCATGAGATGTTGGTCTTACCGCTAAACGGTCTGTGGTAAAAGTATGATACTGCCTTGCCATTGGGTCTGGTTCATTAACAATATAGCGTACCCATTAAGGGGTACACCTAACGAGATGTCGTTGTGTTATACAGTGGATGGTGCCTATAGCATACGCTCCTTCGTTTATTCCTTTTTGAGGTACACGGTGGCTTCAACCTTTACTTCACTCCAGGTTTTACTTACGCCATCGGCTCCTTTGTGTAAATCAAAACAAGCTTTAGCCAACGATTCTAAGGCATTTTGAGCTTCAAAATCTTCAATATTTAGCACGCCCTCTAGCTCTACTAATTGACCGCTAGTGACATAGGTAATAGGAACTTTGCGTTGTACGCCATTCATCACCAAATCGATATCACCAGTACCGTCAGGCTTAATGTCTAAGGTACCAGTTAAAGCGTTAGTGGCATTCATTACACCAAAGAAAATTTCTTTTAATTTCCCATCCCTAATCGCGTCGTTGGAAAATAAACTACTTATAGGAATGTCAAATTTAGCTCCGTTTAATGCGGCATACGCACTGGTGTCACTTTTAATATTTGAGATGGTAATTTCTTTAAACTCACCTTTTACAGCAATTTTATCGGTGGTTTTATACCCGGTCCAGTTTACTGTGATTGTTTCGGGCTCAATTGTAAATTGGGCCATTTCTTTTTTAACTGCATCTTTTTTACAAGCAACCGTTACCATAAGGAGGCATACGGCAAATAAGGAAATTTTTTTGAATGTCATGTTATACAATTTTTTGATTATTAATTTCTTCAACTAGTTTGATGTATTTTTTTTTTGCTTCGTCTTTACTGAGGTTGTTGATTTGAATCCAAGCATTTAGTTTAAACGCATTTCGCACGGCATCCTCTCCTGACGGTTGTGAGTAGTTTTCACCAATAGTGGCTTGTTTGTAATAGGCATACAAGGTTAACATGGTGTCAGCCGGTAGCTTTTCAGTCATTTGTGAGGCCATCTCAAAGGCTGAATTAAATCGTTCATCAAGGGTTCTCATAACTTGCAATTACAGTTTCTCCACCTCTCGTTTTTTGATTAAGATCAATATGGACCTTCATGTCAAGTGGAATAAAGACATCTACTCTTGAGCCAAATTTAATAAATCCACTATCGCTACCCTGTACTGCCATTTCGCCTTCTTTTGCGTAATTTACAATACGTCGTGCCATGGCTCCAGCGATTTGTCTAAACAGAATTGGTCCCGTAATTTTATTTTCAACAACTATCGTTGTTCGTTCGTTCTCTTCTGATGATTTTGGATGCCATGCCACCAGGTATTTACCGGGGTGGTATTTACTATATTTAATTAACCCTCCAACAGGGTATCTGGTCACGTGCACGTTTAACGGCGACATAAAGATAGAAATTTGTCGTCGTTTATCCTTAAAATATTCTTTTTCTATTACTTCTTCTATAACAACCACTTTGCCATCTACTGGTGCCACAAGTTGAAAGTCATTTAAGGTTGTTATTCGTTTTGGGTTTCTAAAAAATTGCAGAATTAACACAAAAAGTACAGTAATTCCTAGCAGAAGAACCATTCGAAGCCATGCAGGAAATCCAACGGCATCTACGGCTAAAAAAAGGCCAGCTACAAGCACCGTTGAAATTGCAATTATTTGATATCCTTCCTTGTGAAACATAGGGTAAATTCTTCTTTTTAAATTACATGTAAATATACGTAAACGAATGGAGCAGCGAAAATGATACTGTCTAAACGGTCTAGAAAACCACCGTGTCCAGGAATCATATTACTGCTGTCTTTAACACCCGCTTCTCGTTTAAATTTTGATTCTATTAAATCGCCTAATAAACCAAACGTAAACACAATGATGGCAATCACGATCCAATGAATTAGCTCGATATTCGGGTTGTAATGAGCAATTAAAAAGGCAGCTCCAACAGCCCCTATTAGACCTCCTAAGGCTCCTTCAATGGTTTTGTTTGGAGATACTTTTTCGTAAAGCTTGGTGCGTCCCATGGTGCTCCCCACAAGGTAGGCAAAGGTGTCGCTAATCCATATAAAAATAAAGATGCTAAAGATGGTGTGCGGATTATACACGCCGTCTTTAAACGGGATTTGAACTAAGGTCACAAAGGGGATTACAATATATGCCAGGGCCAAAAAGTAGTGGCCTAATTTACTTGACGTGAGGGCTATTTTAGATTTAAACAATTGGTAAATCATCGGGACAAAAAAGCTGATGATTAATAAAAGTTGTACGTAGCGCTGATTGATAAAGGGCAGGTCAATAAAGCGCAAATAAATAAGCGCAGCCACCACAAAGGTCCATTTGTAACTAAGCTTGATTAGTTTTTTAAATTCTACCAAACAAAGCATCATTAAGATGAAAAATAGGAGGTAAAACGATTCTTTGGCATAGAGACAAGCAAAGCCTATTAATGCAGCGTACATCAATCCTGATATCGTTCTAACCAAAAGTTCTCGCATCTTACAAATCTTCTAAAAGAAGCAAATACAGATTCTTTGCATTATTATTTCCATAACTTAAAAAGTCATCACTTACCTTTTCGGGACGATAGCTTTTTATTGAGCTAATATTGGTTGGGAAATTTTTATGGTAGTTTTGACGAATCCCCATTAGTGATTCAGCCTTGTTGCGAACCAATTGACTGGTTCTAGCCATGACAATAAAGTATTCAGGGAGGTCTGCTATTTTTTTTGTAAACACTTGTTCCGAAGAAAACATAATACTTCCTTCTTCGGCAATGAGGTGCTCACAAAAGGTGAAAAAAGGATAACTTGATTTATTGGCTTGTGTACTCTTAACATTAACTGATTGTAAGGTGCTTTGTAAATCTTCATCAAGACATAGCACTTCGTTCCAACCGTGCTCTTGTACAATATTTGCCAAATACGCTTCCACTTCATCGTGGCTTGTGCAATACAAGAATTTACCACCCTTTTGAATGAAGTTTTGGACGAAAGTTTCATCCAATGCCACAGAAGATTGCCTCGTGCTAGGAGCTTCTTTTTCTGCTGTGGGAGTCGGGTTAAAAATTTTCTTAAATAGGTTCATTTTACTACGAGTTTAACTCAAAAGTATAGAATAACCTACGTTTAGGCGAATTCTGTTGAAATCTCATCATCATTGTTCACATCTTTTTGATCTGGTACTGAGCTAGGTTGTTCTACTTCAATCACTTTTGGTTTCGGTTTTTCAGCTAAAGGCTCTTTAATAAAAGGTCTTTCTCCAAAAATTTTCACCAAGTCATCACTGAAGATTACCTCTTTTTCAAGGAGTAACTCTGCTAAGGTGGTCAGTTCTTTTTTATGTTTCGTTAAGATGTCAATGGCACGCTGATATTGTTTTTCAATAAGAATTGAAATCTCTTCGTCAATACGTCTTGCAGTTTCTTCACTATAGGGTTTAGAAAAATTGTAATCTGATTGTCCAGAAGAGTCGTAATAAGTAATATTCCCCAGTTTTTCATTTAAACCATAAATGGTTACCATAGCACGCGCTTGTTTGGTGATTTTTTCTAAATCACTCAGGGCTCCTGTAGAAATTTTACCAAAAATCACCTTCTCTGCGGCACGTCCCCCAAGGGTGGCACACATTTCGTCTAGCATTTGTTCAGTTTGAACAATCATCCGTTCTTCCGGAAGATACCATGCTGCTCCTAACGATTGACCTCTAGGTACAATGGTTACTTTAACTAAGGGTGCAGCGTGCTCTAAAACCCAACTCACAGTAGCGTGTCCGGCCTCGTGGAAAGCAATTGTTTTTTTCTCTTTTTGGGTCATTATTTTATTCTTCTTCTCTAATCCTCCCACAATTCGATCTACTGCATCTAAGAAGTCTTGATGGTGTACAGCCTTGTTGTTTTTTCTTGCAGCAACTAAAGCAGCTTCATTACAAACATTGGCAATATCAGCCCCAGAGAACCCTGGGGTTTGTTTTGAGAGAAACTCAATATTTACATCCTTAGCCATTTTTAATGGCTTTACATGAACTTCAAAAATTTCTTTTCGCTCATTCATGTCAGGTAGGTCAACGTATATCTGACGGTCAAATCGACCCGCACGCATTAATGCTTTGTCTAAGACATCAGCACGGTTAGTAGCAGCCAAAACAATCACGTTAATATCGGTACCAAAACCATCCATTTCAGTTAATAGTTGGTTTAGTGTATTTTCTCGTTCGTCATTACCCCCTGTTACATTATTTCTACCTCTGGCTCGACCAATGGCGTCAATTTCATCGATAAAGATAATAGAAGGCGATTTTTGTGCAGCTTGTTTAAATAAATCACGTACACGTGATGCCCCAACACCAACAAACATTTCAACAAAATCAGAACCTGACAATGAGAAGAATGGTACACCCGCTTCACCGGCTACCGCTTTTGCTAATAAGGTTTTACCTGTTCCCGGAGGGCCTACCAATAAGGCTCCTTTAGGGATTTTACCACCCAGTTTTGTGTATTTGTCAGGGTTTTTTAAGAAATCTACAATCTCTTGAACCTCTTCTTTTGCTCCTTCTAATCCGGCCACATCTTTAAATGAAGTTTGTACCTTTTGATCCTGGTCAAAAAGTTTAGCTTTTGATTTTCCAATATTAAAAATCTGACCTCCCGGGCCACCACCTCCACCTGCACCAGACATACGACGCATGATGAAAATCCATATTGCAATGATAAAGATAAAGGGAAGCCACATAAAAATACCATCCCAAATGCTTGTTTCATTTTTAAAATCACGGTTAAAATCGAGGTTATATTCGCTCTTAGCCTTGTCTAAATTGTCTTCAAAATTTTGTAAATCACCAATATTATAAGAAAATAAAGGATCACTAGCCTTATAAAAAGCTCCCTTTGTTTTTGACTTGTACTTCTCTTTTTCGAGCGATTGTGGTTTGATGTAGATTTGTGCTACACTCTTGTTAATAATAGTAATTTTATCAACGTCATTGTCTTTTAGAATTTCATTTAATTCATTGTCAGACAATTTATTTGCACTTAAATCAGAACTATTTAGAAATTGATAGCCAAGGATTAAGGCGAAAATAATTCCGTAAATCCAGTAAATGTTAAACTTAAACTTGACTTCTTTAAATGGTTTATTGTTTTTCTTATCTTTATTCATTGATGTGTCTTAAATTTATTAGCTTGCTTCTATGGTTGTAATTTTTGCATCTCCCCACAAGCTTTCAATATCGTAATATTCGCGGATTTGTTTTTGAAAAATATGTACAACAACGTTGACATAGTCTAAGAGAATCCATTCAGCATTGCTTTCGCCTTCTACATGCCATGGTTTGTCTTTAATGGTTTTACTTACATTTTTTTGAATGGAACCTGAAATTGCATTTACCTGCGTATTGGAATTACCCTCACAAACAATAAAGTAATCACATACTGTATTTTCAATTTCTCGTAAGTCAAGGATGTTTACTTTTTCTCCTTTTACTTTTTCAATCCCAGCGATAATCTCAGTTATCAGTTGATCTGTGCTTGCTTTTTTGTTTGTCATTCAGTGCTTCTAATTTTATCTGCAAATGTACTCTTTTTATCCCTATTGGTATAGAACTGATTTAAACTTTTTCGATTATTACACTCAGGGAGCTTTAGGTCCTGAATCCCGTCCTTTGGCTGCTTTTAACAAGCTTATTTTTAGGCTGCCACTAACGCAATTTACGCTTGTGTCGCCAGATAATTCATCGAGCGACTTATTTTTGCTTCAGGTACAACGGTAACCATCTTCGTCTTATATTTGCAATTATATATGAAGATTGTCAAACTTGATGCCATAGATTCTACAAATTCTTATTTAAAGAGTTTGTCACGACGTGAGCAGGTAGCGCATTGGACGGTTGTATGGGCCGATGCCCAAACCAAAGGGAAGGGGCAGCGGCAAAACAAGTGGTTGTCAGAGCCGGGTAAGAACCTGACATTTAGTGTTTTAATTAAGTTTGATGGGTTAGCTATTGAACATCAACACGTTTTAAATTACAGTACATCCCTTGCGGTGTATAATGTGCTTAAATATTATATTCCTCAGAAATTAGCCATTAAATGGCCAAACGACATTTTGTCAGCGAATGCGAAAATTGGCGGTATTTTAATTGAGGGAAACTTAAAAAATGCAAAAGTGACGGAAGCAATTATTGGGATTGGTCTAAATGTAAATCAAACCGATTTTAGTTCTTTACCCAATAGGGCAACCTCACTAAGGAATAGGTTGGGGGAGGTAGTTAATCGCGAAGAGCTCCTTCACAAAATTATCTTAGAACTTCAATATCAAATGCTGCTTGTGCAGCAACAACAATGGCCGACTATAAAACATGCCTATGAGAAATTATTATATAAAATAGGCGTACCTAGTATGTTTGTTGATCAAGCCGGAAACTCGTTTATGGGAAAAATAAAAGGTACGACTCCTGCAGGGAAATTAATCGTAGAACTCAACGATGAAACACGAAGGCATTTTGACCTTAAGGAAATTAGCTTTGCCTAAAGTGCCGCGATGTTTTCAATTAGATTATTGATAAATTTTTGTAGCGGACTTTTAATCATCATAGCCATCATTGCATTAAATTTTCCATCAAAAATAAGCTGTACACTGCTACTATTTTCATCCGTTGATTCAATCTCAGCATTTAAAGTAAAAGGAAATTTTTCACTTGCCGAGCCCAAAATAATTAATTCTGTCGGGCGGGTTTCGTTCAAAATTAATTTAATTTCTGGCATCCCTTTTAAGGCAAAAAGAAAGCCATTGGGACGTACTTCAAATTTGTCTGTGTTTTCAGGCATGATATGTTCGTAGTTTTCAACTTTTGATAAATAGTCGAAGACGTACTCCGCAGATTGTTGAACACTAACTTTTGGACTCTGTAAATTCATAGGGGGATATTTTTAGATAGAAAGGTCAAATAACATGCCATTTATTGACACCAGGTACTTGGATTAGCTCTCCATTGTTCTAAAGTGGCTAAATCTTGCTCTATAATATAATTGGTTTTATTGGCCTGTTTTAAGAGGTGACTATAATCGCTTAAAGTGGTTAATTCAACATCAGCCAATTTGAAATTCTCTGCGGCAAATGAAAAGCCATATGAGAAAATTGCGACCATGCCTTTCACTCCAACACCTTCCGATCTCAAGGCTTCTACAGCGGCCAAACTACTTTTACCAGTACTTATTAAATCTTCAATAACCACTACATTTTGACCTGGAGAAATTTGCCCTTCAATCTGATTTTGTCGACCGTGCTTCTTAGCTTCTGGCCGAACATAGATAAATGGAAGCCCTAATTCTTGCGCAACAAGAACGCCAATAGCTATGGCACCTGTGGCAACACCAGCTATTGCGTCTGGCATTCCGTACTTGTCTTCTACAGCCTTGGCTAAATTTGCGCGTAGGAAATTGCGAATATGCACATGGGATAGGGTTATCCTATTGTCACAATAGATAGGAGATTTCCATCCGGATGCCCAAGTGAAGGGTTTTTTCGGACTCAACTTAATTGCCTTAATTTGCAATAAATTCTCGGCAGTTTCTGCGGCGGTGGTATCGTTAAATATCATAGTGGCAAAACTACATAAAATTTTAAATGTCTTATGAAAATTTCCTGTGTATTTATTAATAATTTACCCATTTATTTAACTGCTAATGCCGAAGATCACGAACAGGAATACGTTTATAAATTAGAGGAAATAAACTTGAATGATCTTGTAGAGCAGCTTTATGAAGGGCGTATTCCAAAGGCCTACCTGTACCATCCTGATCTGCGTTTTTTGCGCAAGGTATTCGCTCAGCATTTTAAAGTGGTTAAAGCAGCTGGCGGAAAAGTGATTAATCCACACGGAGACGTGTTGTTTATTTTTAGAAATGGCGTATGGGATTTACCCAAAGGGAAAATAGAAAAGGGAGAAAAAAAGAAAGAAGCAGCCATCAGAGAAGTGGAAGAAGAAACAGGGGTGCGCAATCTGCGTATTACAAAGCGCTTAGAAACTACCTATCATATCTACAAATTTAAAGGAAAAACAGTCTTAAAGGTGAGCTATTGGTATCAGATGTATACCGATTTTTCTGGGGCGCTTCACCCTCAAATTGAAGAAGGAATCACCCAGGTGAGCTGGTTAAATTCCAATCAAATTGCAATTAATTTACCGCATTCGTATGCCAATATAAGACGTTTGTTCTAGTATAGAAACGGTTTTTCATGACGTACGGTTACTAGGGTTGGGGTGGCTTAGCCTAGAGATGTGGGCCTCTAGTTACGCCAATTTTTGTTGATTAAATTTGAATGAAATGTCTGATTTTTCAACCTGAAATCCCTACTATTGCAGCGCCTAAAAAATGACAACATATTATGATCAAACGAACTAAAGCGTCCATTTCTAAATTCATTATTCACAAGGTAGGAAATAAGTTCAATGATGGAAAAAATGCATTCTCTGATGAAGAAGTGCATTTTGATCAGGCAAGCTATGAATTAATGCTGCCCTTTTTGCTTAGACCCTTTGGATCTGTAGTGCAGAGTTATCGTTTTAATCATCATGCCGATATTAGTCTTAATGAAGTAAATAGCTATGTAAAGCAACTCTTTAAAGAAGAGCAAAATTTTGTTGAGATTTCAAAGCATATTGTAACGCATTTATTTGAGCAGTCAAATTCTGCTCAAATTAAAACCGGGGATGTTATTATTGCAGAATTTGAAGGGATTGAATTTAATGATATGACTACCAATGCCATTGGTATTTTTAAAATTGAGAATAAAATCGACTTTTTTCAAACCTATTTAGAAGGAACAAGTTTTGATGTGGCGGTACAACAGGGAATTAGTGCGAAGAAAGTAGATAAAGGCTGTTTAATTCTCAATCAGACAGATGCTGAAGGGCATATTGTGTTTAGCGTAGACCATAATAACTATGACGCGCAATATTGGATAAACCACTTTCTCAATATCAAATACGCAAATGACGCCAATCAGCACACGCAGAACTATATCGAGTTTTGCAAGGATTTCTCTACGGAAGTGGTTAAAAATAAATTTGGAAACCAAGAGCAAAATAACTTTTTAGCTAAGACCATTGACTATTTTAAAGAAAACGAAGCTGTAAATATTGATGAATTTAAAGCGGATGTATTTGAAGATGAGCAACATATTGCCCTTTTTGAAGATCATAAAAAAACCTTTGAAGCAGCACAAGATGTACTTATCTTAAATCATTTTGACATTGCGGATGCGGTGGTGAAAAAGGCTAAAAAGAAAATCAAAACTGAAATTCAACTCGACACAAACATTCAAATTAAACTCGATATTGACGCTCCTGATTCATCAAGTGAATACCTTGAACGTGGCTATGATGAGGAAAAAAAAATGCACTATTACAAGGTGTTCTTTAATGAGGAAGGCTAGGTTCAGTACATAAGTTACCGATTATAGTCTACCGTCATCAGCAGGGTGTATGCCCCTGCTATACCTTGACCTTTTATTTTGAATTTGATATTTTATTATTGGAACGCTCAATTCGATAAATAGGGTAAGTTAAATGCGCTTTTTCATAATTTTCACTGGCTTTATGCAGCCAAGTGAGTTGGGCATAACTGTTTTTTGCAAATTTTTCATCACTTGCCTTTTTTTCTTCAAAGGCTTGTTTGATTTGAGGCTGATCTTCTAGCAACGCAGCCGCTAAATCTTCCCAAACATACGGTGAATATCCCTCTTTTTGTTGTAAAATAGTATCAAAGAAGTTCCAGTTAAAAAATGAATCTGGAGCGGATGGTTCAAGGGTTTCTATAATATAGCGAATGCCTTTTTGCGCGGTTGGAATATAATAATCACCTGCTCTAAATGTTACCGTACCCTTACTGGCTTCTAATTGAACGTTTGAATGCATGAAATGGCCTTCATACGGACTTTGACGTGATTTGTAAGAGGCAATTCGATAGCGATTTACTTCCATAGTCGTGTCTTTTGCAATTCGTGTCATTTCAATCCGATTTAGTTTTAGTAAATCAATAACAGTATGCCACCCTTGAGGAATCATATATGCCGAAGGAATTTCTATTGAATCGGTACCTTTAAAATGATTGTAATAAGTCACTGGTTTGGTAAATGGTTTTGTTCTATCGTAACGTAAACGTTCTCTTCCAGTTACCTTACTAGGTACCATGTTACCCTCGTACCCTTTAAAATTTAGTGTAGAAGATTTACTGCGATCTACCTTCCAATTTAATGCATAATATTTTTGCTGTATAAATTGTGCCGCGGCTCGGTCGCGCATGGCTCTAATAGCTACTCCATCTTCTTCAACTAATTCTACCAAACTCTTCATTAATTCATAGGTACCCTCAACACGCTGCTTGTACGGTTTAAGCATATGGGTTTCAACCATAAGCCCTAAGGTGTGAAATAAGGTAGTATAGCCTGTAGAATAACGCGGATAATCCATAAATTGGGTAAATCCTTTTTCGGGTACTGTATTGAACACATTTACATAAGGAGTGATGTCCCATTTCTTTGCGGCTAATTTCTTTTCTAAGCCCGGATGAAAGGTTTTGTTCATATACGCCCCTAATTCATTCCCTAATTTGTTGTGTTGCGTAAATAAATGGGTAAGAATGTATTGGTAGTCCGCTCCGTTACTCACGTGATTGTCTACAAACACATCGGGTTGAATGCGGTGGTAAATTTCGGCAAAGGTTTTAGCATTGTACGTGTCGCTTTTAATGAAATCGCGATTTAAATCATAATTTCTAGCATTTCCTCTGAATCCGTATTCTTTAGGGCCATTTTGATTGGTTCGCGTGGTGGAATTTCGATTTAGACTTCCGCCAACGTTATAGATGGCAATGGTTGCTAAAACAGTATGGGTAGGCATTGGTATTTTACCCTGAGCTAAATCTCTATACAACATCATGGTGGCATCAATTCCATCACTTTCACCTGGGTGAATTCCATTGTTAATCATTAAAATACGGTGGTCCTTACGCAAGGCTGCATAGTCAAATTTTCCTGATGGACTAAATGTAACTAGATGTAATGGCTTGCCCGAATCAGTCTTGCCAATGGCTTCTATGTTGATTTGTGGATAGGTGTTGGCCAGGGCTTCATAATACGCAATGGTCTGTGCATAGGTAGCTGTTTCAAACCCTTTGCTCGATTCAAACACAGTGGTGAATTTTTCTTGTGCAGTCAGGGAGAAACTAAAAAGTAAGACGAGTAAAATGGCTGGTAAGGTTCTCATGGATGGGAAAAGTTTTTGGTTGAATGGCGCTAATTTATGCATAAAACTACTAATTTCTTACGTTGTGTAATGGAATTTTTCTCATGGGTGGCACTGTAGAAGCCTACGGACGCTGTTTTTGGGGTCAATAGTCCTGTTTTCATGCGCGCTTTAAGGGTCGCGTAAAGTGCACGTTATGGAGCATTGATTTAGGAAGGAGTGCTACTATTGACCGGATGTGGCTAATCTCTTGGTGCCGAATGACTTGTTTATAACTGCACGTTCCTTGAAATTAGCTAGTTATTTCTTGCGAAAGCTAAGAATAAGCGTATTTTTGCCGCTCCAAAATAAACCTTATGACTGCTTTTATTAGAAAGAGAATGGCAAATGCCAAGAATGATATTTTTAGTGGCTTGACCGTGGCGTTGGCCTTAGTGCCTGAAGCAGTAGCCTTTGCTTTTGTGGCGGGAGTAGATCCTTTAGTTGGACTTTACGCTGCCTTTATGATTGGATTAATTACGGCTGCGTTTGGGGGGCGTCCTGGGATGATTTCCGGTGCTACAGGCGCTTTAGCTGTAGTAATGGTGTCGTTGGTCGCTAAAGGAAATGCGATGGGTGACGCCGATGAAAATCTGGGGCTCTACTATTTATTCGCTACGGTAATTCTGATGGGAGTTATTCAAATGTTGGCTGGTGTTTTTAAATTAGGAAAGTTTGTTCGGTTAATTCCGCACCCCGTAATGATGGGATTTGTAAACGGATTGGCCATTGTGATTTTCTTATCACAATTGGGGATGTTTAAGGAAAATCAAAAAGATATCTTTGGAAATAATAAGTATCAAACGGCTTCGGTAACCCAAGTGATGGAGATAAAGGATAATGAGGTTTACGATACCGATACCAATGAAAAGCTCTTTGTGGTAAAAGGGGATGACTTAATTTCATTGGCTGCGCAGGAACCCACCTTTAGAATAGCCGATGGTCAGGTTTTTGACCTAAGTACCAAAGCAGTAAAGTTTAATGTTGACGAAGCAGGCGCGATTTATCAAATAGAGAAAAAGGGTATTGCAAAATCTTTTTTGCCAACAAATGAACTCATTTGGATGATAGGGCTGGTGTTGCTAACCATGTTGCTTATGTTTGGATTGCCTAAAATTTCAAAGAAAATTCCCGACGGATTGGTCGCTATTTTAGTGGTGTCAGCAGTGGTTATAGTTGGAAAAATTGATGTTGCTACCGTGGGAAGCTTTATTAGTGACGGGGGTGGAGAAGGATTAAAAGGAGGCTTGCCTAAATTTCAATGGGAACTATTTTCTAAGGTGCCAATGACCTTAGAAACCTTGTGGTTTATTGGGCCCTATGCTGTTATTTTAGCGGCTATTGGATTAATCGAGTCGCTCATGACCTTGAATCTTATTGATGAACTGACCGAAACAAGAGGGAATTCTAATCGCGAATGTTTGGCCCAAGGGGGCGCAAATATTGTGACTGGATTTTTTGGAGGAATGGGAGGTTGTGCCATGATTGGACAATCTATTATTAATATCAAAGGTGGGGGAAGAACACGACTGTCAGGAATTGTTGCCGCCCTTGCTTTATTAGGCTTTATCTTATTTGCCTCTGGCTTAATTGAACAAGTGCCTATTGCGGCATTGGTTGGCGTGATGTTTATGGTTGTGATTGGCACCTTTGCTTGGAGTAGTTTTAGAATCATGAATAAAATTCCAGTATCCGATTTATTTGTATTAATACTCGTTTCCTCGTTGACCGTAGTCTTTGATTTAGCCATTGCAGTACTTGCTGGAGTTGTGGTAAGTGCCTTGGTATTTTCATGGGAAAATGCGCGCAGAATTCGTGCGCGAAAGCGTGTTAAGGCAGATGGTACAAAGGTGTATGAAATTTGGGGTCCCTTGTTTTTTGGTTCTATTTCAGCGTTTAACTCGAAGTTTGACGCAAAGAATGATCCAGACCATATTGAAATTGACTTCGTAGAATCTAGAATTAGTGATCACTCTGCCCTAGAAGCTATTTTTACTATTGTAACAAAATATGAGGCTGAAGGAAAGTCGGTTACCTTAAAGCATCTCAGTGAGGATTGTAAGGAATTAATGTATAAAGCCAGCCCTAAATTTAGAGAGGTCATAGTAGAAGATATTGATGATCCGCGCTACTACTTAGCGGCAAATCCTGAGAAATTTACCAAAGGCTTGGGTGAATACGATTTGTAACTGCCAAGTCACTTGGTTAAATAGGGGTTGACGTAGCGTTAGGGTTTTATTTTCCAAATTTTATCGGAGGCGTCTAAATAGGCGGCTAAGGCGGCTGATCCATACCATTCAAACAAGTCTGCGTCTAAATACTTTTGTTGGATGGCAGGGTCTGTGGCCAGTACGGTTTTTGCTTCGGCAATGGTTTTAACATCTAAAATAAAAATACCTCGATACGCTTGTGGATTACTTCCTAAGGGCCCTGCTACAATTAATTTATTCGCTTTTACCAAGGCCCTGATATTCTCCATATGCCCTCTGAAACTTTCATTCATGGTCGCTTTCACCGTATCTTTATTGCTGCCTGTTTTTAAGAGGACTAAGACATATGGCTTCATCCCATACGCATCAGCACCCATTTTTTTTGCGAGTTCAGCGTCGTAGTTCGGATTGTCATTTTGTGCGTATACACTGATGGTTGCACAGAGTAAGAGTAAGCTAATTAATGTTTTCATGCCAATGGTTTTAGTTTAAATTATTGAGGTCTTTTAAAAAATAACAAAATTCATATTGACTCATTCCTATTTTAGGATAATACGGAATAGCGTCTGGTGCTGCTAATAAAATAAGCTTAGCCGAAGGGCTTTCTTGTTTTGTGCGGCGTATTAAGGCTTTGCCTATGCCTTGTTTTTGATAGGCCTTATCTACTGCTAGGTCTGATAAATAGGTGCAATAGGAGAAATCAGTTAAAGACCGTGCTACGCCCACCAATGTACCCGCTATTCGTGCTGTTACGATTAGATTACCGTGTTTTAGCATAGCGGCTAAGACATCTTCTTGGTCAATTGGACGGCGTTCTCCTAGTGTAGAATTGATTAATACCTGTTTAAATTCGCTTACAGCTAACTTATTTTCAACGGCGTATTGTATCATAGTTTTATCGTATTAATTAAAGGTATACCATTGTGGTTAACCCGAGTATAGTAATCACAAGTAAAATAAGTAACAGGGGTAAAATGAATTTCAACCACTTATCAAATCCAATTTTAACTACTGCTAGTGAGGCTAAAATGAGTCCAGTTGGGTTAATCATATTAAAGAGTCCCATTCCAAACTCATACGCATTGACAATAAGGGCTCTGGCAACACCAACGGTATCGCCCAATGGAGCCATAATAGGCATGGTTAAAACTGCCATCCCTGAAGAAGATGGAATAAAAAAAGAAAGGCCCCCATAGGTAAAGAGCATGGAGTTAATAAACACGCCTTTTGACATCCCTTCTGTTAGCGAACTTGCGTGATATAGGATGGTGTCTGAAATTAGTCCATCGTCCATTAAAATAGAAATGCCACGTGCAATGCCAATAATAAAGGCAACCCCCAATAAACTTCCCGCTCCATTGGCAAAGCTCTCCACAAAATCTATCTCTTTGAGTTTACCGATAAAACCAATACTAATTGCGCCAATTAAAAAGGTGGTGCTCATTTCAGTATACCACCATTCAAAAGAAGATACGCCCACAATCATGACCACAAAACTAAGGGTAAATACAACGAGAATTAATTGTAAGCGAGTGGTTAATTTAGGCGGATTCTCTGTGTTGAATTTTAAATTTTTTTCAATGGCTATTCGGTCTTCATAGACCAATGATTTTGTAGGGTCTTTTTTAACCCTATTGGCATAGCGAATCATATAAATAATGCTGACTACCAGGCAGATAATGAGCATAATAACACGTCCGATTAAACCTTCGGTCCATTGTATTCCGGCTGAATTTGAGGCTAAAATGGTCGCAAATGGATTAATTGTAGAACACATTGTTCCGATAGAGGACCCCATAAAGATACAGGCGAGGCCAACCATGGCATCGTATTTTGCAGCAATAAAAACAGGGACTAGGATAGGAAAAAAGGCAATGGTTTCTTCGGCCAAGCCAAAGGTAGTTCCCCCTGCGGCAACCAGGGTAGTCACGGCAATGATGAGCCAGTATTCACGACCTTGCAGAAGTTTAGATAAGCTTGAGATTCCTGCATCAAATGCACCGGTTAAATTCATGATGCCAATTAGTCCGCCTATAATCAACACCAGAAATATAATGTCGGCGGTGGCGATGATTCCCTTAACGGGCGACTGTAAAAAGGCGAAGAGGCCTTGGGGTTGTGCCTCAACTTCTTGATAGGTACCAGGTATATTTATAGCTTTATAAATCGCTCCAGAGGTAAACTTTTCTAAAGGAATGTTTACATTGAGGCTTTGCAAACTCTCGGTCGTTGCTGGCAAGGTACGGGTCTCATCGAGATGCTGAATGATAAACGTATTGTTTGTGCTGTCTAGCTGCAACTGGTCGTACTTTCCCGAAGGGATCAACCAGGTAAGGAGGGCTACAAATGCCGCAATACCAAGTAATATAGTTTGGGCGGTAGGGAGTTTAAATCGTTTCATGGGTAAAGGAACAACAAATTATGGTTTTATCCTGTTTTATAGGGTCAATGATGTAATAAGAGGGCTTTAGGTTTAGTCTAAATGTGCTGTAATGTCAAGGTATTGCTGATCTAAATCTGGACTGTCCTTATAATAAACGCGTAGGCTGTCTAAGGTTTTTAGCATTTGTTCTTTTACAGTTGCATATGCTGGATCATTAATCACATTATTCATTTCTTGTGGATCTTTTTTTCTGTCATATAATTCCCATTCATCAATGTCGTAATAAAAATGAATTAATTTATAGTCTTTTGTCACGGCAGCATAGTGTCGTTTAACTGCGTGTTCGGCAGGATATTCGTAATAGTGATAATATACGGCATTTCTATTCCATTGGTCTAGTTCTCCGGTAAGAAGTGGAATTAAACTTTCACCTTGCATAGTTTTTGGGGCCTCAATTTGTGCAGCCTCTAAAAAGGTTTGGGCGAAATCTAAATTTTGTACCATTTCATCATTGGTAATACCCGGTTTAATTTTATGTGGCCATTTAATCATAAGAGGTGTTTTAAACGATTCGTCATAGGCAAAGCGTTTGTCAAACCAACCGTGCTCTCCAAGGTAAAATCCCTGATCTGAGGTGTACACCACAAGGGTGTTTTCTGTTAGCTTTTGCTCATCTAAATAGTCTAAAACCCGCCCTACATTTTCGTCCACCGAAGCAATCGTACCCAAGTAATCTTGCATATATCGTTGGTATTTCCACTGCATTTTTTCTCGGTCACTCAGCTGTGGCCAATGGGTTTTAAAATCGGTATTGATAGAATCAATAATAGGGTCGTATAACGCGCGTTGCTCATCAGTAGCCCTGTTGTAAATACCGGTAAAGCCATTTTTAACATCCCGTACAACCGGCGTAACTCCCCCCATTTCCTGTATTGTTTCGGGTCTAATTTTGCTGTCGTGATGATACATCATATGCGTAAAAATATTCATCTCTGCTGTCTTTGCAGCGGTACCGCGACCTGTATAGTCGTCAAATAGAGTTTCAGGCTCTGGAAACGTTTTTTTACTGAAGATTTTCATTTTTTCAGGACTAGGCCACCACGGACGGTGTGGGGCTTTATGCAAATACATCAACATAAAAGGTTGGTTGGGATTGCGCTTTTTTTCTAACCAATTTAAGGTTTGGTCGGTAATGACATCCGTTACATAACCCTCAATAATCGTGTCTCCGGTGTTGGTAATGAATCTGGGATTTAAATAACTGCCTTGGCCGGGTAAAATCATAAAATCATCAATTCCTTTTGGGTTGTTACCAAAGTGTAATTTTCCAAACATGGCGGTCTGATACCCTGCGTCTTGAAATAGTTGAGGAAATGTCATTTGGGTTGTGTCAAAAGGCATGCGATTGTCAATTTTACCATTAATATGGTTAAAGGTACCCGTTAAAATAGTTGCACGTGAGGGAGCGCAAATAGAATTGGTAACACTAGCATTGGTAAATAACATACCTTCCTGAGCAATCCGATCAATATTAGGCGTTTGTATTAACCGCTCACTATACGCACTGATGGCTTGATAGGCGTGATCATCAGACATAATAAAAACGATATTGGGGCGCGCATCTTTTTTGTTTGGTGTAGCTGTTGTAGGGTCTGATTTACACGAGGAAAATTGCCATAGAAGGATACAAGTAAGGAAAATCGTAGCAGTAGATTTCATAAGGTTGAGGTTTAAATCAGCGTGAGCATGCGTGGTAAAACGTAAGCCAAAGCAGGCCAATTGATTGGTTATAGTTGCAAATTATCGATTTATTTTCAGTTGTCAAAATTCCCTGTATACTGTTTATTCATATTTTGGGATCTGTTAAAAATTAGGCATCATACGATAATTTTCCTGGTTTGGCAGCTCCTAAGCCTACATATAATTTTATCACAACAATGGCTAATAAAAAGTAGAGGGCGGTAGACCAACGCTGTGACAAATCAAAGATTTGTCCAAAAATATAGGGCCCAGTTGCCGCAATGAGGTAGCCAATAGATTGCGACATTCCTGATAACTCTGTGGCCGTTTCTGCATCAGAAGATCGCATAACTATAAGCAATAGGCAGAGTCCAAAACTACCGCCAAGCGCAAAGCCAATGAGGGCAACCCAAAGGGGTACGCCGCCCAACTGAGGTAAGAGCAGGCCAATAATACTACAAAACTCAATTAAGATTAACACCCAAATTATTGTGCGTTGATCGGTTTTTTTTCCAGCCCAGAAGGGAATTATAAGGGAGCCCAAAACCCCAGTAATCTGTGAAAGGGAAAGCATCCATCCAGCGTACACTGAATTGAAACCACGGCTCTCAATCATATCGGGTAACCAAGCTAATATGATGTAAAATGCCATGGATTGAAAACCCATAAAAAGGGCAATTTTCCATGCCAATTTAGATGATCCTAAATGCTTCATGGCTTGTAAATAATTTCGTTTTAAGGGCTTAATTTTTGGGCGGATGAGTTGTGGAATCCAAAGGACTAAGGCGATGCCCGCTGGAATACTCCAAATTCCCAAAGCCCCTTGCCATCCAATATCAGCCTGTTTTGATAGGGGTACGCTGAGTCCGGCAGCTACCGCTGCACCAATACCCATTACGCCGGAATAAACACTGGTTATGGCTCCCGAATTTTTGGTGAAGTTTTGTTTCACTAGGCTTGGTATCAGTACATTGCCAAAAGCTATGGCTATTCCAATAAAAAGGGTGCCTACATAGAGGGTAGATATTGAATCAATGGCTCTAATTGCCGATCCAAAAGTGAGCAGTAACAAGGCAAGTCCGAGCGTTCCTCTAATGCCCAAGCGTCTGGTAAACAAGGGGGTTAGCGTTGAAAAAACACCAAACGCTATTAGGGGGAGGGTTGTTAAAAATCCCAACAGGGCATTTGATAATCCTAATCCTTCCCGTAAGGTACTTGTTAAGGGGCCAACGGCTGCTAAACTAGGTCGCAAGTTAAATGCAATGGCAATGAGCCCAAGTAAAAGTATCCCTTGTTGACGTTTGGTAGTACTGGCTGAATTAGGTGTGATTGGCATTAGAATTAAAGGCGTCCGTTAATTGAAAGACAAATGTAATCAAAGTAGTTTATGCAGTGAACTCAAGCCTGTGAATTCTTTTTCGCTTTTACTTTAACGTCGTTTTAAGGCTGAATAAATCTAAACGACGATCCTTTAAATTGCGAACACTTCCAAATTGATTGAGTTCTCGTAATAGGTCGAGGTCTACATCAGCAATTAAAATCATCTCCGTATTGGGTGTGGCCTCCGCTTTTATTCCATTCGCAGGGAATGAAAAATCACAGGGGGTAAAAACCATAGACTGTGCAAATTGAATGTCCATGTTGTGAACCTTAGGAAGGTTTCCTACACTTCCAGCGATGGCTACATAGCATTCATTCTCTATGGCTCGGGCTTGAGCACAATGGCGGACACGAGAATACCCATTTTGTGTGTCAGTGAGAAAGGGGACAAAAAGAATATCCATGCCTTCATCGGCTAGAATTCGACTCAACTCAGGAAATTCAACATCATAACATATTAGAATACCAACTCTCCCACAATCGGTATCAAAGGTTTGTAGGGTAGCGCCGCCTTGCATTCCCCATACTTTAGCTTCGTCTGGAGTGACGTGTAATTTTTCAAAACGTTCTACCGTACCATCTCGTTTACATAGATAACCTACATTAAAAAGATTACCATCCCGGATTTCTGGCATGCTCCCAGAGATAATATTAATATTGTAGGAAATGGAAAGTTCAGAAAATTTTTGAACGATGGTGGCCGTGTGTTTGGCTAATTCTCTAATCGCATCAGATTCAGATAAATGGTTGTTTTCTGCCATTAAAGGGGCATTGAAAAACTCTGGAAATAAGGCGAAGTCTGATCGATATCCGGAAACCGCATCCACAAAATATTCAACCTGTTCTAATACATCTGCTAATGTTTTATACGGTCGCATTTGCCATTGAATGAGACCAAGGCGAACTACTTTTTTCTTGTGGGCTGCTTTTTTAGTGGGTTTGCTATAATAGATATTATCCCACTCCATTAAAACGGCAAATTCATTAGAATCCTGATCGCCTGCCAAATAACCTTTTAATACTTTTACAGGATGAAAATCATTCGCTAATTGAAAATTTAAAACGGGGTCTTTTATTTCCTTGCGTTTGACTTGCTCAATATATTCTTTTGGACTTAAACTTGTGGCGTATTTGTGGTAATTGGGAATTCTTCCGCCAAACGCGATGCCACGAAGGTTTAATTTTTCGCATAATTCCTTGCGATAATCGTATAAACGCCTACCCAAGCGAAGGCCCCGAAATGCAGGTTTTATAAAAACATCAATACCATAGAGTACATCCCCATTTGAATCATGAGAATTAAAGGAGTAATTATCGGTGATTTCACGGTAGCTATGACGATCAGAAAAGGATTCGTAATCTACAATTATTGCCAAGGCACATCCCGCCAACTGGCCGTTAATTTTAATTACAACCTGTCCTTCCTTAAAGCGTCTGATTAAGGTTTCTATTTGTGACTTAGTCCAGTAACTATCCGGCATAGATGAATAGGATGAAATCATTACATCCTTCAATTCTTTATAGTCTTTCAGTGCTAAATAACTGAGTTCTATAGTGTCAATTTTATCCAAGTCCACCGTACTGCAATTAGAGGTTATGGCGGTAAATGTAGGGAATTAATTCATGCAAAAATAAAGCGGTAAAACGATTTTATTCCTCTAGAATTCCATCTAAATAATGGATGATATTAAGCAGTAATTGGTAGTTCTGGGGAGCCATCGGACTATTCATTCCTACAGGGATGCGATCGGGTCCTGCCAATTGGGTTGTAAACATGGCAGCTTCACCAAAAACCACAATTTTTCCGCGGCCAAAGGTACGGTAGGCACCCTGAGACCAACCTTTAAGATTGTGCTGCTTTGTATGGGGTCTAAATGCCCAGGCCGTATCGGGTAATAGATTGATAAATCGAGCATTGAATCCAATAATTTCCTCTGCTTCTGGAGGAGATTTAAAAGCTTGACCAGTAAAAGATACCACTTCACTTACACTCTCTTCTGTGGTTTGACCTCGTGTAATGAGATTGGCTTTGAGATTACCTCGGTCATGAGAAAAGACCGTTGGTTCCCTGCGAACACTATCAAACGCAAAACCATTGGTAAATTGAAAGTCGAAGGCCTTAGCTAAATCAGCTGCAGCACCACCCATGGGCATATGGTCAGCGATAAGGAAGAGGCTGCCACCCTGTTTTACCCAGTTTGCTACATGCATAATTTCTGCTGGGCTAAAGGCCGAATGCGTTGGGTTAGTCCAGTTGGTTCTGTTCTCTGCATGTAAAGCATTCGAAATGACAAGCAGTTTATAATTTGTGAGGCTTTTTGCTGTAAAAGCCCCTCGATGTGCTTTAACGCGATAGCCATCCCGTTGAAGTAAATTCGCAAAGGCCCTATACCGTCCGTCTTTGGTGTGAAAATTATGATGTCCCTCATCAATATAAACCACCGGTCCTTGTTCAAATGCATAGGCCGGATTTTTAAGGGTGGGATTAAAGGTTGTGTCGGCTACTTGCTGGGCATAGGCTATAGGAAGGTGAAAAAGGATAAGGAAAACTACAAAGTGTTTCATACGCTGTGTCATGGAATGACTTTAAATGTTTGTAAAAAAGAGGACTTCTCGTCCTAACAAATATAAGGAATTGAATTTTAGGTGTATAGTGAGCGGATGTTAATTTAATGATGTTGGATAAAAAGAAAATTCTTCGTTGAGTTGTTGCTGATACAGATCACCAATGGCAACTTCGATTTCTTCGAGGTGCTCCATGGATAATAAAATGGTGGTTTGATAGATGGTCTCTGGGAGATCTGTCTTTTCATCATAGCGAATAAACATAAGCCTACCAATGGATTGGCAATCTGATTTTCTCACCTCTTCGAAGGCCAAACCAAGACGATTGTGTTCAAAGGTTTTGAGATTGGTTTGAAAAAGACCATAGTCGTAGGAAAAGCTAAGTGATTTTTTAGTGATGATGAGCTGTTCTTTACCATAGCTATTCCAAAGCAAATACCGCAGGGGAAATACGATGATGAGTAGCCCAAAAATGATAAGCGGAAATATAACACTTGGATTTTGATCGAGTTGTACCGTGCTGGCGAAAAAAATAACCAAGCTGATCAACAGCAAGTTAATCACGGTTAAAATAATAAGGCCAGGGCGCCTAGCCTTTACATATAAGGTGGCATACACATTAGTGCCGTCTGTATTTAATTTTAATTTGTTGTCAAGCATGACTTTTCCTATATTAGGTTTTGGCTTCTAAAAGCACTCAATATACAAAAGTTTCACCGTTAAATTAACGAGATGCAGTCCACTTAGCTTAGGATAATATTTGGCTTTTTTTTAGTTGAAAAGTTACTGCATATAGCCACTTTTTTCATAAAATTCCTCCCAATTTGTGATGCTTAAAATATCGGCTATAGCCTGTGTTTTATCGGATTGTTTTGCATAATAGGCTTCACATATTTTATAGCCTACATAATACCCTAAATCGGCCGGTTTATCTTTAGCGGAATTGGCATTTCCAATCCAGTTCCAAGAGTTTTTACCATACATTTCTTTTTTAAAAGCTTCCCATACCGCTGCTTCTCGTTCATTGGCCCAGGCATGAACATGGGTGTTAATATGAGAACCACAAATCAACTGACTAATAAAGTCGGCTGCTCCTTCATAGATGGCATTCCCTAAAAGAGTATCATAATTACTGTGTTGTTGAATATGTACTAATTCATGCATGATAATTAAAGGTAGGTTTTCCTGATCTCTAAGTACGGTTTTCTCCCAATTATTGAAGTTGGTGAGCGAAGCATTTTCAGGTTTACTATGCATTTCAGCACCTATTAATAGGCCGGCCGGACTGGAAGTTCCTCCCGCATTGAAACAGCCAACAAGATAGTATACGTCTGGAAATATGGCCGCAGGATAAAGGGCTTTAAATTTGATGAAATAGTTCTTGAGGGAGCTCTCAGTTGACGAAAGTTGTTCTAGATTTGACAATATCGCCTTAAAATAGTCTTTTTTATCTTCAACGCGATAAGCAAATTGATGGGAAGAAGATTGGATTTTAAATTTTTGATAGAAAAAGAGGCCTTCAGAGGCTTTAGCGAAATAATCGGTATAAAAATAATGCGGAGCTTGAGACCAATTGCTTTCACTTTTCTTAAATGCCGCAATGAAGTTACGTACATCGTCATAGTGAAAGCTCACCTGATTTGGATCGCTTTTTAAGCTTATAATAGAATCAATTTGTTTTAGTTTCTGGGTATAGGTGGCAGTGGAGGTAGCGGGATGATCGGCATTTTTATACCAGCTTAGCCAGGTGTATTTTCGTGAAATTAAGGAGTCCATAAAGGCATAGGCCTTTTCGTTTTCTTCCATTTTGAAGTAAAGAAGGGAGGCATTAAATAAGGCATCTTCAATAAAAGATTGGCGTTTACTGTGTTTAATGCAGTTGAGGTAGGCTTCAATGGCTTGGGCATCTCTCCCTTCATTCATTAATTCATTGGCCAAATTATAGTAGTAATCAGGATAGGATCCAAGGGCGGCTAGTTCAACTTTTTCATCCGGTATAAAGGGTTTAACCGTTTGATCTTTTGTAGTTGGTGCACATCCTATAAGAAGTACAGCAAGTAGCAGTGGTAAAAAATGACGAAGGTTCATTGCATAGTTTTGTTGGGTTAGTAAGTGTAATACGCTAAAAATTAGGTAGCTGTATCAAAACGCAATAAAGATAGAAAAAAAAGCATCTCTCCAGATGCTTGTGTTTTTTGGAAGAAAAAGCGTTAAAAAGAGGCGGTTGTGTTTAGCGACATCACAACCACCTTTTTTAACTATTGTAATTTTAACGAATCGAGGGCGTGAAAGAAAAAATCCTGTTCATCGTTCATTGAAACAAATAAACCGTTGGGGAATTTTGGGCCTAAATTGTGGGTAGTTACCTCGCAGCCATCCGTTTCTAGGGTACCTAGGTTTAGTTTTTTGACGAAACTATTATCCCCTCGTTTGAAAATAGTAAAGCTGTGGTTTTGTTGGTCAGAAACAATTAGAAATCCTTCGTCACTCCCATAGGTAGCAATCGCAATACCTTCAATATCACGTTTAAAAAGATCCTGTCCAAAAATTGAAATTTCCTCGCTCCCTTTGCTTGGATCAGCGTAATATTTACGTATACCAAAATCCTCATCACTATAGTAAACATAACCAAGTGCATCGTCTACAGCAATGGCTTCAATTTCCTTTTTTCCACTAAAGGCACCAAATTTCCGCAGTAAATTAGCTTGTATATTGCTGCCATTCATACTGAGCTCATATTGATACAGGTAATTGGTAACAGGGCCACTTTTTCTACTTACTATTACAGAGATTTGACCTGAATTAGGATTTTTAAACAAACTTAGTCCCATAGGTCTTTTAAGTTCAACATCGCTTTCATCTTCAAATACTAAAATTCCTCCCCCGTCTATGGGTTGCATGGAAGGAATGGCATAAATACGGATCCGGTGTTTTTCTCTTTCGGTAAAAACCATAATATCCGTTTGCGTTGAATCTGTTAAGGCGAACCCGTATTCTATGTCTACGTTATTTGGGTAGTGTACCTGGGTAAGGCTTTTTTCTGGAATTATTTTTCCGTCGAGATCGAGGGCGTAAACTCCGCCATTTACTTCATCTTTGTCGGTGCCAAAAACAAGGCTTTGTTCCGGATTTGTAGGATGCACCCAAATGGCGGCATCGTCACTGTCATGGGGTAACTTTTCTGAGATTAGGGTAGGGGATATTTCAGGAAGCTTCGTCTTGCAACTAGCTAATAGAATGAATCCACATACTAGAAGGATATAGTTATTTTTCATCGTATTAGTTACTTTTAAAGAGATCATATTTTAAACCTATGGTAAATCGCGATTGATAGTATTCCATTTGCATGGTTCTACTGCTCACACCTTGGTAATATCTCAAGGGTTGATTGGTGATATTGTTCAAATCGGCATAGAGACTTAAATTGTTATTTAAATTCACACTGGCATTAAAGTCTAAGAAAAATTGTTTGTCGTAATAACGATCCTCAAAGGCGCGGCCTCCAATTTCATCAATATAGGCATCAGAGAAATTGCCTGAAAGTCTAAAACTTACTGATTTTGTTGCGAAACCTAAAGAAGCATTGAACAGGTGTGGTGCGGTATTGGGTAAGTCGAGATCGGTACGTTCGTCGCCGTCTTCATTGCGAATGCCGTGCGCATCAGAAGTCAAATAGGTGTAGTTGAGGTAGAGGCTAAAATTTTTAGCAAAACCCGGTAAGAAATCCAATTGGCGTTGAACTGAAAGTTCTAGTCCCAAAACACTGGCATCATCTCCATTAAAGGGTTGGTACACCTCATAATCGTTTTCATCTTCATATTGAAATATGTAGGTAAAATCTTTGATGTCTTTATAAAAAACACCTGCGGATAGGATTCCAACCGATTGAAAATAATGTTCTGCCATCAAATCAAAATTCATAGAACGTGTTGGGTCTAAGGCAGCATTTCCTAATACAATTTCTTCATCTTCATTATTAACTTCTCTAAAGGGTACTAAATCTACATAATTTGGACGGGCAATGGTGTTAGTCCAAGCAAAACGAACAATGGTTTGAGGACTCACATCGTATTTTAAATGCACTCCTGGGAGTACATTGGTGTAGTTATTTTCAGAAGTAATAATGTCTGTTCCATCAAAGTCTCCATCTTCGTTATAAATGATTTCATTTCCGGTGCTATTGATTTGCGTATGTTCTACACGTACCCCTGCTAACACGCTCAGTTTAGGTGTTAGGTATTGGTTAAACATAGCATAACCGGCGTACACATTTTCATCTACATCAAAATTTCCTGTTAAGTATTCCTCTGGTAAGTCTTCTCCTTCAAAATTAGTAGTATTCGTTAAATCTAAGCTTCCTAAAAAGGGAGTACTTGCAAAAGAGCCCACGGCATATTGACTTCCGGCGCTAAAATCCTTATCTGAATAATTTTGGGTAGGAAGACCAGATAAATACTCAAATTTGGCTTCGTTAGGGCTGTATTCTGTAAAATCATTATCGCGATTTTTATTTTTCAATCGCAGGCGACCTCCAAATTTAACAGCACCTGTTTTTTGATTAAACCAATTCGCGGGCAGGTTAAAATTGACAAAGAAGTTCATGTCTTTTTCTTCCGTATACTGATTTTCTTCCGTTAGTTCAGAAAGTTCAAAGTTAGAAAGGCTCGCATCAGATTCATTCTGTGGCGTGTATAAAGGTTTTCGGGTATCGTTATTATAATTCACCAAATAGTCACTCTCGTATTCAAGATAGCGCTCGTTTAAACGTTCTTCAGAAGCCTTCGCATAGGAGGCCATCCAATCGATTTGAAGACTATTGATAAGGTGTTCTCCACCTAAACTATAGTTTTGCATACGCTGATCTTCTAGTCTTGTGTTTTTTGTCCTTCCACCGGCTATTCCTCCTTTAGATTGACGTTTTACCTCGGCAGGAAAACCGCTAAGATTACCATTAGCATCTACGCTAAAATCACCAGGTTCAATGTCTTCCCCATCTAGAATTTCATATTCTAACCGGAATCGATTTTCGCGATCATCTCTCCAGTTGTAGATTGATTTTAGGAATAGATTGTGATTTTCATTGAGTTTATAATCAATATTTGCTGCAAAACTGCGACGAACCCGTTGAACAAGATACTCTCTAATTTCGAAGGTTTTAGCATAGGGATTCACGTTAACTTCTTCCAAATTATCCTCATCGTCATAGGCATTGTACTCAAATTCATCTTCCCATTCGGTTTCAACATTGTCGCTACCAAAATCATTATCATTGATCGAGGCAGAGACCATCCAGCCTAATTTACCGTTAGTTGAACGGTCTCCTACTAATAGCGATCCATTGAGAATACGTTTGTCGGTGATAAAATTCACACCTGATCCAGCTGTGGCAGATAATCGAAATCCCTGTGGTGCAGTTTTAGTAATTAGGTTAATCGATCCACCAAGAGCATCGCCCTCCATATCTGGGGTAACTGCCTTATTTACTTCAACGGTTTGAATCATGTCAGATGGAATTAAATCCATTTGAACATTACGGTTGTCGCCTTCTGCAGATGGGATACGACTTCCGTTTAAGGTAACTGAATTTAATTGTGGAGACATCCCTCTCACAATAATATTACGCGCTTCGCCCTGATCTACCTGCATGGTGATTCCTGGAATTCGTTTTACTGCATCTCCAATATTCGCGTCTGGGAATTTTCCAATTTGATCGGTAGACACAATCGTTGAAATATTCATTTTGTTTTTTTGCGAATTCAATGCTCTTGCTTGCCCCCCAAGGGTGTAGCCAATAATTTTTACTTCATCTAAAGTAGTTACAGACGAATTTAAAACAATGTTTAAGGTAGTTGTTTCAGAATCGGTGATTTCAACTTCTTTGGTGATGTCGGCATAGCCTAGATATTGAATAAAGATTTCATGGGTTCCAGCGGGAATATTTACTAAGGTGTACTTCCCGTTGACATCTGAAATGGCTCCCTTTTGTAATTCCTTAATGATAATAGTGGCGCCGGGAATGGTAATTCCATTGTCATCCGTTATTATACCTTGAAGGTTTCCTGATTGTGCAAAAGCGCTTGTGATACCCAGTATACAAATGAGTATGGTCAATGTAGTTTTCATCATGTTGTTTGAATTTTGAAAAGGCTAAATAAAAACTTATCGCGCGCTTTTATTTTAATGAATCTTGAACTTTAGGTTAACATTCATTGAATTTAGAGCAACGGATTACACTTTCCGTAAATTAAATTAACTTAGACTTAACATGAAGTAATCGAGGTTTTCCAGTGATGAAAACAGCTTGGGTATATAATGGTAAATTAGCTGTTTAATTTTTCCTATGTAGCAAGTGTGACTGACACATGCCTGTCTATCGAGGAAGGCGCTATGTGAGGTGATCTTTAGGATGAACGATATTCGGGGTTTTCAAATTCCCATCGCGTTCCTTGATCCCAGGCATCTCTAGAATTTCCATAGTTTGGAAATCCCCCTTGTTTTTTGAGCATGGCAGCCATATGAAGTAAATTGTAGGTCATAAAGGTGGTGTTTCGGTTGGTGAAATCTGAATCAGCTCCTACAGGAGGGTGTATTTTTTCACCTTTCCATTCGCGATCTCCATAACTTGGTCCGGGTCCTACTTGCCCTATCCATCCGCAATCCGCTTGTGGTGGTATGGCATAGCCGATGTGTTGTAGGGCGTAAAGAATTCCCATGGCACAGTGTTTTATTCCATCTTCATTTCCTGTAATTATACACCCCCCAGTTTTACCGTAATATATATATTGCCCCTTCTCATTGGTTTTTCCACTCATGGCGTATAAGCGTTCAATGAGTTTTTGGGCTACAGATGATTTCTCACCAAGCCAAATAGGGGTGCCAATAATCAGGATGTCTGCATCCATAATGCGCTTATATATTGCAGGCCATTCATCAACCTCCCAACCGTGTTTAGTCATATCGGGATAAACACCGCTGGCAACATCATGGTCTACCAAACGGATATCATCAAAAGCTACATTTTCCTTTTGAAGAATCTTTTTTGACACAGATATCAAGCTATCGGTATGACTCGGGGTGGGCGATTTTTTGAGGGTGCAATTCACATATATTACGTTCAAATTACTAAAATTCATATTTTTCATGGTGAAGTGGGTGTTTTGTTTGTGTAAAGGTAAAATCCATCCCAGTAAGGAGTTGTTTAAGGAGTTTCTGTAGGCGTTTTTTCAATAGAACTGGCATGATCTTTAATAATATACCATGTTCCGTTTATTTTTTCTAGCGTATAGGTTACAATCATCCTATTAAAATAGGGTTGCCCATTACGTTCAGGTTCTTCATATAAAATTTCGGTTGTGGCTGCACCAAAACGTTCGCCAATCACAACACCTAAGATTTCAGTGCTAAATCTCCATGAAGCATCTTTAAACCAAGTCTCATGAAACTGAATAAATCCAGCTGTTGTATAGATGATTTCTTGGTCTGGAAGTATTAATTCCATGTTGCCATTGGGCGAGAGTGTAGATTGTAAGGTGGCTAAATCTTTAGAACTAACGGCATTTAAATGGGTTTGTAATTGGGTGATAAAGGCCTCTTCATTTTGTTTTTGTGCTTCTGCTAGTTCAGCCTCAATCCCCGGTGCTGAGGCTTTTTTTTCACAGCGTGTAAGGGTGAGAAATACGCATGCAATACAGCATAAGCCAAGATAGATTTTGCGCATTTGTTTTGTGTTGAAAAAGCTCATTGAAGTGGTCGTTCTAGTCTTGGGTGTACGTTAGGTTATACGTGTTGATCAATTAAAATGGGGTTGCCATCTGGATCCATAAGTACAATGCTGGCCGGTCCGGTACTACTGCTATCCGCTTCCCTTTGAAGGGTGATACCCGCTTGTTTTAATGCTCCTTGTATGGCACGAACATCATCAAACTGAGTAAGCGGTTGAGCACTGCTATCCCAGCCCGGATTAAACGTAAGTATATTTTGATCAAACATTCCTTGAAACAGACCAATCAGGGTGTCTTCATTTTTCATGATGAGGTAGTTCATGTCTACATCACCTCCAAAAACGCTAAAGCCTAAGGTTTCATAAAATTGTTTGGAAGCCTGTATGTTTTTAACATTGAGACTGATTGAAAAAGCACCTAGTTTCATATTTTCTATCGTTTAAAGGTTTAACCAAAAAAAAGTTATTGCAGCTTATATTTTTGGGTATAAATCCCTTAAAGATATGAAAAAGTAGTTGATTGGGGGTTTTGTTATCAGAAAGTACTGGGTAGACCATAAAAGAAAGGGAGTCCAATCGTCTTTAAAAAACGAATTGAACTCCCAAAAATATGCGATACAGTCAATACTATTTTTGGCTAAAAGTCAATGCCCATTGTGAATTGCCAAATTCGGTTTTTTGGCCCCCCATCTTCATAAATTTCACCCATACCCAAGTGATAACGTACCCCAAAGTTAAGGCCAGAATCTAAACGAACCCCACCTCCGAAGTTAAACCCCCAGTCAAAGGTGTCTGGTTGAAATGCTGTTTCGGTATCAAATAGATCAAAGCCACTGTCGTAGGTTTCTTTGTGGGCAACAGCCCAGCCTATTTGAGCACCTCCTTCAAGGTAAAATTGTTGTATGGGATATACCTGAAGAAGTACAGGTAGGTTGATATAATTAAGTTTTTGTGTAAAAACGCCGGAATTATCTTCAATTTTATAGCCCTGTTGAGAATATAAAATTTCAAGTTGAATAGCAAATAAATCTGTGATTGAGGTGTTTCCATACACACCCACATGAAAACCGTGGCGTTGTCCTGTTTCTTCTTCACCATCATAGCTAATCGCAGATAAATTATAACCTCCTTTAATACCCGTGCGTGATTTTGTCTGATCGGTTTGCTGGGCTGTTAGGGTTGTAAAACATCCTAAAACGATACATAATACACTTACATTTAATTTCATAATTGTTTTTTATTGTTGTTGTGTTAAAAACAATCCTAAGCATAAATGTCCTCATTAAATGTTGAGTTTTTTCTCAACAATAAAGTAAGCGCTTGGTTTACAGTTTACTAATTTTACTATCGTTTGGTTTGGGTCATGTTGTCAGCCACAACTATAGTATAGTTGGCAATAGTGGCTTTTTCTTCGGTACTCATGGCATCCCATTCTGATTGGGTGACGGTGGTAATGGATTTGATGTTGATTTTAGGATTAATTTTGTGAATCCACCAAATAATACCTTGGTTGTTATTGGAGTGGTATGAACCTTGAAAATGGATTAGTAAATTTCCTTTGGAATAATTTTTAAGTGAGAAGTGCGCCATGGTTGCATCTTTTGAGGCTTGGGCTAGTTGTATGTTGTACATATTGTCAGGAACGTGACCTCCCATTTTATCGGCCATCTCTGCGTATGCTTTTACTGTGGGGTCAAAGTATTTCTCTATATCGGGACTGATCATGGCTAAGGCCGCTGGACTTAACTTTTTTAATGCTTCCATGCCATACGTATTAAACATGGCTGCATAGCGTCTAGGAATATTGGTTGCAATAAATCGGAGTTGTTTGGCCTTAGCAAATTCTACTAACGGTTTATAATCCGTTTGGTAATTACCCCATAATTGAGTGATTTCAGGGATCATTTTGGCTTCCGCATATAATCCGCCTAAGTATTCGTCAAGGACTAATTGATTCCCGTTTTCAAACATTTCTGCGCCAAAAAAGACATCGTTACCCCGTACTTCATATAAACTTTTACTCACTTCTAGCTGAAGCCAATGTGAAATAGGGTTGGTATGGTACTCTCCAAAAAATACCATGTCACTATCAGATAGGTCTTTAATCATGTTGGTATATGCTACCAGTTTTCCTTGTTGATTGAAGAGTTGATAAGCGGGTTTATCTTGCGCATTTCCTTGGAAAGAAAAAAGTAAAAATATACTAAGAAATAGTCCAGCGAATTTCATGGTGGGTAGTGGGTTTTTAATTTTACATAAATGGGTCAAGACGAAGGTATAAAAAAATGAGGAGTTACACTATTGCCCTGCTTAATTATACTGGTTCTATATAGTATTAAGTGGTTGATTAGCTACTTGCTAGCTACACTGAAAAGAACAGGGTATACGTACTGCGCTGGAGGTTGTCTGAGTATAAAAATTAGGGCTAGGCTAGTTTTTTATCATTGAATCCTCAGACAGTCTCATACCAAAAACAACAGGCCTGCGGGTATCCTTTAGCGTTCGTAAAATTTCCATGATGTTTTATAGTTCTTTTTTAAGGGTTGGTTCAGCAGGATGGCACGTAACAGCTCAACGGGCATACTATTTTCGCGTAACACGGCATCATGAAATTCTTTTAGGGTCATTTTTTTACTATTTACTAGTTCATTGCGCAGGGATAAAAATTGAAGACCTCCAGTCATATACGCCAGTTGATATAGGGGGCCGTAGCCTGCGGTAAACGACCGTCTCACTTCTCCTTCCGCATTGGCACGTTCATGTCCTACGCGGTCTACTAAATAATCTATACATTGTTGTGGTGTCCATTTACCCAGGTGATAATTTAAAGAAAAAATGATGCGAGCGCAACGGTGCATTCGCCAAAAGAGCATGCCTATCCGATCTTCAGGAGATTGTGGGAAGTCCATATCCCAAAGGGTTAACTCCCAATATAAGGCCCATCCTTCGGTCCAAAAGGGTGTATTGAAATTGCGGTATGGTTTATAGCGTGAATTCATAAAACGCTGTAAGTGATGTCCAGCAATAAGTTCATGATGTACCGTAGCGCGTGAGAAATGTGGGTTGTTTCCGCGCATACTCATCAGTTTATCTTGATGCTCCATGGCATCGGTGGGATAGGAGATTTGTAAAACCTCTCCGCCTAAAAAGAAGGGGCTAATCAATTGACGTTCTGGTGGGATCATGGTCATTCGCCAGGTCTCTTCCGCCATGGGTGGGATGGTCAATAAATCGTGTTTTTTTAAGAAGGCAACCGATTCGTCATAGAGTTTTAACATTGCCTGTGGCTGTTCTCCTTGAGGAACATACGATTCTTTTACTTTTTCTTGCGCAGCTTTCCAGTCATTACCAAAGCCCATTTCTTGTGACGCTTTAAGTAATTCCTTATCACACCAAGCGAATTCTTTCATAGCAATCTCGACTAGCTCTTCGGGGGAATAATAAATAAATTCATTTTTTAATAGACGTCTTAACTCTTTTTCTCCAATAGGGTTTCCAATAATTCCACTTCCGTCATCCGGTGGTAGGGTAGCGGCGTCGATCCGTTTTTCGAGTAATTTACTGTAGTCTTTAAGCTGACTTTTTAAGGCGAGGTATGGTTTTTCAACCCACCAGCTAAAGTCTGGATCATAGCCATTGTAAAAATCATAGACGCTTTTTAACGCTTGTTCATAACCTTGAAGTGTCCCTTGCGCATTGGAAATCACATTACGTGTAAAGACCGGAGCTTCCGTTTCTAGTTGGATAGAAATTTTTGCCAATGACGTACTAATCTCATTTAATTGGTTGGCTACTTGTTTCCAGTCTAATTGTTTTCCACGTCTTCGCTCTTTTTCGAGGGTGTATATATAGGTTCCAAAATTTACCCACGATTCAATTTGTTTCGCGTCGGATTCTTCGATAGCAAGGCGGTACAAATCACTGTCAATTTTAGCTTTGGTCAAGAGGTAATCTACTTGTCCGTTGACCGACAATTGATTAAAATTAAATTGTTCTAGTTTTTTTAAATACTGTTTATAAAACGCTGTGAACCGTGTTCTTCTCTCCGGGGAACTTCCAATAAAGTAATACCGACGCAGACTCCCAAAGTCTGCCGCATATTGATTCATGAGGTCGTATAATTCGCTGACTGATTGGGATGATTTTTCTGCTTGGGCTCGAACGGTGTTTGGAAGCGCAAGGCTAAGACATAAAACAAAAACGATACTGTAAACTATTTTCATAAGGTTAAAGGCTTGGGCATGATTAGGTGAATGTATTTGGTTTAAATTTAATTAAAAATATTCATTTGCCCCTATTGCAGTAAGAAAAACGCTTTACCCATGTTTAAACCCATAGCAATAGTGGCGTAATTTTTGTTTTACTGACCTATAAATCAAAGGGGTAAGGAGGGTTTGGTCTTACTCATTATACTCTTATAAAGTACCTGTGTCTAAACAGTATGCACGTTAAGTAGGAGATAAATTTTAGGTTAAAAAAACTAATTTTTTAAATGTACCTCCTGGTGTTCACCATGTGATCTAAGTTCTAACTTAATACTAGCGTCTTTGGTAGCGTTGGTAAATTGCGCATCTATGGTAATTGTGTTCTCACCTTCTTTTAATTTAAACCCTGAAAAATCAACAGCAACTTTTTTAATTAATTGCCAGTTCGCTGTGTATAAAAAAAGCTGATCGCCCCCCTTATAAACGAGCATTTGGCCTTGTTTTAGGCGGAGTGGAACGTCAATTTTTTTGTAATTATTTAATTCGAGGCTAATGCCATTGGCGTCGCAGTTAACGGCTTGTAATGAGAATTTAGCCGGCTGTTCAAGGCCTGGGTTATCAAGGCTAAAGGTAGATGACAAGGGTTCTCCAGGTTGTCTTACTTTTTGCTTGTGAATTAAGATAGTGGAAAACATTTCTTGCCAATTCCAGGTACTGTCATCAATTTTTTGAAGAGAAAATTCCCTTGATTTGTCGCGCATAACTTCCTTTTGATCGTTAGAAAATGAATTTGAAATTCTCAATTTTTCCCAATCCCCAATTAAGGCTAAAATGCTTGCTGCATTTCCATTTTGATGTACCGTTGATAAATCGGCTACAAGGGCATAGCCCGCATCATAGCCCGCAGATTTAGCCAACATCCATTCAATATCTTCTACGCTAGTTTCTGGCGTCATTTTAAACCAACCCAACATGCCTGGCATAAAATTTCGTTGAAAATAGGCTTGATTGTTAAATCGATATTCTGTTTGACTTTCTCGAAACCCTGCATACCATGGTTCTCCCCAGTTCATACGACTATAAATATGCCAGAAAAAATGAGTGGTTCGGCTTGCGTCTATTATGAGGTGTTTCTTAAGCTCTTCCGACAAAGACGTATACCATGTATAGGGCATTAGTGATTCACCATAGGTTCCTAAGCCTGTAGATCGATTTCCTTCCAATCCGTCAAAGGATATTTGACGCAAACCAGTTTGATTATACACATTTGCAATGGTTTTAGACATTTCAATGGTTAAATCAGCTGTGGTTAAAAAGACCTTATACGGGTGGTCTAGCAATTTGGCGATGGTATCACCGGCTTGATGTGCTTGTGGGGTGGTGTCAAAAGCTCCTCGTTGGCAATCGAGTAATCGCCATGGCGCTTGGCTGGATACACTGCCATAACGGATTAATTCATTGCCAACGACCACCGTTTTAAGGCTGTTGTTTTTCATTTGATTAAAAAAATCAGGCGCTTTAATTTCAATTTCAGTTGCTGTTGCACTGAGCGCATTCACTAGGGTTGAACTTCCAACCTTAGCGAGTCGCTTGTCAGGTATTGGTGTAACATACGGGTCATTAGTGGTAATAAAATTAGATAGAAAATGGGTCCCTAAATTCACCCCCTGTGCTGCTGCTTTATCTACACAGTTTTTTAAGCTTGCTAATCCGTTTGGAAATTCCGCTTTGTTAAGCTCAAAATGCCCCCAGTTTTCAAATGTTTTGCCGTTGTGGTAAAGGTAGTTGAGTCCTGCTTTTTTGGTCAGCGCAATGGCTTCATCTACATTTTTTTCTGTAAACGAAGTGATGAGGTAAGCTGCTGCAGCATTTCGATTGGTCTTTACCCATTCTCCATCAATCATGGGGTGAGGTAGCCCTTCAGCCAATTCAATTTCTCCTAGTCTTTCTAAGGTTTTGGGTTCTGGACATCCAAAGAGGGCGATTTTAGAACCGATGACTCCGCCATCGTTATAGGGAGGGGCAACAATTTGTTCATGTCCTACATCCGAATAGATCCGTTGGTTGGTTCGGTTTCTGGTATAGGCCTGAAGGCTACTTCCGTTTTTAATAGGCATTGCTGCCTCTACGCGATACAATACACTTCCGTCTGATTTTGGACGCATGTCTTGTAATTGATCTTCTTTAAAAATATCAAACGCGGGCATTCTGTCACTTTCATTCCAGGGGTATCCTCCAAGGGTTTTAATAGTTAAGGCTTGAATTCCGAAGGCAAATTCATCATTGCGAACCACTCCAACCGTTTCACTAATAATTTTGTCTATCGTGGTTGGATAAGGACCCCAAAGAATTAATTCAACCTCCTCCTCGTGGGTTAACGACACCAATTCAAAAGTTAGGTGGGTGTCTTTTTCTTCAAATTTTAGTTCGGCAACCGCTTCGTTTGGATAGGTTAAAATTAAGAGATTCTCTTGAGCCACCGCTGAAATTGGCCCTATAATTTGATTATTAACTCGAAGGCTCATAAATGGTACAATCGAGTCGTGCAAGCCATAATCAGTGTCGGTTGCGGTATCAATTAACTTCACAAGTGAGCCTTGGTTGTCAATTTGAATGGTTAACGATGTGGTTGAAAGGCTCAGGATATTGGCATCTGTCTGTGTTGTACAGGAGCTAAATAGTAGGCTACAAAAAAGTAGAAAGGTTGCGGTTAGTTTCATGCGTGGTTTGTTTTTTTAGTATTCCATTTTAAGACGGAGTATCCGATAAGGGCCGAAAGTAATGAGCCAATAAGAATTCCTATTTTTGCTGAATCAATATAACTGGGATTATCTTTAAACGCGAGACCTGCAATAAAAATGGCCATGGTAAAACCAATTCCAGCGAGGAAAGAGACCCCAATAATGTGTTGTTTGCCAATATCTTTAGGAACTTCAATAAGTTTAAATTTTTTAGCCAAGAGAATAATTGATGTAATTCCAACGCTATTCCCTACAACTAAACAGCTAATAATAAGCAGTACCAGCTCTTGGTCTAGCGCGGTTGAACTTGAAAAAGAAACACCCGCATTAGCAAGGGCAAAAATGGGAATAATAAAGTAGGCAACCCAACCGTGAAGACTGTGTTCTAGGCGTTGAAGCGGCGATTGATAGCGCTCGGTCCAGTATTCAAGTTCATCAATTTCGGCAATTTGTTCTTTAGATAAGACTGCGTTATTCATGATTTTAGCCCGCTTGATGCGTTCGGTAATCTTTGATAAATTATCGATAAATACAGGAGTGTCTATCTTTTGGCGTACGGGTACTGAAAAGGCGAGTAAAATACCGGCTAAGGTGGGGTGAATGCCCGACTTTAGAAAGAGAATCCAAATAATTACCCCAAAACTTGTGATGATGTATTTTGAGTAAATTCCCTTAACCGCTAAGGCGTATAAAACAGCTAAGAGTCCGAGGGCAGTAAGCAACAAGCCAAGGTTAATAGCGCCACTGTAAAATACAGCGATAACTAACACCGCGCCAATATCATCTACAATAGCAAAGGCGGTTAAGAAGATTTTTAAACTTAAGGGGACACGGCTTCCAAGCACATTTAAGACCGCCAAAGAAAATGCAATGTCTGTTGCCATTGGAATACCCCACCCTTGGAGGGTCTCTGGGTTTTGATTCAACAGTAGAAATAATAACACCGGCACTAACATTCCTCCAAGTGCGCCAAAAAGGGGAAAGGCTATTTTCTTCATTGAATTGAGTTCTCCAATTAAGAATTCACGTTTTATTTCAAGGCCAATTAAAAAAAAGAAAATAGCCATCAGTCCGTCGTTAATCCATAATATCAGGGGTTTTTGCAACTCGAAAAAAGGGGTTTCAAAACCGAGCTTATATTGCCAAAGCGCAGTATAGCTGTCGGCGTATGGTGAGTTTGCCCATGCTAAGGCGATGAGGGTAGAGATCAAGAGTAATATCCCACTAAAACTCTCTATTTTAACAAACTTTTGAAAGGGGGTAAGAATTATTTTTTTAATCATTAGTTCTAGAGTTTCTACCCAAGTTCTTAGGGTAAAGTCTTGTATGAAATTGGGTTGACTACAACTAAAATAAGAAAAGTATACTAAATAGCCTATCCTAGGGAACGGTTTATTTAATGCTGCAAATGATCAGGTACGTGGGATTGACAGTAAACGTAGGGGCTATGGAGATTGCCGCTTAGGATTACAATTTGTTCTTCATCATTTCCATGATTTTTTTAGCCTTTTCAAAGTGATCTAGCTTGTGTTTCATAATCCACCATTCAGCAACTTCCATTAATTGGTTGGGATGGTTGTTTTTATTCTCAAAGAAAGCATAAAATGACAGTCCTACTTGGTCTCCTTTTTTGGCAATCTTTTCTTGGCAAACGCGTATTATTTTTTGTCTAATTTCAGAATTCATAAGTTTTTTTGGTCAGGTGAAGTAAATATTTTGGGGTGATTAACAGTTTAGCTTGTCAGGTTAGCACGCTTTAACTGAAGTTGGCGTATTCCTTCATATACCACAATACTCACTGCATTGGCTAAGTTTAAACTTCTAATATGTTCACTGTACAATGGAATGGTAAATACGGCTGACGTATGTTGGGCACGAAGTGTTTCAGGTAAACCGGTAGATTCTTTTCCAAACACTAAAAACATATCTTCCGTATAATCTATAGCGCTATATGGTGTGGTTCCATGGCTCGAGAGAAAAGCAAAACGTTTTCCCTTATGTTGGGTAAAAAAATCATCAATACTATCATAGATGCAAAGTGAAATATGTTTCCAATAATCTAGACCGGCACGCTTTAATCGCTGATCAGTCAACTCAAAACCAAAAGGTTTAACCAAGTGTAATGTAGACCCAGAACCTAAGCTTAGTCGGCCAATATTTCCAGTGTTCATCGGTATTTCTGGCTCAATTAAAACAATGTGTAGTCCCATAAATAAGTGTGATTGGCTAGGGGTTGATAGCTGGTATTGTACGGGGACTAAAGTAGTAAATTTTAATGGGAATAGTTGGGGACTCAACAGGGATGTTGTGCGGGTTGATTTACACATGTCAAGGGCATGCGGTATGGCGTATGGGTGTAGGTTAAGGTTTGCGCCAACGGTTGCGCACACCGGCACTGAAATTATATCATGTGAACACCCAAGACGTTTCTTTTTTAATCGCCCTCAATCTCGTTTGTTGCCAGACGAAGGTCATCGTAATAAACCGTATTTGTTGATGGAATATTGGGGTTTCTATATAGGCCAAATTTAAAGTAGTGAGAGGCCTTATTTCGCATATTGGCCCCGTAAACTTTTCCGTTGGTCCATTCAGAATCATTAATCCATGCTTGTATATACCCATCGTTTTGCGTTGACCATTTAATGTTGAATTTTAGTCGAATCCAACTGCCTTTTTCTATTTTACTAACGGCAATAGTGCTGTCACCATAGCCAATACTCAGGGTAGATACCTTGTTCCAATTGGCATTAAATCCATACACTGATTGAAGGGTTACGTCGTTTAGAATACGTTGAAAATTAGGATCATTTCGATCAAAATAATTGTAATAGACCGCAATCGGGGGTGATTCGTGATTGCTACTATAGGTATTCCAGGTTTCCCCTTCAGACCATACAGGCTGTTGGTGCCATTGGCCTAACACTTGCCAATTAACCAAACCGTTGGTATCGTTTAACGGTGAGTCTGTATAGGTTTTAGGGATATAGAGGCTGTAGGATAACCATATTGTATCGCCTTCTTGTAGGTTAGGGTCATAGGTTAATTCAGCACGATTACCTCCCGCAACAGTCTGCTGTGGAGCGAGGCTAAACTTACATGAATATTTTCCTTGGGCCCTGACTTTCGAACTCACTGAAATAGCCTCTTCGGTTGACCTTTCTCCTCCTCCGCCAAGCCTTACCCAATTGTCTAATGAGGATTCAAATCCATAACTCAAGGCCTTGAAATCCTTGTGAAGCACACCAGTTTGTGCGTAAACACCTCCTGACATTACTAGAAGGAGTAGAATTAGGGTCTGAGGTTGTTTTGTGAGGTTCATGAACTGTGGTTTAAAGGTGACATAGTTCAGGGTTTAATAATCACAAGCCGTATAGGAAGTGTAATTAGATTTTAACCTACTGTGCCGTGGAATTACATTTTTGAACGAAATTGGAACCCCTTGGTACGGATAGGTGGTTTGATCTTTGACCACTGTTAAATGTAAATGTGGATACCCTGCAAGGCCAGAAGTTCCTGTGATACCGAGCAACTGTCCTTGTTTAACGGTTTCTCCCACGTCAACATAAATTCCTCCTGGGGGCGAATGATAATACAAGGCAAAGGTATTATCACTGTGTTTGATATGTACATAGTTACCCGATGAGCCGTCATTACTGTTCGGGCGGTCTTCTACTTTCTCTACCACAACCCCTGCTCTTATAGCATAAAATTCAGTACGGTTAGGCATGTCAAAATCAACGGCAAATTCATCGCTTTTACCTTCGGCATGGTAAGATACCGAACAATTAGTAAGGCCTGTTGGATAGGCCCGCCCCGGTGGATAAGGCAGTACATATTCAGAGGTTTCAAGTGGCGGATATACACCATCGTCACAGCCATCTTCTGTATTGAGTAGCACTTCTGTTTCTTCGCAAGGGGTATGTTTCGCTAGCCCACTATCCTTAGAAGTACAGCCAATGACCAGGGTCAAAAGGATGGCCATAAAGCCCAGTAGTCGTGCGTGATAATTCATAATAGAATGAAAAATTAGTAAGCGTACTCAAGGTACATCATTTTTTGGATACTTCAAAACCTGTTGCGTTCCATTGTGTTATACTGCCTTGGGGTAGTTTAAATTTGCTGGGGGTAATTGCAGTTGCAATAGCCGGTACAGCAATGGCTGAGCGTGTTTAAATATCCGCTACAAAATCTTGAAACACCTTCTTGTGCAGTTCAAGATCCATATTGGGTGACAATGCGGCTCGTACAATATAATCTTTATCCCCTTCTTTAGTGGTGCCTTGTGTTGAGGTGGCTGGAATCGTCCAATAACACCCTTTTAACTGTCCGTAGCTCACACAAAATTTACTTTCTTCAGGAATTTCACTTATCATTTTGTTAATTAAGGTGAGATTTAACGCCCGTTTATAGGCTTCTCTTTCCTCTTCTGTTGCTCCTTGGGTAGGAAGATCTAGTGAAAATACCGATGGTGTAAATCCTTGGCGCGCTAATTCGTCAGAGACAAAATTGAGTTTTGCTGTTGGGAGCACTTCCCGAATAAAATGTACAAACTCACGCGTATTCCTATAAGCATCTTTAATACGCTGATTCATTGTGGGTAGTTGCTTAGCTAAAAGTTCATATTGAAGGCTGGTGGCTTCATTATCACATAGCCGTAAGTGTATAGCTATTTTTTCCATCAGGTCTTGGGTGCGCGTATTTCTACGCAATACCCCGCTGTACATAGTCCACCGCTTGGAAATTTTGAACCACTGGCATATGAAATCGTTCGTACGGTAGCGAGTATGGCATCTGCTGCTAAAAAGAGAACATTAGGACAAAATGTCTGATCTAAAATAAAAACAGGGTCAATGGCAGTGGTGCCCGTAGGTGTTTTACGTACGGCCTGTAGAACCTCATTTAACTTGTTTAGATCAGGTACCTCCACACGTGGGTTGGTTGGAATCTCAGCAATGATATACGGAATGGCGTCTTCTTTAGCGGTGTTTGTAAGGATTCGATCAATACTTTCCACCATATCATTATCTCCGTCAACAGGTAGGTCTACCACGGTAACATTTTTACTACATGCGGCTACGCGTCTTGCTTGATCGTTGGTTCCACCGTAGCAATTTGGCGGAACAATAAATTTGATAGACTTCCCAGGATGATGCGTTGCGGCATGATCAATAAGTCCCATCATAATCGCATACTGAATAGAGAGTCCGCTAGAGCCAACAAGTGGGGTGGTTGGACTCGCAGTTATTTCTTTAATTGAGGCCAATACCTTTGATTTGTTGGCCTTCATCGTAGTGTCAGCTGCAAGGGAGCTTAAGGGCGCCTGATTGATGAGTAGTTGTAGGGCAACCCGTGCATTTGCAGGGGTCATGGCGATAGATTCTCGTCTTCGTACATGTTGAATTTCCGAAATATACGCGCTGTTTTTAGCGCCATTGACGAGGAGTACACTGCCTAAATCTCCGTATATGTTAACATAAAAGTCTACAGTTGGTAATAGGGATTGAGGTTGGATGGTTGTTGGACTTGAGATCAGTATGGTGCTGCCCTCAAATGCAGGAATCACTGCAGGGTCATCCACACGATTTAATTCAAATTGATAGCCATATACGTGACGTAAAAGGTCTGCATCAAAAAAATCAGGGAGTGTATCGGTATACACAAGTTGCGTTTTTTTATGTGCAAAGAGGTTCTTCCGTAAAATTGCCAATATCGGCATGGATTTCGAGGAGAAACTAATGACATGGGACGGACTACACGTATACCATTGCGCCATCGCCCATTCTAAAACACAAGACAAGGGATGACCTAAGCGAATATAGTCGTATGCGGTAGGTAAAGCGGCCAATGCTTCTGGAGTGGCAGTTTTGGATTTGTACAGTTGGTCAAACTGCGCTAGAAATTCAGTTTTAGCCAATGCTTCATTGTAAATATCTAAACGATGTGTGGTTATATTTAACCAGCCTTGAGGCATATGTTTAACGACTTTCTTTATATAATTTAGCATGTTGTTGTCTTCCATTATGTTAACCTTTTGGTGGGCAAAAATACATATAAATTCGCTTTATTTGCCTACGTCTACCCGCCTTTTGTTATCGTTAGGGGCACTTAGAGGACAGCGGATTTATTAAGTTGTTTTTGGTAAAGTTGGTACTGTGTATGGGCTAGATGTTTTATTGCAACCGGTGTAAAGCCTTGCGCTTCATAATAGTGACAAAGTTTCTGATTTTTTGCATCGGCATCAAGGCGGAGATAACTACAACCCGCCAAAGAAGCATTTTTTTCAATCTGTTGCAGGATGCGCTTCCCCATGGCTTGCCCCACAAACGGGTCTTCCACAACTAAGGAGTGAATATAGTATGCACGATCTGCTTGTGGACCCCAATACAGTAAATCTTCGGTGGCGATTCGAACCATACCAACACGGATTTTTTCCGCGTTTTTTATGGCATAAAATTCGTTTTGAGCAAGGCCTTTTTCCACCCATCGTATTTTTTCGAGCGGAGGATTTGCCCAATAGTGCCAATGATCAATATTCATTTTAGCAATTCGTGCAGCAGCTGATTTTAGCAGGCGTAAAACAAGGTCAATTTCCTGGGTTTTTATAGGGGTAAAATTAAGGTCCATTTTTGATGTTTTACGCATGTATAGTTAGCTTAGTCATTGGAGTATACAGTGCTTTTGCTCGATTTTATTTACCTGAATTAAGCGGTCATCTTTGAGGGAATTAGTTTGCTTTACACTGCGTTAATACAATAATCGTAAATTGTTGCGCTAGGAGTTTAGCGTTTTGTGCTATTTTTTTCTCCCGGATGATAGGTTTTTTCTGCGCGTTTAATTACATCTTCCTTGTAAAAGGCAACAGTTTTAAATTGACCATCGGCATAAGGCTGGGCTTGATCATCAAAATGAGGCGATTGAGGATCGCTACTTTGTCCGCCTGCCAATATTGATTTAGCTTTTACTTTGTCGCCAAATTCAACCACCGCTACAAAACTATTTCCAGAGACGCCGTACTGACGTTTCGTATCTTTACCAAAGCGCGTTCCATAAGAGGCAAGTGCGCCCCAAGACGCAGAAGCCATACCCACGGGTATGCTGGGTTTTGCATCGTCAAATTTTTGGACTATGCTTCCGTCATTACGTTGGTATCTATTAAATTCTCCCCAGGGTGTTTGCCACGTGCCAAAGTCGGCAGTAAGTTTATCTATGGCCGATTGAAATATGGCTAGGCGCTCTTCGGCAGGCGATTTTGTTTGCATATAGTCAAAAATGGCAAAGGTTGGGTTTTTAGATTTTCGCAAGGCTGTAGGGATTTTTCTAGATCGATAATAGGCATTTAAATAAAATTGAGCCAAGGTCATTTCTATAGAGGTTGCCGAGACGCGAAAGTCCCATTTACTTAACAAGTCGATGGCATCTCTGGCTTCTTGGGTGCCAATATTAGCCGTTTTGGCTGCATTTAGTAGGCCAGTAATAAGTTGATCTGCCGCAGGTAAATAGGTGTCGTAGGCCAAATCAATCAAACTATCAAGGGTTAATTCTTTTGCTTTTGACAATAAGGGGATAGCATGTACGCCCCTAAAATTTTCTGGAAAAGACGTCATGTAGGTGGGGTAATCTTTTGGATTAGGACTATTTTCTGCAGCACTGGTGAACGGCGTAGAGTTACAATTTTGGATCCATCCATTCTCAGGGTTAAGCACCAGGATATTATCTTTTAACTCATGAATCCCTTGCCAATCTGTTTCAGGATTGCTACCATCAACCGGTTGGGTATAATCAAATTTCTCATTTCTTTTCGGAATAAAATTGCCGTGGTAATAGGCAATGGTGCCATCAGCATCGGCATAAACGGTGTTGTTAGAAGAATTGGTACGGATGTTCATCATAGAATAAAACTCGTTGTGATTAGAATTTTTTGTTCTAGTAAACGATTGTTCTAAGGCTTTAATTGGACTCCACATAAGGGCCGTTGAGACCCACTTATCGTTTGTAGCATGGGTAATTGGTCCGTGGTGCGTGCGGTACATCATAAAGGTTTTAGCTTTTAAACTATCTCCACTGCTATAATTTAAGGTTACCGGGATAGAATCTACCGGACGTAAATCGTCACCATAGGCATAATAGGATTTCCCGTTTTTGCTCACTATTGTTTCGGCAAATTCATCAATGATATCTGTGCCGGTTGAGGTATGCATCCAACCTGTTTTTTCATTAAATCCTTGGTACACAAAAAATTGCCCCCAGGTAACAGCACCATATGCATTGAGTCCTTCTTCACTGACCATGTGTACTTCTCCTCTAAAAAAGAAGGAGGTATGCGGATTAATAAGCAGCATAGCGGCACCAGACTTTGTTCTGTCGCCTGCAATGGCAAAACCATTAGAGCCCCTTGGTTCATCATCTTTTAAGCGTAGTAAGCCATCATTTACGGCTAACTTTTGATCGGCATCCTGATCGTAAAAAGCTTTCATTTTTCTAGTGGATACGCGCTCAATATCGCCACCAATAGAACCTTCACTAAAATACATAGGCATCCAAGGTTCAAAATGAGTAATGAGTTGAGGGCGTACTTCAGGGTGTGTATAGAGGTAGTAATTGATGCCATCCGCGAAAGCGACACACAGTTTTTGTAGCCATTTCGGACTGTCATGGTATAGTTGAATGGCCTCTTCTTTAGTCATGTAAAGATTGGCGCGTAAATCACTGTAAATAGCGCCTTCACCTTCTACCTCCGCCAGTCTTCCGGTAGCCCAAATATAATTGCGTTCTACGCGATTAAAATCATCTTCGCATTGGGCGTATAATAATCCGAACACCGCATCGGCATCGGTTTTTCCATAAATATGCGGTACGCCAAAATCATCACGAATGATCTCGGTTTGTTTAGCGTGTTGTTCCCAGCGCTCTTCTTGGGTGTCTGCAGAAGATGTAGTGGATTGGTTGGTACAAGAAGCCCCGAGAAGAAGTAGGGCTATACAAAGTGGAATGGTTTTCATAAGGGGTAGCGTATACTGGTTTTATTTTTGGAATAGTGTGTTTTTAATGGCATTGCTCGAATGACGAGCAAATTGGGAAGACAAGATCGTGTTTTAAGTCGACAATTAAAAAAAATAAAGCTAAAAAATAAGCCGTGATTGGGGTGACGAGATGGTAAAATAGATTAGGTATGAGGAGGCTAAGCTTGCATGTAGGCTAAGTTCTTGTCTGCGTCAATAAAATTTACAATTAAAACACCGAAGCGTTCCCCTCTTTTTGAACACACCCCATTCGCGCATCAAATCCGTCATCCATACAGGCATCAATTTGGCACAGCGCGGTTTAATCGTGTAATAGAAGGTATAGGGTACTAAATTTCCAACTCAGGCAACCGGGGAAGCCTATGCAGTACAACCATCAAACGCATTATTCAGTCAGTCAACGCACCTTAATGACATACTCACCTTCCAACAAGGTAAATTGATCCGTGGTAAGCAACCTAGGGTTTTGCTGTGGCGCTACACTATCGCGCTTTAAAATAGAGATCGTTTGTGCTTGGGGTAACGGGAGGGTCACCTTGGCTTTACTTCCTTTGGGAACGGTAATTTGGTAGGTATACCCTCCTTTAGGATTTTTTTTCCAATTTGAGACGATTGGTCCATACGGTGAGGTATAGGTACAGTTAATAAAATCAAGCCCTTTTGGGGTGGTAGGGGTGATAAAAAATTCATTGAATCCAGGATGATTTATATCGGGTTTAATACCTGCAAGCCCACGATAAAACCAGGCTGATACGGTTCCGAACATTGGATGGTTATTAGAGAATGTGTTGTCACTCTCTTTCCAAGTTTCCCAAATTGACGTGGCGCCTTGCGCAATCATATAGCCCCAGCCGGGATAGGCTGTACTATGAACGATGTCAAAAACAGCCTGCTCATTGCCATAGCTAGCAAGGGTCTCTAAGGCGTATTTCGTACCAAATATTCCGGTGTTCAAATGTGATGAGGGGCCATGCTTTACGGCCAACAGTAAGGAGTCTTTGGCGGCGGGAATAGCCTCTTGTGGAATAATATCGTGGTAGAGCAGGGTAGCAAAAAGAGTTTGACGATTTATGTTACCACGAACAGGCTTGTCCCAAAATTCTGCCTTTATTTGCTGCTTTAATTGGTGTGCCAGCGCCTCATATTTTTTTTCATCTACCGGGTTTCCCATAACGCCCGCAAAGGTTTTCATGATGCGCGCACATTGCAGGTAATGACTAGTTCCAGTGAGTTGTACAGGAACGGGCTCAAGCGATTCGTGATCACTTAAACCACTATTGATGATACCT